>FUFK010037002.1_pt1 | contig 103973 bp, 99 predicted proteins | sample 1021851 | NCBI WGS metagenome assembly FUFK01 (sample SAMEA51879418, study PRJEB19060) | metagenome
AGATATTTATTAAAATTCTCACGATTACAGGGATCATCCTCTTCTACCGTACGGACATGCTGNCTANCGACTTTGGCATNATATTATTCTTTATCGGTTGCTCTGNTATCTTGCATATTTCAGCAAGACCAAGATTAAGGAAATATTTTTCGAGAAAATAACCATTTCTGCTTCCTCACATTTTTCAAATTACAAAATACTTTAACCCTAATTTAGATATCTGCACGCTGTCCAAGCCAAACCTCTTGAGCCTGAACCTTAATAATCTGCACTCTTTCATTTACTTCCTCGTCAGTAATGGAGCTAACTGGATGCTCGATTACAATCGGTCGTAGATCAGGCATCCCGATAGCCTTCCGCGTTAATCGAGTTTCATTAACAAATTCGGTAGTAATAATAGCAGCAGAGGGTATGCCTCTATCCTCAAGAGAAACTGCATCTCGGATGCAACACGAACAGCACGACCCACAATCTCCGATAGCNGTTANNACNATNTCATTNTCTTCAGCNATTTGATTNAGTAGCTGCTCTGGCGCGTCNTTNGAAAANCCATGNGGTTTGACATAATAATTTATCNNTGAAAACTCTANNATNTCTGACAACTCNNGAGCNGAACCTCTGAGCAATTTATTTGCATTCCATTTAGAATTATCGAGTATCCCCAAACGCTGACCGCTCAACCTATTCTTTCTAGTAGAAAGTGGCCGAGTATTTTTAGAAACTTNNCCACATGGNTTAAAAATCAAATANTTTCCAATATCATTTTTCACCATCATCTAAGNCCTTCCTCTCAAACACTACAAANATCATCTGGACAATCGANNACNTCTTTANGNTCGTCATCATTAANNGCACGTAAAACTGGNNTGTTCATATGNCCCCANCCTGGNATNAAAGCAGAGAAGCGNCCNGCATCNCCGCCTATCACAAAAAGGTGAATTCGGTCTGGACTTTCGATAATTGGNATCCANCTATCNGGTTGCCTCTTATACCATTTNGGTAAATTTCGNTTGTAAACCTNACCATAACGGTGNTCACGTGANTGANCNGAAAATTTATTNCCTGAATGCATCCACAAATANTTTTTTATGTCCTGACGGCTCCAACCATATTTAGCAATGGTTCGCGCGTGCTCGAGTCCTAATGCTAACGTGCAATGACCACTCAAGACAGACGTATTTGAAGCAATATTACTCATAGCCGAACAGATAGTATCAAGGATCCCTTCCGGATCATTACATTGATGGTCGGTAACACTATGTGGTGCCTCTGCTGCAATGGTAAATACCGTCGAAGCCTCTGGACTGAAACCCTTTTCAACATGATAAGGAGCAAACGGACTGTTTTGCTCATTTTCACAGATACAATATGTGTATTTAGCCGGATTACCCAAAGTGCATTTATCTAAATCCGGTGCGCGGCCCCCACCTACATTTAAAAGTATTAATCTTATAGCCCTTCCAATAGTTGCGTTAGCTCGGTTACCTGATCCAAACGCATTTGCACCACCATTCATACCAATTTCAGCAGCAATTGGACCATTTACAATTAATAATGGGGCGGCCACATGTGTTGTGGCCTGGACGCCGTTTAAATTAAATTTCCTGTCAGTTAAGGCGAGCATAGCAGCACGAACCACTGGCGCATACTCCGCTTTACATCCAGCCATAATCATATTAACTGCTAACACTCCGCGGCTTAAACCTCCCCACCTTGGTGGAACTTTACACTCTACAAAATCCGGATCTCCGCCTAGAGTTTCTACAAATTCCAAAACCTTATCTTGTGTTGGTGGGACTACTGGTAGACCATCTGTCCAGCCAAGCTCAAAATATTTCTCAATTGCTTCGTCTAAAGTCCCCTTCCTTAAAGATACTTCAGTAGAAAAAAAAGCCTCTAATTTATTCACCTGGCTCCCGTCCATTGAAAACGTCCTAGTTTATTTTAAAGTATTAGATAATCGCTCAACTGCCTCACCATAATCTTCCATAAATTCATAAACAATCGTTTTTACAGACTTTTCTTTATTCATCAAACCAATCGCCTGTCCCACATAGTAGGTTGACAAAGCCACTGCACCCTCGTGACCAAGTGAAGCTTTTCTATCTATTTTATCCATCGCGGGACGCGAGAGGACTCCTTGCAAAGGCATCTCTAAAGGCTGTAAAGCATTTGGAGATGCCCAAGCATCTGTCCAAGCAGACTGGAGTTGCCGTGTCGGTTTACCTGTTCTACTTCTAGAACGTACGGTATTTCGAGCGTTTGCCTCCAACATTTTCTTTTTTACGGTTGGTGTGGTCTCGGCTTCAGGCGTAGTTAACCAAACTGAACCACACCATACACCGGCCGCGCCCATAGCCATGCAAGCTGCCATCTGCCCGCCTGTCGCTATGCCACCAGCGGCAAGTACAAATATGTCTTCATTGGACTTTACAGCTTCAATTACATCAGGGACTACGACCATAGTGGAAATTTCACCGCAGTGCCCACCCGCTTCTGTACCTGAAACAACAAGAATATCAACACCTGCTGCAGCATGTTTTACGGCATGTTCACGAGCGCCAGTTAAAGCGCCGACTAATATATTTTTGTCTCGGCACCTTTTTATAACCGATTTTGGAGGAACACCAAGAGCGTTAACAAATAAAGTTATGGGGTGTCTAAATGCCACTTCTAAAAGCTGATTGGCGCCTGCTTCACGCATATTATGAGTATAATCTATGCCATACTTGCCCGACCATAAATCATTGGTTTCTAAGTCGTGGGCCTCAAGGATATTGTCTACGAAGTTATAATATTCGTTCGGTATTAACGCCTTCAGATCATCGGACGTTTGGCTGTTTTCGTTTTTGTGATCCATTCTGTTTGGGATTAACAAATCTATGCCATAAGGTTTTCCATCAATATTTTCATCGATCCAATTTAATTCTTGTTCTAGATTTTCAGGCGTCAGACCGACCGCGCCCAAAACGCCAAAACCTCCAGCTTTGGAAACTTCAACAACTACATTGCGACAATGACTAAATGCAAAAAGTGGAAATTCAATACCAAGTTTTGCGCACAAACGAGAATTCATATGCCATCTCCAAATAAGAAATTGTTTCCAAACTCATTGAAAATCCAACCAACATTTTATCGTCTTATCTGCTCAAATAAAGCAACATCAAATCGAAATTAATTTAATCATAGCTATAATCATATTTTTAAAAATGCTCGTCGTCGCTGCGGCTAGCAGTAAAACCGCAGCATTCTCTTCANGTCAAAATTAAAAAAGCGTTTTCAGTAGTGGAATGACGATAAATTAGTTGTAAATATTAAAAGCCAAAAGATAGGATATCCAACTGGGGAAATATCTAAGGATCAGCAAGTCGTGACTAAAATTTCAAAAAAAATTTCATACGAAAATTTTCGCAGCCATAGATGGTATGGCGTAGATGATCTTAGGGCTTTTGGCCATAGGTCACGAACCATGCAAATGGGATACGACCAGGAAGACTGGTCTGGAAAACCCGTGATTGGAATTATCAACACGTGGTCGGACATCAGTCATTGTCATGTTCATTTTAAGGAACGTGTTGAGCAAGTTAAAAGGGGTATTCTTCAGTCTGGCGGCTTTCCGATAGAGTTGCCAGCAATCTCCCTTGCTGAACCCATAGTTAAACCTACTACCATGCTCTACAGAAATTTTTTGGCCATGGAAACGGAAGAACTACTCCGGCAACACCCTATCGACGCATGTGTATTGATGGGTGGGTGTGACAAAACAACCCCCGGGTTAATAATGGGAGCTTTGTCGATGGACTTACCGACAATATTTTTCCCCGCAGGCCCTATGCTCCGCGGTAACTGGAAAGGAGTACCTTTAGGTTCTGGGTCAGATACTTGGAAATATTATGATGATTTAAGAGAAGGTAAAATAACAGAGGAGGATTGGAGGGAAGTAGAGGAAGGCATAGCAAGATCATTTGGTCATTGCATGACAATGGGAACCGCATCAACAATGACATCAATAGCGGAAACTATTGGCTTTGTATTACCTGGAGGAGCTTCTATACCAGCGGCAGATTCAAATCATATTCGATTAGCTACCCAAACAGGTCGCCGAATTGTTGAGATGGCATGGGAAGATTTGCGTCCAAGCGAGTTTCTCTCTCGCTCTTCGTTCGAGAATGCTATCTCAGCAGCAATGGCCATGGGGTGCTCGACGAACGCTATAATTCATGTAATCGCAATTGCTAGGAGAGCAGGCTTTGACATAAGTTTGGACGATTTTGATCGCATAGGTAGAGAAGTCCCAGTTATCGCTAACATTAGACCAAATGGCAGCACATACCTTATGGAAGACTTTTACTATGCTGGTGGTCTAAGAGCCATGTTGAAAGTAATAGCAAAATTCCTCAAAACCGGGGCCACGACTGTAAACGGAAAGTCCATTGGGGAAAACATAGGAAATGCAGAAGTTTACAATCATGACGTTATAAGATCGTTAGATAATCCAATATATCCGTCGGGAGCTCTGGTTGTTCTGAAAGGAAATTTGGCACCGGACGGGTGCGTTATGAAAGTATCCGCAATGGATAACAAGTTTCTAAAACACACTGGCCCAGCTCTTGTCTTTGACGATTACCCATCCATGCAAAATGCTATCTATGACGAAAATATTGATGCTACTGCGGATACGGTATTGATATTACGAAACGCTGGACCAAAAGGCGGACCCGGTATGCCAGAGTGGGGTATGCTGCCGGTACCCACCAAACTTGTAAAACAAGGCGTGCGCGATATGCTTAGAATGTCTGACGCACGTATGTCAGGTACAAGCTATGGCGCGTGCGTGCTCCATATTTCGCCTGAAAGCTATATTGGAGGAGGTTTAGCTTTAGTGCAGACTGGAGACATGGTTACTATAGATGTCCAAAAACGTTTGATAAAAATGGAAGTGGATGATAACGAGTTGCAGCAAAGACAACAAAACTGGCGTCCTCAAAAACCGCGGTTTGAGAGAGGATATGGTTACATGTTCTCCAAGCATATTGAGCAAGCCCCAGAGGGTTGTGACTTTGACTTTTTGAAAACCGATTATGGAGCACCTGTTAATGAGCCTGATATCTTCTAAAATCTGCTTGGTTTAACTTCTTTAAATAATTCAATCACTAATAAGCGAGGAACGATGTATTACGACTGCACTACTAATGAGCATGGATTAAAACACGACCCATTCAAAGCAATAATAGCACCAAGACCGATAGGCTGGATTTCGACGGTTTCTGAAGAAGGGGTTTTAAATCTGGCGCCATACAGTTTTTTCAACGCTGTCGCAGCCAATCCGAATTATGTCATGTTCTCTACAGTAAATAGGAAAGACAGCTTAAAGAACATCGAAAGCAATGGGGAATTCACTTGTTCCATTTCAACATGGGACACTCGTGAGGGCATGAACATTAGCTCAGCGCCTGTAGATCACTTAGCCGATGAATTCGCGTTGGCAAATCTCGCAACATCCCCATCACAATTTGTTAAACCTCCAAGGGTCGCAAGGGCACCAGCCTCTTTAGAATGTAAACACTGGAAGACTGTAGAAATGCCAGACGTGCATCCCGGCAGCGACAGAGGTCATTTTTTAATAATCGGACAGGTAATTGGAATTTTTATTGACGACAATTTTATAAAAGATGGAATAGTAAATACCGCAGACATGCGTCCATTAGCCCGAATGGGGTATATGGATTATGGCGTGATTACTCCCGAGACCGCCTTTGAACTCCGGCGTCCTGTCGTAAAAGAAGATGGCAGTGTTGAAAATGCAACTGGCGAGTGGGACGGCGTTTATAGATAATCTAAAAATTACATAGGAGTCTCCGTTTCTGAATAGGATGCTATCTCCAGTAAGCTTCCGTCGGGGTCTCGGAAGTAAATAGAAGTCATCGTACCTAATGAGCCCGTGCGTTCCACGGGACCTAGGATAACTTCTACGCCTTCTTCACGCAAACGACTGGCTACTGACGAGAGTGTTTCTTTGGTTAAAAAGCAAATATCGGCGGAGCCTGCTACTTCTTTTTCTCCTGACAACCAGCCTTTCGCACCAATTGGCCGAAGATTTATCTTTTGATTTCCAAATTTGAGCGCAATGCGACTCTCTGGGCCAAATACCTCACGTTTTAATCCGAGGACTCTTTCGTACCAGTCTGCAGTATATTCCACGTCCTTACAATTTAACACGATGTGATCAATGCCTATTAACATCTGCATACCTCCCAAAAATATTTTTATAATTTAGCTTCAAAAATAACGGATAAGAAAAACGTACATTTACTAAAAGTGNTAGTTGTCTCAATAGTATAAACAATTCCCGTATCGAAATTAGGTTTACGTCGCAAATCATTTAGATCAAAGTTGAAGATGTCAATTCAACGCCCATTCTGGAGGAAAAGTATTATGCGAAACATGGTTGTTGCGGGTGGTCAACTTGGTCCAATAAGTCGAGATGAAACAAAAGCGTCTGCAATAAACCGTATGATTGCTCTTATGCACCAAGCAGCCAGCCGCGGCGCGCAACTAATAGTATTTCCAGAACTTGCGCTAACTACATTTTTTCCACGTTGGTGGGTCGATAATAAATCAGATTTTGACCAGATGTTCGAAAGGGAAATGCCTAATAAAGATGTGTTACCTTTATTTGAGGCATCCAAGAAACTTAATATAGCGTTTCACCTTGGTTATGCCGAATTAACGCCGGACGGACATCGATACAACACCGCCATTATTGCAGATAACTTTGGAAAAATTATCGGGAAATACAGGAAAATCCACCTACCTGGTCATAGTGATAACCAAGAGTGGCGTCCCTTTCAACATCTAGAAAAATATTATTTTGAGAAAGGGAATCTTGGCTTTCCAGTATTTGATGCATTAGATGCTAAAATTGGTATGTGTATTTGTAATGACCGCAGATGGCCTGAGACTTGGCGGGTTTTGGGCTTAAAGGGCGCCGAACTTGTTGTACTTGGCTATAATACCCCCCTTCATTATCCTTTAGCTCCAGAACACGATCATCTTCAGTATTTCCATAATGAACTTAGTATTCAAGCTGGTTGCTATCAAAATGGCGTTTGGTCTGTAGCAGTNGCNAAAGCCGGNTTTGAAGAAGGNTGTGAACTCATCGGGGGGAGTTTAATAGTAGCNCCAACTGGCGAAGTAATNGCTAGATCGCAAGGGNCTGANGATCAAATAATTATCGCCGAGATAAATTTAGACCGTTGCCAAGAAATTCGGGAAAATATTTTCAATTTTGTTGAACACAGACAGCCTCGGGAGTATTCACTTTTGACCGAAGAATAGATCTAGTTTTTCCACAAGGTTCAATATCAACCAGGTTTCTATTAATTCACTTTGAAAATAAGTGACATTCTGCCATGTGCTGTTTTTCCAGATGCGGTGCTGGCGTTTTNTGACTACAAATATCTATTCGGCTTGCGCATCGCGGATGAAAACTACAGCCAGTGGGCGGATCTATAGGNTTTGGGAATATGGTGCCCAGCTGCGTATCGGGTACNCCTAAACGCGGATCCGGCGTAAGCACTGAACTCAATAATGCTCTGGTATAGGGATGCTTAGGCTCTTTGAATAAAACTGCCGACTCTGCCTCCTCCACGATACGTCCGAGGTACATCACCGCCACTCGATCTGCCATATGNTCAACAACTGCNANNTTATGNCTAATCATCAAATAGGTTAAACCAAGTTCTAATNGCANATCCTGTAGCAAATTCAANATTTGGGATTGAACTGACACATCTAGAGCAGAGGTCGGTTCATCGCATATTACTACCTCAGGGCGCATAATTAGNGCTCGTGCTATTGCGACTCGTTGCCGCTGACCACCGGATAATTGAGAGGGGTAACTCTCAGCAACGCGCTTTGGCAACCCAACCAGATCTAGCATCTCGTTTACTTTTGAATCCCAGCTAGCGGGNTTCCCAATTTTATGAATACGCAGCGGCAACGATATAATGGACTTTACTGTTTTCGTAACGTTCAAGGAGGAATATGGATCTTGAAAGATTGGTTGGATACGTCGAGCTATATGTCGATTTGAGAATCCAGCAGCGGTTTTTCCAGAATACAGTACGTCGCCAGAAGTTGGGCGTTGCAAGCCTAACAAAATATTGGCAAGGGTTGATTTTCCACAGCCTGACTCACCAACTAAGCCTACCACTTTACCTTTTGGAATCTGTAATGAGACGCCNTTAACCGCAACTAGAGGCTTAGAGCCTTTGAGCAAACCCTGATTAATTCTAAAAATACAAGAAACGTTAACAGCCTCTAATGCATTTTCCTGTTTCATAATCTGCCCCCAGGCGCCGNGTCTATTTCGTTAGGTTTCAAGCGGCATGTATAGGTATGACCATTCTCGAGGACGGTGGGTGTTTCGACAAGTTCCTTGCACTCGTCAACGGCAAATTCACAGCGATTCCTGAACATACATCCGTTAAGGTCTCCTACAAGGTTAGGAACAACCCCTGGAACTGTACCAAGTTTTTCGCCTGGTTGCGTCTTTCCTGGAACTGGAATACATCGAAGCAGCCCCGATGTATATGGATGAAGAGGGTTGTCAAAAACCGCTTCGCAATTTCCCTCTTCAACAGTACGGCCCGCATACATCACTTGCACTTTATCGGCCACCCTAGCAACAATTCCAAGATCGTGTGTAATTAGGATCATGGCCATATCAAAGTCTGATTGCAGTTCCGCAAGTAAATGAAGGATTTGTGCTTGAATGGTAACGTCAAGAGCGGTTGTTGGCTCGTCCGCTATAATCAAATCAGGGCCACACATTAAAGCCATCGCTATCATCACTCTCTGTCTTAAACCGCCCGAAAGCTGATGGGGATACTGACCTAGTCGGCTCCCGGCAGAAGATATACCAACCTTATCCAATAAGAAGATTGCTCTCTCTCTAGCTTCCAGCCGGTTCGAAGACATGTGTCTCAGATAAACTTCTTCAAGTTGGTTCCCTATAGTATAGGAGGGATTCAGTGAGGTCATGGGCTCTTGAAAGATCATGCCCATTTTGACACCTCTAAGCTTTCCCATCTGACGCTCATCAAAGTCTCGAATGTCTTCCCCTAAAAAGTTTAANCGATCTGCTTTCCGCTCTGCATTTTTTGGCAACAATCCCATTATCGCAAGGGATGTCAGTGACTTACCACAGCCGGACTCACCGACTATGCAAAGCGTTTCGCCGCGCGACACATCAAATGAAATGCCACGAACGGGATGGAGTAAACCTGCAGACACAGGGATATCAATTCTTAAGTTATCTACCTCCAGAACTACATCTTTTTTTTCACTCAACGTTCTCTCTCCAATGTCACATCACGCAGGCCGTCCCCAAATAAATTTATCGCTAAAACTAATAGAAACAAGCCTGTTCCAGGCAAAGCCAACAACCAAGGTGAAAAGAACATATATTCCCGTCCTTCATTTAGCATCAGACCCCAGCTAGGTGTTGGTGCTTGAACTCCAAAACCGAGAAAAGACAGGGCAGCCTCAAGCAGAATAGCGTTTGCCATTTCAACAGTGGCCACAACCGTCAGAGAAGAAAGAACATTAGGAAAAATTTCTCTAATGATAATATAAGGAGTTGAGCAACCAATCGCCCTAGCAGCTTTAACGTAGTCCAAGTCCCTTGCCTGCATAGTAATGCTTCGCATAACCACGGCAAATCTATCCCAAAGAAAGAGTCCCAGTACCATTATTACAACATGGAGAGAGGCCCCAAAAGCGACTACGGCAGCCATAGCGACCAAAAAAACAGGCATTGCGAGGCGAGTATTGATAATGAAATTCACCACCATATCTACACGACCACCAAAATAACCTGCCACCACTCCTAATGCTGTACCAATAGTTCCAGAAATAAGAATAGTTAAGAACCCAATTAAAAGTGAAATTTGCGCTCCATAAATGAGGCGTGAGAGATAGTCGCGTCCTACTTTATCTGTACCAAGCAAATATAAGTCATTTGTCTTTTTGTCATGCCAGAAAGGATTCATTAGTCGGCGCGCGAGATCTTGGTCATAGGGATCATGCGGAGAAAAAAGCGGTGCTAACAACGCAATTAAAATTATAGANNTTAAAATCACCGCCCCAATTAAAAAGCTATGATTTTTAAATACCCTACGTCGCAGCTTAGTCATTGGCGTCGGTTCTAAAATTTCTTCAGCCGTTTGCCTTCCACGTAAGAGCGGAGATGAGTTGTTCATCNTACAGATATCCTCGGGTCCAAATAGGCATTCAAAAGATCTGCAAGCAGCGTGAGAATTACATAAAAAGATGCAAAGATAAGAACGATAGCCTGTACTACGGGTAAATCGGAGCGCAGCAACGCATCATAAGAGAGCCATCCAATCCCTTTTAAATTAAAGATTGTCTCGATAACAATGGATCCACCTAGCATAAACCCGAACCAAACAGCAGCGAGTGCCACGACCGGAATAATTGCGTTTCTGAGCGCGTGCTTAAATAGTACGGACATCGGTGACAATCCCTTTGCTTTTGCAGTACGAATATAATCGGAGCTTAAAACTTCAATCATTCCAGCCCTTGTTAGTCGCATGAGTGCGGGCGTTGCGTAATAGCCCAATGCTATTGTCGGCATTACAAAGTGAGCCCACGATGTATTACCCGAAATTGGGAGCCACCTAAACCAAACACCAAACAAAATTATCATCATCAAGGCGAACCAAAATGTTGGTAAAGCTTGACCGAATACAGCTATCAAAAGGGCAAACCTGTCTACAACCGAGTTGGGTCGCATCGCCGCCAGTGTACCCAACGGAATGGATATAACAAGTGCGAATACTATCGCCAAAAACCCAAGCGTCATGGTTGTCCCAATTCGACCAGAAATCATTTCCACTACCGGTGCTTTGTAGTGATAGCTTTTCCCAAAGTCGCCCCGCAAAGCTCGTGATAGCCAATTTACATATTGTTCTATCACCGGCTTGTCAAAGCCGTAAAGTTTCCGGACAGCTTCAATATCTTCGTCAGATGCCTGTTCCCCTGCGATAGTCAGGGCCGGATCAGCCGAAAGATGAGATAGTGAGAATGTTAAGCCAGACACAACCAGCAAAATTAGAAATGCGACGACAACGCGTTTAAGAGTATATGCAACCATAATTCCAGGACCCTGGCTTTTTAATTAGCTAGGGCGGGTTAACCCGCCCTAGCAACTAGTCAATGCAGATGTAAGGTGCGTTTATTTCCNCCCATACTGCCAGAACCGTGGAATTTCATCCTGGTAAGGGATAAATTTTAATTCTTCCCTGTAGCCATAATTCCGAACGTGGTTAAACATTGGCAACCAATATACTTGGCCCGTGATCTTTTTGATCGCTTTTGCATAATTGGCTTTTCTAACAGAAGCATCTGAATTTGTATCGCCTGCTTCAAGCCACTTTGCAACGTCATCGTCTAACGCGAAATCATCCGGTCCCTTTTTGAAGAAGTGGGACGTAATGGCCGACATATCGTTCATCGAGTACGAACCCCAGTCCATTAAGAACATAGGTGTTGTACCCTCTTTCCTCTGCTTATCGCGTAGAGCAAAGTATGGCATCTTGGTCAACTTAGCCTTAATTCCAACTTTAGCTAAATCACCCATGACCGACTCGGCCCAGTCAGCCGGGCGGAAGGTATAGAAATCGATGTCAAAACCGTTTGGATATCCTGCCTCTGCCAATAGTTTTTTGGCTTTGCCCTGATCAAATTCATATTTCACAGCAGCATTAACATCACACCCAAATTGGGTCGGGAAACAAGGTGTATGAATGACGCCAGCATCACCACGAATCAAGTTTTTAACTAAACTTTTCCGATCAATCGCGTGGGCCATTGCCTGCCGGACTTTGAGTTTTGTTACCGGCTCATGGTTACCACGACCCGCTGCATCNAAACCGATNTAACCAGTNCGCATTGTACCAGCNTGTAANGCTGTGAAACCAGGCACTCCACCTATTTGGGTNACGTGGTCTGCAGAAATATCNGCTGTGATATCAATGCCNCCNGCTAAAAGTTCTGCTATNTGAGTTTGCACGTCAGCTATTTCACGCACAATCATTTTGTCCACCTGGGCCTCACCCTTCGGTGATCCCCATGTGTAACCTTTGTTCTTCTCAAATACATANTCTTCAGCAGTTTTNATGGAAACGACTTTCATCGGACCGGTNCCNACAGGCGCTTTATGCATACCNTCAGGTCCAACTTTTNCATAATATTCGTTAGGATAGATTGTGATCGGNCCTGANAAAAATTCAAAAGCTTGTGGGAAAGGACGCTTCATTTCNACGTCAACAGTNAATGGNCCTACCTTCCGAGCTTCTTTTATCCAGTTNACGTTTCGCTGAACTTTNACACCATTTTTNGGATTAGAAATCCAGTTCAATGTATAAACGACATCGTCAGCATCAAATGCTTCACCGTTATGGAATTTTACACCCTGTCGAAGCTCAAAACGCCAAACAGTATCAGATAAAGCCTTCCAACTTTTAGCTAATAACGGCTTATACTCAAANGTTTTTGGTTCTCTGTAAATCAACTGGTCCCAGACCATCCTACTAAACCAAATACCTGTTCTGTTTGTGTTAACATAGTTATCGACATGCTCAATCGGCCCAGTAGATCCCCACGCTATAACTAAGCTGTTATCGTCCGGCGCTGATTGGGCAACTGAACTCATCAACGCAATACCGGCAGCGGTGACGAAACTGATGCCTAACTTAAGTTTCATGATAAACTCCCCTTTTTCCTGTGAGACAGCTAATTATAAATAGTTAGCTCTTTCATATTAAAACCGTCGGAACAACTTCTTGCAAGGAAATAAGTGCGAAAGGATCCCTATGTTTGCGATCCAAGAGCTTTCACTCTGACGGCTAAGTCGAAAAGTTATCGACTAACCAACCGGAATTGTCTGCTTCTAAATATTCATAACACGTGTTCCCTACATGCAGCACAGCTATTTCAAGCGAGAACTCCTTAGGTAGAAAATCAACAAACATGATTTAATCTTGGCTTTCTTAAGTCTTTAAGAAGCATAAAATCGAAACTGGCCTAAAGACGCATACTACACTAACGTATCGCACATTAGTCTATTAACATGTCAAAGAAGAGCAGAATAAATTCGAATAGCTAGGTGTTCACCTAATTTAGAACAATCTTGCGTAAACGCCAACGAACCGGAATTTTAACTTGAAAGGACTAATTTATGACTGCAAAAGAAATTGTATTAGGAGGATACCAAAACTTTGCTGAGGGTGATCTTGTGAGCCTTGCAAAAATCTACCATCCAGAGTGTAAAATTACGGTAAATGGGAAACATAAATTATCTGGGGTATACGTTGGTTTTCAGGAATTTGCTGAAAATTTTCTAAGTAAATTGAATGAAACATGGCCAGGCTTTAACCTTGAAATTGAGAAGGTTGTAGCAGACACAACGGATGTGTGCGTTTTTGTAAACATAACCGCAGATGGTCTATCAACAAAAAGCATCCATCATTTTGTCGTTAAAGATGGCCTAGAAGTCGAATTTAACATTTATGACGACAGTCAAAGTATGGCTGATGCTGCCCATTAAAATAACTTAAACCTCAGCATTAAATTTTCTANTCGAGAAGGGCTGCTGATTTGATTGCTTCGCTGTTAAACGGCATCTGACGCAACCTAAGCCCAACAGCATTATTTATGGCATTAGCAATAGCAGCAGCTGTTGGACCGGTTGTTATTTCACCAACCCCAAGATAAGGGCTGCCAGGCCTATCCAGAATATCGATACAAAACTCTGGAATGTTATTGAAGGAAATAATCTGGTAGTTGTCCCAATCTCGACTGGTTATCCCAGTTGCATCATAGCTAACTTGCTCATACAAGCTCCAGCTTGCTGCTTGAACAATGCCTCCTTCAACTTGCGACCTTACCCCAGAAATATCAACGACCTCGCCAACATCAANGACACAAAATATTTTTATTAGTTCAACCTCGGCATCATGATTCACTCGTAGAAGCACCGCTAAAGAGCAATATCCAGCAGAGTTTTTGTAACGGGCAAAGCTAATTCCTAAGCCGGCTTCTTGCGGGAAATTAACCCTGTCTTTATCTACCAACTCCTTGAGCCTTATCAAGGTTTGTATTCCTTGCTCGTCGTTTAGATGCTTTAGGCGAAAATGGAAGGGATCTAGTTTTAGTGCCTCTGCAAGCTCGTCCATCATCGACTCTATTGCAAAGATATTTCCGAAGGCCCCCAACGCCCTCAGTGCTGAAGTTCGCAGAGGCAGATCATAAACCCTATGCTTGACCAATCGCGGCGACGGAAAATTATAAATTGGNTCAATATTTCGGTGGATCCCGCCNTGCANGGTCAGCATTGGGGGCGTCACCGGCCATGGTTTTGACTGCTTCATGTAGTGCGTAGATAAGAGGCGTGAGCCTGGGTTCTTTCCAACAACCGGCCGGGTTAAAAAGGTATCCGAGAATGTTTCGTGAGACCAACTGGTTATTTCGCCATTACTGTTCACACTCGCCCTCAAGTCACATTGCATTGCCGAACCATATGGTTCCCAACAATGTTCGTCTTCTCTGGTCCATTTCAATAAGATCGAGAAATTTTTCAAATGTCTCGCAATTAGCGCTGCATCAAACGCAGCATCATCTGCTCCACTATGNCCGTAGACACCTGCGCCCGGGATAAATTGAACCAAGACNTCGTCTANTTGGAGCCTCAATGCCTCTGCGACGGCTGCCTGNAGCGGATATACACCTTGGTTCTGTGTCCAAACTTTTAATTCTTGGCCATCAAAGACAGCAGCACCAGATGATGGTCCAATCGTCCCATGCATAATGTAAGGTTTTTGATATATTGCGTTAAGAGTAATACCGCCTTGAACATTTGTTTTATCGAGTGGCGGAATTTTCAAATCCTTATTAGGGATACAACCTNTCTCAACCAACAANCTATCTCTCTTATTCTTAACGAGAAGCTCATAAATATCACTTTCATCCAAACTATTTTCTATTTGCCAGGTCGCCGCCATCGCAACTCTTTTAGCCGCTTTAACTGCTGCAAATTCGCTTTTTGCTCCTACGGCTAGAAAACTTCCATCCCTNACCAGATAAATATTTTCCTCTGCGAGTTTATCGATTAATTTTTCGTCCACATTTACGAGCTTAGCATGATATTGCGGGGGACGAATAACGCGAGCATGNAACATATTTGGAAGTTTNAAGTCTTGAATGAACTCGTATTTACCAGTGACAATATCCCACATGCCTCTTGCAATATGGTGCTTCCCTTGCAGTTGGTGCAAAGCGTGATTTTTTACATCAACAGTCTCGTCAACATAACATTCCAGTGGTGCGTTCTTTACCAATTCCCAGTAAGAAATGCTTTGGTTAGTTTTCTCAATAAATAGGTTGCCATCTTCAATTTTGATCTGCTCTACAGATACGCTAAAGAATTTTGCTGCGCGCACTGTCAGTTCGTTCCTTGCTGTAGCCGCTGCCTTTTTTATCGCATATCCGGAGTGCTGCATCGACTGGCTACCAACGGTGTAGTTCTCATTTGGACTTGAGCCTGTTCTTGTTTGTGCCACAGCTATTTGATTGGGGTCTATGTTCAACTCTTCTGCGGCAATAAGAACCAAAGCTGAGGTGATGTGCTGACCGATATTTACTTTTCCAGTATGAAGGATCACTCTTCCCGNTGGTCGAAATTCGAGCCAGTCACTCACTTTTGGATTAACGCTTAAGCTCACATGCTTATTCATCTAGTTTTTGACCTCTTAATTTCTCTATTGCGGCCAAAATTCGAGGGTGAGAACCGCAACGGCACAAATGTCGGCACAAGACTTCTTTTACTTGCTTATCCGTAGGTCTAGGGTCCTTTGCAAACAAACCACTAATACTTACTATAACGCCTGCAGTACAGTATCCACATTGAGCAGCGTTTTCTTCAGCAAATACTTTTTGGATCAGACTTGGCTGCTCAGGATTTCCTAATCCTTCTATCGTCTCTATAACACACCCTTCAAACTCCTCCACTGTTCGCACACAGCTAAAAGTTGGTTCACCATTCACTAGAACCATGCAAGCGCCGCATTGCTCTAGCCCGCATCCTAACTTGGTACCGGTGAGGCCTAAGTCGTTGCGCAAAACATAGATTAATGGGGTGCCCTCTTCAGATGAGACTGAACGACTCATGCCATTTAAGACTATTTCGATTGTTTTCATTTAAAATTTCCAGCTCACCCAATGCCTTCAGACTAAAAATAATAAAATGTAATCAGAGCTGTGTCATTGTTGCCGTTAAGAATTCAAGAACTTTTGGAAAAATGACATTTGGAATGTTTCCTTNATTATNTCATCACATAGTCAACTAACTAATAAGAGTTTTTAAAATTAATTTTCAGTTAATATTCGGCTCAAGATCGCATTTACTCTTTCAGGCGCTTCGAATTGCACCCAATGACCCGCATCCTCAACTATCTCGAAAGACGCGCCTGGATGAATATCTCTAACGTATTTTTCAATGCCATTTAAGTCCGGATGAAGCGTCGTATCTTGCTCACCAAAAAGACAGTGTAAAGAACAAGGGAGATCTTTTAAACTGTCTGCCAAAACCAAGGTGCGGGCAATACCGCGTGATCGGAGACGAGCTTTAGCCATATTTTCAATATGAATTGTCAGCGCTAACTCATCTGCTGATTCAGGTTTATGCACCATCAGCTGACGTAGATTGTGCAAATACATGGGTTTTTTTTCTAGCTCAGAAAGTTCTTTTGGAACTTCAATTAAATCGTTTGCTGGACCGTCTCCCGTCAAACCTAATATTGGCGACCCTATAAGGGTAACGCTATTTATACGTCGTTTCTGCGAGTGGGCTATTAATCCAGAGAGAAAACCACCAAAAGAGAATGCTATTAGGTCGAAAGGCGCGTCCTGGCCTAAGACTTCATCCAAAGAGCAACTGACAATGTTTGCTAAACTTTTTGCGGTGTATGGCTTTGGCGGATCAGACGAATCCCCACATCCTGGAAGATCTACTGCTAAAACGTTGAAGTCTTTCTCTAATACTGGAATATTTCTTATCCAATGATTCCAAGCGCCAAAACCGCCGTGCAATAAAACTACAGGCCTTCTATCAATATTTTGACTTCCCCACGCTCTCCATGTGAGGCAGCAACCGTCAACATTAGACCGTTGCAAACTACTTCTGTCGTCTAAATTATTTAATAGTGAATGGGCTTGAATATTCATTTTAAAACTTCGAAAATTTATCTATCCCTAGAACATATTACTGTAATGTTTTTATTGAAAAATTTATCTAACATCGATCTAGCGACTTCTAATTTTGTTCTAGCAATATAAATAGGTATCGCCTATCTATTTTTAATTCTCCGCATAGCCTTTGCTAAAACAGGCTTTCCAATTTCATCCATAGCCAACGTCACTGAATCGAAATCTTCTTCTTCTCGATTTTGACTTAACTTACTCTTGGCAGTGACTTTCTTAACAATGAATTTGAATGCAGCAATATTATCCAGCATCTGCTCCAAATATTCTTTTGGAGCATCTGACATGCGCCATCCCTTAGAACCGAAATTTAATTTTTCATATTTTTTTGTGAGTTCACCGACAACAGCCAATCGTGCCTTTATGGAGTTCTCAAATTCAATATGACCATGAAGGTGCACAACTTGATAATTCCATGTAGGAACTTGCCGATGATTTTGAGCTTTTGTCGGATACCAATTAGGCGAAATGTAAGAATTGTCAGAGCTAAAAATTGCTATTGCATTTGTACCATTTGGATAAAGTTCAAAAAGTGGATTAGCCTTTGCAATATGACCTGTGTACGCTCCCTCTGCCGACCGCAGTAAAGGAATATGGTTTGCAACGAACTCTCCCTCCGAATAGCAAACGACGGTCGCCAGAGGGAACTGATCTATTATATCCCTTATTTCCTTATCATCGTGTTCTTTAAATTGTGGCGGTGAATACAATACAAACCCTCCGCATGGCCGCTGCCTAAAAGATGTTGAAGAAAATGGAACCTTAGCTTACAAAATAGTCACCGATCTTCCATTTGATTCAAAATCTCAACGCGCCTCTCATACTCATTAATATTCTCTTGATTATTATTTTCATCGATAGCTTTTGCAAGCCAAAGATAATCGTAGTCGCTTTTTTTCGTTACACTTATCTCGCCGTCCACTAGATAGGAGTAACCTTTGAAAATCCAATTATTTTCAGACATTGACTGAAACAAATCCGCCGTACTTTCCGTCTCGATATTATAATTAGCTTCAAACCAACTTAAGTTAGCCATATCTTTAAGTATAGTTTTTATCAGTTTCGGTGCATGNCACCTTAGCATCATTCACTTTACAAAAATCTGTTCCAAAAGTTTGTTTTTGGTTAACAAATAATCTTCTTTCACAAACTTTTATATCAAAACGAGAAGGGGCATCATATTGAGTATCATATACGTTTTCTTCGTAACTCATCTCGTCTATCAACTCATACTGATCCGACGTCAACTCCAAAGCCCCCCAACTGTACCCCGCTGAAAACTGGATACTGATATTCAGGTCCTCGTTGATCCAGAGAGCCTTTTCATAAAAGGTGCCTTTTTTCTTATTTTCTAAAACGACATTTATTATTTGATTAACCCACATTNGATTTTCCACNGCTATNTTTGNACTAGAAACTCACGTCNCATCAATATGGCTANAAAAATTAAAAATCTATTTTTCCNTCTAACGACTTTAGAAAAACTTTCCGTGCCGCAGTTTTGTCAAATTTTATTGGATTTGACGATGCGGTTGGNTCTGCTGCNGAGAGAGTTTCGATACGATCAAGCTTAGAATCATCTATATCCATCTCTGATACTGAGTGNGGTATGGCATAGAACTCNCGTGTCTCTAATATCCAATCGCGTACTGCTGAAAACCCTGAACGCTTTAGATCCAAATACGCTGACGCTCTAATCATTTTTTCCTCTATTGCGGAACGATTAAAATCCATAATATATGGGAAAAATACGGCATTAGTTAAACCATGATGTGTATTGTAAAGCGCACCTATAGAATGACTAAGTGAGTGGATTCCCCCCAATCCTTTCTGAAAGGCGGTCGATCCCATTGATGCCGCTGCTAACATATAACCTCGCGCCTCCAAATCATTCCCATCTGCATAAGCACGAGGCAGATATTCCTTAACTAACCTCATCCCCTCTAGCGCGATACCATCAGCCATTGGATGTATCCCCGGCGCGCANAGCGCCTCGAAACTGTGGGCAAGTGCATCAATGCCAGTCCATGCCGTTAAATTCGGAGGTAAACCNGCGCTNAGTTTAGGGTCTTCTATTACGATTGCAGGCATCATTTTAGGATGGGCGAAAATTCGCTTTGTATCAACGGCTTCCTCTGTAATCAAACCCGCACGACCAGTTTCAGAACCGGTTCCAGCGGTAGTAGGCACAGCGATAACTGGCGCAATGCTATCACTATTAATTTTGGGCCCACCCTCTACCTTCACATGCAGATCAAAGAGCTTACTTTCCTGCCCTTGATACATCGCGATTACTTTTCCCGCATCCATCGCCGAGCCGCCACCGATTGCAATTACACCATCATGTGAACCAGAGCGGAAGGCCGTCGTGCCCTCTTCGATATTCGCCCCTACCGGGTTGCCTTGCACTTTTGAGAAAAGCCCTACCTCAAGGCTGCTCTCTTCAATGAGCTCCATTAATTCTTTAATGATATTAGAGTCAGCTAGACCAACATCGGTAACTACAAGGGGCCGCTTTATATTTAAAGCCGAGCAGGCGGCGCAAATTTCGGCAATACGACCAATTCCAAAGCGAACCTCTGTAGGGTAACTCCAAGTTGCAAATAATTCNGGNATACCAATCATTGATGTTCTCTTCCAATTTAATTGCGGAAGGCAATCCTACATCGAGGAAATTACGAGTTCCTAGTTATTCCGATCTTTTAAATATCCAACACGAACAGCCAGATCGTCAATTACGTTTTTTTCGCGATTTGATTAAATAACTTTTCCTTTTTGATCCGCAAGCAAACATTACAGTACAAGTAAAAAAGGCTTGCTGCTCGCAGCAAGCCTTTAAATTAAATTCTACTTTGGCTCTATTTAATTTTAGTTATCGAGCGCTTTCAATACTTTCGGAGGCGACATCGGCAATTCATATAATCGCTTTCCTCCAGTAGCATCAGCAATTGCGTTTGCAATTGCCGCTAAAGGTGGGACCAAAGGAATTTCCCCAACTCCTTTAACCCCGTGCGGATGATCCGGGTTTGGTATTTCAACCATAACCGCGTCAATCAATGGCAGGTCCGAAGCGACAGGCATACGATAATCTAGAAAGCCTGCGTTATCGAGACGTCCGTCCTTATTATAGATGAATTCTTCGTTTAGCGCCCAACCAATACCTTGAACAACGCCTCCTTGGATCTGTCCTTCAACGTAAGCTGGATGTATTGCCCTGCCTACGTCCTGACTTGCCGTATACCGAAGAATTTTTACTCGACCCGTTTCCGTATCAACTTCAACGTCGACCATATGAGCGCCAACAACCCCCATATGACCAGTTGTATTTTTTGATACAGCAGCCATTATTGGTCCACCGGTTGACTCAGCTTTCGCTGCTAGGTCTTCCAAACTCAATGGTTCGAAGTCACCTGCATTAGGCCCAGCCGGGTGAGCTGCACCGTCCCGCCATTCGATAGCTTCTACGTCAATACCCCAGATGCCTGCCGCACGGGACTTTAAGGTTTCGATTACTTGGTCTGTGGCTTCATTGACGACAATTCCAGAGGCAAACGTGACGCGGCTACCGCCGGTCACGGCACTTATACCAACATTGTTAGTATCACCAATTTGAGCTTTAACCTTTTTNTAATCGATACCNAATTTTTCTGCGGCGATATTTACCATAGAAGCGCGACTGCCACCGATATCTGGATGACCTGTTATAACTAAGGCCGTGCCATCTTCGTTTATATGCAGTTGAGCACTTGATTCTCCACCTGCATTTCCCCAGTAACCAATCGCTATACCGCGACCTTGATTAGGCCCCAATTCGATTTTAGCATTTGGGTGATTGCGAACGGAGTCGATACATTCCTGGNATTCCCGCCTCTCCGATTTTTGCACCGTAGATGGTCGGCTTATTCAAAGGTAATGCATTACGTAACCTTAACTCCCAAGGGTCTATATTAAGTTTTTCTGCAATCTCATCCAACATGGCTTCAAATACATAATTGCCTTGGGGCGCCCCCGGGGCCCGGTAAGCCGCCACATTTGGCCGGTTTGATACAATATCTAAACCCTTTAGGTTTGCGTTTGGTATATCGTAGCAGGAGAAAGAAAAATGACATGCTCGACCTACTGGCGACCCTGGATAACAGCCGGCCTGCATATTATAGCTGCCTTCGACAGCTGTTAATTTACCTTCCTTTGTTACACCAACTTTAAGGTGCGCAGACATCCCAGGTGCTGGGCCAGTACTGTGAAATACCTCTTCCCTAGTGTTTTGCATTTTGACTGGTCGGCCGCATTTTTTCGACAAAACCATAGCTACTGGCTCTAGATAAATAATAGTTTTACCGCCGAACCCTCCTCCAATTTCTGCAGGAATTGCTTTTATATCGCCGGTTGCCATTCCCGTTATTGTAGCAGTTAACCCACGGACCATAAATTGACCTTGGCTACTGCTCCATATAGTCGATTGAGAATCGGGCTTGTAACTCACCACNCACGATTGNGGTTCNAAGTACCCCTGGTGCACTGCTGCCGACTTAAAATCTCGTTCAACAACCAGGTCGGCTTCACCAAAACCTTTTTCCACATCGCCCGTCTTAACCGTCATTATATTNGAGATGTTTGTAGGACCTTCAATTCCTTCTGTTTTTATCCAATCGTGCAAAATAGGGGCGCCTGGAGCTACTGCCTCATCCACATCTATAACGTGAGGTAGAACTTCATAATCAACCTNTATTAAATCGAGTGCAGCTATTGCAATTTCTTGCGACGTTGCCGCAACTGCTGCAATTGGGTGTCCTACATAGAGAATTTTCTCTTGTGCCATGCAACCTCGGGAAATCCAGCGAATATCATTTGGTCCTGTCGGCAATGGTACATCTAATGGAAGAGTAGGAAGATCAGCGCCAGTCATTACTGCTAAAACGCCCTGGAGTGCCTCGGCCTTTGAGGTATCGATCTTCTTTATTAATGCGTGTGCATGCGGACTTCGAAGTACTTTTCCCCAAACCATACCCGGCATTGTGTAGTCAGCGGCGTATTGTGCTGAACCCGTTACCTTTTCAATACCATCGGGCCGTATTGTAGGTTTACCAATCCATTTATTATCGGGTGACATGTAGTTCATTTTTTCGTTCCTTATTAACACCTATGGTTACACTTGCGCCTAAAAAATCGCCTTTTAGGAGCTAAGACCATGCACGACTAAAAAATTTTCTTATGACAGATATCTAATTCGGCATTTCCCTTTTAGATAGGCGGAATATTTCCTTTGTCCATTATTCGAGTTTAAGAGAGTTTTTTGTCTTTATCAATGCTGTAGCTAAGATGCGACAATTTTTATCAACACTCTGGTCGGTTCATCACTTTCTACAACACTATTCAAGTTATTGAATCTATTTTTCTCATATCGGTCATCTAATCGGGCATTCGCATCAACACGACCCTAAGAGTATTCTATTGCCTTTTTATTCTTAAACCCACGACGCGGTGTGAGTTCCAACAGGCACGGGTCCTTTCTCCCAAAAGGGCGCTGTTTCGGACATAACTTCCGGAGATTTTACATGCAATACATCACCCCAGGGCGACGTGTGTGTCTCCAATAGATCCCCGATGTCTTTTTCTTCGGGATTAACGACAGATAAACCGTCAACCCGTCCTAGTCTGTCAATCCATTGCCCAGTTTGAGCAAGAGAAACCCTTACCATCCACGAACCCCCTTCCTCAACGCGCCTTTTAAGCGCCACCATCGCACCGAAAGCGGCGAGATATCCAGTCCCGTGATCAAGCGCCTGACAAGGCAGTGGGTGCGGTCTTTCTGTTCCAGCCGCGATCATCCCCTCATAAACGATTCCACTGGCGCTCTGNGTAAGGCTGTCGAAACCGCGCCAATCACGCCATGGTCCTTTATGTGAATAGGCGGAGAGTGTTACATAAACAATACCTGGCTTTATCTTTGCCAACTCGTCTGGAGCAAACCCTCGTCTGGCAATAGTTCCTGGTCGATAGCCTTGCACAAAAACATCGGCCTCACATGCCAACTCTCTTAAACGATTTACCCCAGAATTTGAACGAAGGTCCAAAAAAGCGGAGCGCTTGCCNAGGCCCGTATCAATTACCAAAGATTCTAGCACGGGCAAATGGGCTGCACCCACTCTTATGACCTGAGCCCCATGCGAAGCAAGAGTTCTTCCACAAACCGGCCCCGCTATCACTTTGGTCAGGTCTAGTACTTTGATACCTGAGAGCGGACGGCTAACATTTGACGGCAAAGGCATTGGAGGTGCTTCTCCAACTTTGAAGATCTCAATTACCGGGAGCCCTGATAAAGCTTTCGCTTGCGGATGGACTGCCCATTCCTCAGGTGACCGAATCAGGGCCACGCAAAGCAATTCCTCTCTACATCGTCTTTCGAGGTCTAGCCCATCCCATTTAGCTACAGCTTGCTGAACAACTTTCGGGTCATCAGCACAATCTAAAACTTTTAGAACACCATCACGTAGATGGGGGAACTGGCAATGCAACTGGATCCATCGATTATCGCTTGTTTGGTAATATCCAGAAATTGGTGACCAGAATTTAGTGCGCGTTTTACCAACAACACGGGTGTAATTTTCACTGCAAAACGCTATAGCGGCATCTCGACAATTCAACGACACTTCTTGACGATTACCTGTACGCAAACGCCAAATCTCTGCAGCGGCCAACGAGGCAGCTCCAATTGTCGCAGAAGCAGCTGTCCCCACTCGAAATATTGACGATAAGACAGGGTCTTCTCCAGTTAGCTTGATATTGTCCAATGCAGAGGCATCGCTGCCTGTCATCTGCCAGATCTCGTTAAGTGCCTCGGTCGCAAGTCGATTGGAAGTTTTCNCCATCGCATACTACACTTTCTGAACCGGATATCGTTTAGTTAATTCACTGGGTATCGCTTCTAGGCCCATCCTCAATTTCCCGTCCTAATAGCCTCTGCCATTTTTTCGGCTATCATTACCGTAGTCAAATGAGTATTTGCGCGAGGGACTTCCGGCATAATAGAGGCGTCAATCACCCGAAGCCCTGTTGAGCCTATAACTTTACAATGGGGATCCACCACGGCGTTTGGATCATCTGCCGCACCCATTCGACAAGTACCGCTAGCATGCTGAGCGTCTGAACATTCTTGCATTATCCAGGCATCCAGATCATCGCCTATCAAGGCTTGATCCAGAGGATGTCCGGAGCTTCCATATTGAACGCCAACCGAAATATCGCGAACTGGACTACTTAGGCCGATGGCACGAAGTCGCAAAACACCATCNCTCATACGCACCATATCTCGNTCGTCAGACAGCATATTTTCTTCGATATTCGGGTCCTCNTTNGGGTCTGTAGACCTTATCTTTACCGTTCCATGGCTGAATGCTTGATATACGGAAACAGCAATGCCACCTCGACTTAATCCGCCCTCGCCTTCTGGATTCATATTTCTAGTGATCATGATCATGTCATTATCGCCAGCACCAGCTAGTCTGGAGCTATAACGAACACAACAGTTAGTATGACGGTGCATTCGGGTGGAGACCTGACATTCAGGTTTAAGATCTAAAACAATCCTCATAATTGGGTGGTCTAATAAATTTTTACCAATTGGTAACTCCTTTATTACAGGAATATTAAGAGATTTTAATAGTGATGAAGGACCAAATCCTGAGCGCTGTAAAATAGTAGGCGAATGTATAGCACCTGCGCAAAGCAGCACCTCTTTATTCGCTCGAAGACTTTTCACCTCACCCCTCAAGCTAACTCTTACCCCATTCACATGATGCCTATTACCTTCAAATGTTAACGTATCAACGATAGCGTTGCCTTCGATAGTCAAATTGCTTCGGTTTCTTGCCGGCTCTAAATAACCGTCGTTGGTAGAGACACGATTACCACTTTGGCTGTTGATTGCATAAGGTGATACCCCAGTACCCCACGGCGCATTATGATCTTCACACCAACCATAGTCTAAATCTAAACCGGCCTTCATTAAGGCTAAATCAACAGAGCCCCAATCCTGAGGCTCAGCCCTAAATATCGGAATGGGCCCGGCATTTCCATGATAGGAAGTATTCCCAAATCGGATATCGTTTTCAAGTTTACAGAAATATGGCAATACCTGTTCCCATCCCCATCCAACGCAACCAAGCCGTTCCCATCTATTGAAATCATCTGGCATCCCTCGAATGGCAATTTGACCGTTAATTGTNGAAGATCCACCAATCGCTCGGCCACGCCATAACAGCTTTGGTTCTTGTAATGCAGTTCTTCGAGCCAACAACGTCGGCCAACGGTAGTTATCGTCAGCGATGGCATGCAGCGGATTGGGAATGCGAATGTGTTCCGGTGTTTCGGCAGAGGTAAAGTCGCGACCTGCTTCTAATAGCAAAACTTGCGTTTGCGGATCCTCACTCAGCCGGGCCGCAAGGACTGCGCCGGCTGATCCTCCACCGATAATTATGTAGTCGTAATCTATTCTCATCAAAAAGTTTCAACGCCGTGCGGGCTCTTTCCACGATTGTTATTTTAAAATCTTTGCACTTACAGACAGCGCCGCTTGGTGCAAATAGGATAGCTCCTTTATCAGCACCAGCACATAGATTTTTTCTTTNATATAGCCNCACCAATTAGGAGCACTTTCTCATTTGACTTCTNAGTTNGTTAGTAGCGGCCTCATCAAGAGATAAATTTGCATCGNCTTGCACTAAAACCACCCCGTAAAGCTTGCGCGCCTGTTCCACACTATACCGCTCAAGACGCACATCTTCCAAAACAGCATCCAAATGACGTTCTAAAGGATCACCGTAACCTCCACCCCCTGGCGTACGAACCCAAACACGGTCTCCCGGCTCAAGTGCAATATCCTGTTCCTTCGACAAGTGTTTTGGTACATAAGAGTCTTTACCACGCAAAACCACGACCTTGTTCACGTCTCCATCATGGCCTCGGAGTGCTCCTTGTGGGCCAAATCGACCGTGATCCATAACAAAGCTGGCGTGAGCCTCGCCATTTCGGAGCTCGAGTTTATAATCTAAACCAAATCCGCCACGGTTTTTTCCAGCTCCTGCTGAACCCTCATGAAGCGCATAATGATTGTAAATTACGGGGAAGGTCTGTTCCATTATCTCAACAGGAGGTGCTTTAGAAATTCCGATCGTGGAGCATCCGTTGCTCAACCCGTCGCCTTCTATATTTCCACCATAACCTCCACCCGAAAGCTGGTACATGACAAAGTCCCTACCACGCTCGCTATCATGTCCACCCAGCGCAAAATTACCACTTGTTCCTGCAGGTGCCGCTGTCACTCTATCTGGTAACGCTTCAACCAGCGCTGCAAAAACTGCTTCAGCTATACGTTGACTTACTTCAGCAGCACAACCCGATACGGGTCTTGGATAGTGCGCATCAAGAAACGTTCCCTTAGGCCTTACAATTTCCAAAGGTTCAAAAGCTCCCGCGCTTATAGGTACTTCGGGGAAGATATGTCGCATAGCCAGATACACCGAACTATGGGTTGTAGCTAGCACCGAATTCATCGGGCCACGGCAAGGCGGGCTCGAGCCCCCAAAATCAAAAATCAAACTATCATCGCTTTTCTCAACTTTAAGTTTGATTACGAGTGGTTCATCAACAACGCCATCACTGTCAACATAAGCCTCTGAATNCCAAGTCCCATCTGGTATACGGGAGATCAACTGGCGCATTTGCTGGGATGCACGAGCTCGCAATTCCTTTATCGCTGTCTGCACCGTGTCATCTCCGTAACGATTTAGGAGTAGATCAAGTCGATCCGATCCAACTTGCAGAGCCGCTGCCTGCGCCTTAACGTCTCCAATGCGCTGATCGGCCACACGAATGTTAGAACAAATAATTGAATAAATTTCTTGATCCAGTTTCCCTTTTTTGAACAACTTAACTGGCGGTAAACGCAGTCCCTCTTGCTCTACTGCGGTTGCAGATGCCGAAAACCCTCCTGGCACAGCACCGCCCGTATCCGGCCAGTGGCCGGTATTGGATAACCAGCACCATAGTTTACCCCCGCGATAGTATGGACGCACAAAACGCACGTCCATTAGATGCGTACCCCCCAAATAAGGATCATTAACAATATATATATCATTTGGCTCCGGTGGACTTGTACTGCCATTCTCAATGAGCCTAATTAATTCTGCGGTGGAGTATTGCATAGTCCCAACAAAAACAGGTAGCCCCTCCGTCCCTTGAGCAATCAATGACCCATCCGAAGCGGCGTAAATGCCATCGGAGCGATCATTCGCTTCTGCAATCACGGGCGAAAAAGCCGCGCGTGAAAAGCTCAGATCCATTTCGTCACAAACCTGTTGCAAGCCAGCTTGAATAACGGTGAGTGTTATTGGATCAAGCGTCATGACAAGCCCCCAAGAGAAATTAGAATATTGCCATTCTTGTCAGAGATAGCTTCATCACCTGGCTCTATCAGAACCATTGTATCCATTTGCTCTAGAATAGCTGGTCCTTTAATTTTGGCACTAAGCGGCAAAGCTTCCCGGTTAAAAATCTTTGTATTTTGCCAATCACCATNAAACCAAACAGGACGCGCGCCATTCTGTGCCATTTCAAGACTTTCCACTCGGCCGGATGCATCAATAAGCCCATCTAAACAAATGCCTGTTCGACGCCCCATGACTGTCGTTTTCACATTTACAATTTGAGCTCGTATTTCCGGTAGCCTAACCCTAAAACGTCCATAATAGGCTTCATCAAATGCTGACTGTACGACCTCATGACTTAAATCGTATGTTGGTAAAAAAACGCTAAGAATATGTGTCTGCCCGACAAATTGCATATCAAAAGAATGCACTACCTTGATTTCCTCAACAGAAACCGGCTCTTTCTGGATTAATTCTGTCCCCTCTTTGCTCTGCGCTTTTAATATGCCGATGATTTCATCCATATCTACATTATTGAGGGGACTATTTACCGTGCGCACGAAATCATGTTTCATATCAGCGACGACACAACCCAACGCGTTGGTAATACCTGGACGCGCCGGGACTATAACCTCTGGAATGCCAAGTTCACGCGCCAATGCAGTTGCATGCATAGGCCCTGCCCCACCAAAAGCAAATAAAGAGAAATCGCGAGGATCCTCACCAAGCGATACCGATACCATTCGTGTTGCTCCAGCCATACGTGTTATTGCGACTTGCAGTACGGCTGCAGCGGCTGTTTCAGCATCGATATTTAGAGGGTCACCTAATTTTTCTTGAAAAATTGAGCGAATATGCTCGATATCAACTTCTTGCGATACTGATTTAAGTTTAGTGACATCTAGACGTCCAAGAAGAAAGTTTGCATCGGAAATTGTTGGCTCGTTGCCGCCACGTCCATAGCAAATTGGTCCTGGCTCTGCACCTGCACTGTGCGGCCCCACCTCTAAAAGTCCAGCATCATTTACTTTTGCAATGGAGCCGCCACCTGCGCCTATTGTGCGAACATCGACCATAGGCACATGGATGGGCATTGCATATTCAAGTTCAATCTCATTAGAAACCGATGGCTCACCCCCACGTATGAGGGCAACATCTGTCGAAGTACCCCCCATGTCATAGGTGATCAAATTTGGTCGACCCGCAGCAGTCCCGGTGTATGCGGCTGCGATAACTCCAGACGCTGGGCCTGACATAACTGTTTTGGCTGCCTCACGAATAACACGTTTTGCTGAGACTGTTCCACCATTTCCATTCATCACCAACAATTCTCCCGCATACCCTTCAGCCTCTAGTTCTGAATCGAGCTTGTTGATATATCGTTTTAAAATCGGCTGAACTGCGGCATTTACCGCGGCCGTAACACCGCGTTCAAATTCTCGACTTTCCGAGAGCAGCGAATGGCCGGTAGTTATGTATTCATTGGGCCAGAATTCCGCTAATATTTCTGCTGCGCGAAGCTCGTGCTCAGGATTAGCATAGGCATGCAAAAAATGAACAACGACCGACTCAACTCCTTGATCAAGCAGTTTTTTACCGGCCTCTCGTACTGACGACTCGTTGAGAGGGATTAAAATACGCCCGGCATAATCCATCCGCTCACCGACCTCGAGCCTTAAATCCCTTGGAATAATGGGTAAAAAATGACCTTTCATACCATATGGCTGTGGCCGCGTCCTGCGACCAAGCTCAAGAACATCCCGAAACCCAGCCGTCGTAATCAGACCAGTGCGGCTAAGTTTTCTCTCCAAAACCGCATTCGTCGTTGTAGTCGTGCCATGTACCACGAGTGCAACATTCTTTAGATTTGTCTCCGCCTCAGCAATTGACTGCATTACGCCAAAAGCCTGGTTTTCAATTGTACTAGCAACTTTCGCGAGCCTAACCTTACCCGTATTTTGATCCAGTTTTATAAGATCGGTAAATGTCCCACCCACATCTACTCCAATTAGATCACCCAGACATTCTGTGCCATTTTTTTTCATAGAGGCCGTTTCCAAAGAGCTTAGTCACCAAAAAGCTACCGAACTTCNATAGCGAAAGGTGTTCNTTNCAAAATTTTTTAGAGTCTCCAAGATCAANNTCGACAACGTGATAATGCAATGTTTGGCACTTAATCGTTAAAACTCACAGTTACAGTCATGTTGACGATCAAATCTGCAGCTTCTTTTTTACTTATATTTTCGCGTATAATTTAATCGTGGAGTGATATCATAAATAACTCGATTTACACCAGTGGCTTCATTCACGTTCCTATTAAAAAGGCGACTATTTGATTATGAAACGACTCAGCTGAGTTTCACTGATGGTCTCTCCAGTCCATAATGATCTCGAAGCATTGATCCTTTGTATTCTTTGCGAAATAGTCCACGTTGTTGNAGTANAGGGACGACCTCCTCAACGAAAACTTCAAGCATCCATGGAATTATTGGCGGCATAAGATTGAAGCCATCCGCGGCACCAGATTTGAACCANAACTCAAGCTCGTTAGCAACTTGCTCAGGGGTGCCCGCGAAAATAAAATGGCCACGCGCTCCTGCAAGCTTAGCAAGGAGTTGTCGTAAGGTTGGTTTCTCACGCGTCACCATACCCACGATAACCTCAGCGCGACTGCGAGCAGCCTGAACCGTCGACGGATCGGGAAAATCATTTTGTGTAAGTGGTCGGTCAAGTGGTAAATGCGAAAAATCATAGCCGCCAAATCGGCCCATTAGGCGCTTGCGGCCAACCTCAACATCGGTAAGTTCGTTAAGTTCTTTGGCAATCTGTTTGGCTTCTGCCTCAGTGCCAGCAATAATTGGGCTAAAGCCAGGCAGAATGATAATACTGTCGGGGTCACGTCGTTGAGCTTTCGCACGTGATTTCAGGTCTTTGTAAAAATCGAGAGCTGTTGCCATCTCCAAGTGAGCTGTGAAAACAGCCTCGGCGTGCCGTGCTGCGAATTCCCTCCCAACTTCCGATGAACCTGCCTGCACAAGGACCGGTCGGCCTTGTGGACATCGTGGAACGTTAAGTGGACCAGCCACTTGGTAATAATCACCCGTATGGTCAATCGGTCGGATGCCTTCCACTTTTGCATAAAGGCCACCGGTTCGGTTATCTACGACGGCGTCATCACTCCAACTGTCCCAAAGCTCTTTGATGATTTTTACGTACTCTTCAGCGCGTAAATATCGGTCAGCATGTGATATTTGGTTATTAGCACCAAAATTACTGGCGGCGGGAACGGACCAGGTGGTTACGATATTCCAACCTATTCTCCCGGCGCTNACATGATCTAAGCTTGCAAACTGTCGTGCCAAATTAAACGGTTCCATATAGGTGGTTGATGCCGTAGCGATGAGCCCGATTTTTTTTGTTGCCATAGCGAGCGCACCCAACGTNGAAATCGGCTCCAGCCAAAGTCTAGGAGCCTGAGCTACGTCATCATTTACAACTAGCGTATCCGCAAGAAAAATTGAATCAAACAGCCCAAGCTCTGCGGTCCGTGCTGCGTCGGTCAAATAAGAGATATCGGTCAAAGCTTTTGGTGATGATTTAGGATGGCGCCAAGACGCTTCGTGGTGACCGCGACTGTGTANGAACAAATTGAGATGCATTTGTTTGCCCATCTGCTCAATCCCTTTAAAATGATGCTCAGCAAATATGTTTATAACACTTGCCCGGCAAAGTAATGTCGCTAACTTTTTTTGTTAGACTTTAGCCACTGGACGTTCTTAGGAAGAACAACTTCTTAGATGACAAGTTAAAAAAACATACCTTCGATTTCGTAATACATTCCGAATTCTTTCTTGCTTAAAACATGTCTGTTCTCTCATATAAAATCTGCGGGTAAAAAGGAGAAGGAAATGCGGCTAGGGTCTAAAATCGCTTTGGTGACAGGTGCGGGCGGCGGCCTTGGAGGAGCGACAGCAATCAGGTTTGCGACAGAGGGCGCTAAGGTTGTTTGTAGCGACATAGATCTAGCTAAAGCTGAAAAAACCGTTTCCATGATTGAGTCGAGAGGTGGGACAGCTATTGCCCACCAATGCGATATTGCAGACCCCGCTCAATGTAATGCTCAGGTTGAGGAGGCAATCACTTGCTTCGGCCGATTAGACGTTTTGGTCAATAGTGCAGGCGTAAGCTTACATAGATTAGCTCTCGATACGACAATTGAGGATTGGAACCGAGTTCTCAATATAAATTTGACTGGCTCCTTTTTAACAGCACAAGCAGCAGCTAATGTTATGCTTAAACATGGTGGTGGTAGGATTATTCAAATTGGATCAATCTCAGGACAGAGAGGAAATATGGGTGGCATCGCATACGGAGCCTCAAAAGCAGCGGTCATGCATATTTGTAAAGTTCTCGCGACAGAGCTCTCTGGACAGGGAATAATGGTTAACGCGATTGCACCTGGTCCTATAGAGACTGGATTGAGCAGTCATGGTCCGAGCCGGAAGCAAAAATACCAAGAGAGAATTCCTGTTGGAAAATACGGGTCGACTGAAGCAGTTGCCAACGCAGCACTTTTCTTTGCATCGGATGAATGCGAATGGACAACTGGAACTATATTGAACGTTGACGGGGGTTATGGTGCACAAGGGGTCTCATATGATCCTGAAGAGATCAACCATTAGCCGAAGGGTTTGTTATAAACTATTTTTGAGGAAAGTCTCTAAGAGTCGTTTTTCAAAACTAGAACCTACTTCGTTAGTCGTTCAACATCATTCCAAAGTTTAGAGGCTGACTCTTTATTATAACCTTGGAAGTGCCCACGCTTTAGACAATTCTCATAGACCCACTTTTGCATATTGACAAAACCTTGGTCTTTCTCAGAAGCAGAACCGCTTCCATCTCGTTTTTTCACATACAATTTAGTATCATCGTCATAGTTGATTGTACAAGTCGGCAGCATATGCCAACCATCAACCTGCCGGAGATCTTCGTATAATCGACTTTCAAAATGATGTGCGCCTTCATATGTCAGCAGCTGTACATTTGGCATGTGATTCTTTGATTTCATCTCTTCGCAAGCAGACGCTGGGGTACTGTCGTCTTGCAAGCCATTTACAGCGAATATTTGAGCTTTCTGCGATAGTTTTGGCGCTACATTTGTAGGACAAGCGGCGTTCAACATGAAGGCGTGGGTAACAGATTTCAAGGAAGGTAAATGGGAGATGACGGGTTCTAGCTGCGACGCTAATATGGCAAGTGAGCCTGTCGAGCTTGCAAGCAGCACCACCTTTTTAGGCCGTCCAAACTGTTTGTTCACAAACTCTAAAGTCTTCGCCAAATCATGCACAATCATGGCTGACGTATAAGAGCGCGTAAATTTCTTTTCGTATCTCGGCGCCGCTCCATTAACAACCACCGTTGTAAAACCGATATTGCGCATCTTCTCGGCATAGATTAATTCGTCTTTCATATTGGCTGTGCTAGAGGGTAAAATAATGGCGAGACCATTTGAACCAATTGCATCTAATTGTTGAAAAGTAAGCGTAACCTCTATTCTTTCTCCTATTTCACCTGACAGTATTTTAGAAAGTGAAAGTGGACTACCCACCTTTATTTTATATTCCGTTGCAAGTGTTTGGCCTCCAATAAAGAGAGCCAGTAGTGTCATCAAACCTCGGAAGACTGCTAAAATTTTCATCTCTACATCCCTCGTTTCCCCGAAATAGTTTTCAGCTGAAACCGCCCAGACACGCGTATGTAAAAAAGCGTTAACTGTGGCTCGTTTATTTCTTTAGCCTGTAAATATTAAAAAAACACGTTTATGGGCTGCAGTTAATTTACTTTAACCCTCTCAGTTTTTTGTTTCCTTACTTATCTCTTTTTCGATTTATTATATCTCGCCGACGGTGATTGATTAGTTTGACAAAAAAAGGATGATATTTTCCTAAATGTCTCCTCCATCACTATGTGTAATACTCCTTACTATGTCTAGGGTCTCTGAGACAACTTTCTCGCCAAGCAGCCATCTGCAAAAGTCTTCGCTACTTCTTTTTTCAAAACTCTTTTTACGTAGCTCTTTTAATTTAACTTGTTGGTAATTCTCTAGGTCTTTTTCGGTAAGTCCATTTTCATTTTTTAGGTGCGACATAACCCAATTGTACATCGCGACATTACCACTCTCTTCGCCCATAATCTCGACTAGTTGTTTCCATTTGTTAAACTGTTCTTCGTTTAGATTATGATCGTCCATAACGAACCCCGTCCTCTCTTCAAATTAAGGTGAAATCGCATTTTTTGGCTGTTTACAAATAAAACTCCCAAACTCTTTATCCTCTATAATTGAAAATAAATTATTCCCACTCAATTGTTCCAGGAGGCTTCGAGGTAATGTCATAAACAACCCGGTTTATGCCAGACACTTCGTTGACAATTCTATTTGCTATGCGCCCAATTAGTTCATGCTCAAATGGGAAATAGTCTGCCGTCATTCCATCAGTAGAAGTTACCGCCCTTAGAGCGCATACATATTCATACGTCCTGCTATCGCCCATAACTCCAACAGTCTGAACCGGAAGCAAAACAGCAAACGCTTGCCATATATCATTGTAGAGACCCGCTTTTTTAATCTCATCCAGGTAAATTAAGTCGGCCGACCGCAATATTTCAAGCCTATCGATTGTTACCTCTCCCGGAATTCGAATAGCTAGCCCCGGTCCAGGAAACGGATGTCTAGCCACAAATTCGTCCGGCAGGCCAAGTTCACGGCCTAGAGCACGCACTTCATCTTTGAACAGCTCCCTTAATGGTTCCACCAGTTTCATTTTCATACGCTCTGGCAGTCCGCCCACATTATGGTGTGATTTTATTGTAACACTGGGGCCACCGGTAAATGATACAGACTCTATGACGTCAGGATACAGCGTTCCTTGAGCGAGATAGTCTGCGCCGCCAATTTTTTTAGCCTCTTCATCAAAAACGTCGATAAATAATTTTCCGATAGTCTTGCGCTTTTGCTCTGGGTCGACCACGCCTGCCAAATTTTTTAAAAATAAATCCTTCGCGTCTTTATGAACCAAACTAATATTATAATGGTCTCTAAATAATGAAACGACTTCGTTGGCCTCATTAGCCCGCATCAAACCATGATCAACAAACACGCAGGTTAATTGATCTCCAATTGCTTCATTGAGCAAGACTGCAACTACCGAGCTATCTACTCCTCCAGACAAACCACAAATCACACGACTAGTCCCAACTTGCATTCTTATTTTCGAAATAGCCTCTTCTTTGAAAGAAGCCATAGACCAGTCACCAGAAGCCTTACATATCTTATGCGTAAAATTTTCGAGTAATCTCTTACCATCAGGTGTATGCACAACCTCTGGATGAAACTGCACACCAAAATACTTTTTTTCTTCATTTGCTATGATTGCAAAAGGTGAGGCATCTGAAACACCAACCACATCAAAGCCATCTGGAATTGTATTCACACGGTCTCCGTGGCTCATCCAAACCTCATATTTATTACCAGGCGCCCAAATGTTTTCAAACAAACTGCAACTTCNCTTAATCTCNACAAAAGCTCGGCCAAATTCTCTATGATCAGATGCTTGCACGTCGCCACCAAGTTGCTGCACCAGTGTTTGTTCACCGTAACATATGCCAAGGATGGGGACGTTAAGTTCAAAGAGGGATTTGTGGGCTGCAGGTGCTTCCACTCCGTGCACGCTAGCGGGTCCACCGGAGAGTATTATACCTTTAGGCTTAAATCTCTCAAGGAAAGATGCATCAATTGAATTGAAAGGATGTATTTCACAATAGACCGACAATTCTCGAATGCGTCGAGCAATTAATTGTGTGACCTGGGAACCAAAGTCTACCACCAGTATTTGATCGTGTTCAGGGCTCAATTTTTCAATGTTCCTTTATTCCATCGTATTTTTTAACCAATGCGCTTAATTGACTTTGTCTAACAACCATTTATTGAAGAGACTAGCACCTTCGAACTGAGCCCAATGACCAATGTCTTGTAAAACCTCAACAGTCGCGTCGGGTCGCTCTGTTTTCAACATATCGATTCTGCTATCGAGAGTTCCTTCTACTGTTCTATCTAACTCCCCCCAGACTGCGTTTACGGGCGCTAGTATATTCGGCAGCGCGTCCAACAATCGCGTTGTCATGGATATTGGCCGAGATAAAGTTCTAGCCCTATCCGTGTTTAGCAACTGCATGAAAGTGGCGAGTTCTCCAACATTTTCGGGATGCGCTAGCATGAGCCACCGCATATTATTTTGAGCTGCAGCTATTCTCTCTTCTTCCGACATAGCTTTGTGAATTTTAACCATTGAATTTGCTATTCGTTCTCTTGGACCAAAACCTGCAGCGCCTACAACATTAAAACTCTTTAACCGTATATCGAGCTTTTCAGCAACCACAGCACCTATCACTGAACCAAATGAAAATCCAACCAAGTCAATCTCGCTGTTCTCCGGCAATAGGCTTGTAATGCCATAATACACAATTTCAGCTATTCCTTCTGCCGTGTAAGGTGGACCAGGATCATCACTAGCTCCCAACCCTGGAAGATCCGCCACGATGACTTTAAATCCCTCAGCCGCGATTTGTTCAACATTACGGCACCAATGGCTCCAGTCCCCGTGACCCCCATGCAGGAAAACAATTGGCACTCCCTCACCCCAAATATGCCATACCATCTGGCCGTTACCACATAATGTCCGCTTTACTTGTGATCGGCTCTCTATATCTTTTAACCAGCCTTGAGGGTCAACTTCAGCTTCTTCAATTATTGCTTTCATCAACCTTCACCTGGTTGTAGCGGTCGGGTATAGGTTGGGCTAATAATCACTTCGTTTAGAGTTACCCTGGCAGGAAGTTTCATTATAAAAACAACAATTTCACCCATATCTTCTGACTGAATAAGACGTTCCCGTTCTTCCTGCGGCACAGGTATCGGCCTATGATCTAAGATGGGGGTTTCAACTTCACCTGGGCAAAGCACACACGCCCTAATCCCATTGTTACCCTCCTCTATATTCATGAGCTGGTTTAATGCCATCACGGCATGTTTTGAGGCGCCATACGCAACACCAGCTCTTGGAGAGTAGTTCACGCCTGCTTTTGATGAGGTTGTAATAATTGTTCCTTCGCCCTGAGGTCGCATTACCTCCAGTGCAGCTAGAGCACAGTTGTAAGCCCCTTTAACGTTGACATCAATTACTTCATCCCAGCCTTCTAAATTACCACCTCCCCAATTACGGTTAGTAATGTTTATGCCATGATTATTGAATAAGAGATCCAACTTGCCATAACGATTTTGAATATCTTTCGCTAACGCCATCATGCCAGGCCTATCCATTGCATCCCCCTGAGCAATTTCAACGAAGCCTCCAGCATTCTCTATTTTTTTAGAAACTTTTTCCAGGGGNTCCAATCGACGCCCAGTTAAAATGACTTTCGCACCTTCTCGTGCCATTGCAACTGCTGCACCCTCTCCGATACCCGTACCTGCACCAGTTATCCAAGCCACTGTATCTTTTAGATCTTTCATAAAATTATTCCCTTTTTGGTGTAAAACAAATTGCAAAGCTATAGAATAGAACAGTCACACAGCTCACCCAAGAAAATATTCTGGATTAACTCAGTGTATCAAAAAAAAATTCGAGCACTACGCACCATCTGGCAAGGTCTTTCAGGAAACGCCAGGGGATCGGTTTGGCTTTTAACTGGAGGTCTTTGTGCGACTATAATGATAACTGGGATTAAATTTGTTGGTCAACGGCTCCCTGTTATTGAAATATTATTTTTTCGACAGATGTTTGTCTTTTTATTCCTCGGCCCGGTCATTGTTCGTGAATTTCCAGCGGCCTTTCGCACAAAAAGATTAAAAATGCATGTTTCAAGATGTGCAGTGTCTATCGTTGCTATGACTACAGGGTTTACGGCAATTGTTCATCTCCCATTGGCTGAAGCGACCTCAATAAGCTTTTCGCGAGCGCTATTTGCAACATTACTAGCCGTCCTAATATTGAAAGAATTCGTCGATATGCGTCGATGGATTGCAACTTTTGTTGGTTTTTTTGGCGTATTAATTATTGTTCGGCCAAGTCCTGACGAAATAAATTTTTATGCTTTACTTGCAATATTTTCAGCCGCTTTGGTTGCCTGTAATCTCATCATGACAAAAACTCTTGCCGCTACCGAGAGNCCAAAAACAATAATGGCCTATCATGCTGGTNTACTGACGATCGCGTATTCTCTTCCCACTTGGTGGCTATGGGTCCAACCGACGCTACTTGAAATTAGCTACATTGTGGGCATTGCTCTTCTAATGTCCATTGTCCAATACTGTATGATAAAAGGATATAAAGAAGCTCAAGCGTCAGCAGCACAGCCCCTAGAGTATGTCCGTTTATTATATGCTGCTGGGATTGGTTTTTTAGTTTTTAATGAAATTCCAACAATATGGACCTGGACTGGGGCCGTTCTTATTATCGGCAGTTCACTTTACACGATTAAAAGAAATACGATGGAGGTCGACAGCAAATAAAAGAATCATTAGTTTAGCGAATAGTCAAATTTAAGTTTTCATTAACGAGGTAAAAAATGGCGAAAGCGATGTTTGGGGCAGGATGTTTTTGGGGTATTGAGGAAACATTCAGAAAAGTCCCCGGCGTATTGGATGTTGCAGTTGGATATAGTGGCGGCAATAAAGATAATCCCACCTACGAAGAGGTTTGCTCGGGCACGACAGGACATGCGGAAGTTGTCGAGATAGATTTTGATGAAAAAAAGGTAAGCTTTGAAAATTTATTAAGCGTTTTTTGGGATTGTCATGACCCCACACAGCTGAATTATCAAGGACCTGACATAGGAACGCAATATCGCACGGCTATTTTCTTCATGGATGAAGAACAGCAAATGATTGCAACTTCTTCTAAAACAGATGAACAAAAAAGCGGGAAGTACGCCAGGAACATTGTAACCGAGATCTCTCCTGCAAAAACGTTTTGGCGAGCAGAAGAATACCACCAACAATACATTGCAAAAAACAGGAACAGGTTTGGTCGTTTATTCGGTTAGCAAAGTCGAACTTTCACTTTTAGATCATCGCAATAGATAAAGATTAAAAATTTTCATAGGGTGAGCGCGTATATCATGAACGCTTTTCGGCTAGCTGCAACTAAGAAAATCAATAGTTAAATAAGGAGAAAATTGATGGAAGTTCGTTTGGATGGGAAAGTTGCCTTAATAACGGGTGGGAGTTTAGGCCTCGGAAGGGCAATGGCCATTCGCTTCGCAGAGGCCGGAGCATCTGTTGGAATTACAGCTAGAGGTGAAGAGGCACTCGCAAGCACAGCGGCCGAAATAAGGAAAATGTCCGGAAGTAACCGCGTCGCTACTTTTGCTTGTGATGTCTCAAACTCAACCTCACTAGACGAAATGCATAAAAGTATAACATCTGAATTAGGTTCAATAGATATTCTTGTAAATAATGCTGGCACCTCTCAGAGGGGTCCCTTTCTTGGGGTCTCAGATGAATTATGGCAAAACGACCTAGACCTCAAACTTTTTGCTGCGATCCGATTAACAAGGCTGACGATCCCAAATATGAAGGAAANAAAATGGGGCCGAATTATAAATGTTTTGAATATCGGAGCAAAAGCACCTCCGGCCGAGGGAGCGCCTACTGCTGTTAGCCGAGCAGCAGGAATGGCCTTAACTAAAGCTTTAGCAGGTGAATTTGCTAAAGATAATATCCTAGTAAATGCCTTACTTGTTGGATTAATTGACAGCAACCAGCATTTGATCCGACATCAATCTTCGAATTCGACCGGCTCGTATGAGNCATTTCTGGAAGATATGGCAACTTCCCAAAATATTCCTTTAGGAAGGGTTGGAAAAGCAGAAGAATTTGCAGACGTGGCCTGTTTTATGGCGTCAGACAGAGCAAGTTACTTATCAGGAACAGCACTCAATGTAGATGGTGGGAAAAGTCCCGTTGTTTAATTAGATTAATGCTTAGAGGAAGAGCCTAAATCTTGCGCAACCCTGCTGCAGCAGCACTTATCGCTACGATTTCAGGTCAAATTGCCGTCGCGATGGCGATAATGACTATCCCAGTATTGACGCCCCAGATTTCTCAAGAAATTGAGATAGACGCTAGTAAGGTCGGTTTATATTCAGCGATAGTCTTCATGGGCGCTATAACTTTTACATCAATTGCGGGGTCCGTTATCGATCGATACGGCGCCGTTCGCACAACACAGATCGCTCTAGTAGTATCTAGTTTTGGGCTCATTATATCTACGCTATCAATTGTACCAACGATGATGGTAGGCGCATTTGCTACTGGTATGGGTTACGGTATTGCCACGCCAGCTGCCAGTAATCTCTTAGCTAGAACTGTCGAGGCAAAGAGAAGAGGTTTAATTTTTTCTATAAAACAGTCCGGCGTTCCAATAGGCGGGGTTTTGCTTGGCTTAATTGTCCCAAGCATAGCGCAGGATTATGGCTGGGTTACGGGTGTACTTTCGGTAGCTATAACACTTCTCATATTAGCGGTATTCCTGCAAATTATTCGAAACTACTTCGATAAAGATTTGGACATAAATCGAAAAATATCGCCCTTTGAAACACTAGAAGCGTTGAAATTAGCATTTGGCGACCCCAGACTGCGACCACTCGCGATTTCGTCCTTTATTTACGCTATGATGCAACTGTCTATTTTTACTTATTTCGTCGTTTTTCTGGTTGAAAAAGTTGATTTTACGCCAGTATTGGCAGGGTTTGTTTTCTCAATAATGCATTTGGGCGGCACATTTGGACGTCCCTTTTTAGGTTGGGTCAGCGATAGANTCNTGCCGGCTCGGCCTTTATTAAGTTTAGTTGGNTTTTGCATATTTTTTTGCAGTTTAGCCTTAATTTCGCTCAATAACCAATGGCCGTATCCTTCGATACTATTGCTTTCGGCANTTACTGGTCTAATAACGGCAGGATGGAATGGTGTTTATATAAGCGAAATAGCTCGCGTAGTAGACCCAAAACAAATAGGAAGAGCCACAGGAGGAGTTTCAGCCTTTACTTTTTTTGGAGTTGCGATNGGGCCCGCTGTATTTAGCGGTTTATTAGAGTTATCAGGTGATTATACCGTTCCCCTTCTAATTCTTGGTATAGCTGCTCTTGGACCAGCCATCCTCTTGATGCTAAAGTCANGAGAAAAGCCTTGAGNATNNAGTNTAGCAGGTCATTTATATAGATTGAAGGACANAACTATATGAAGATTGTCATTATGGGATCCGGTGGGGTAGGAGGGTATTTTGGTGCGAGACTTGCTGATGCCGGAGAAGATGTTAGCTTCGTAGCGAGAGGCCGTCACCTTGAAGCAATAAAAAGCANGGGACTAAAGATTAAGAGTGAGCTGGGCAATACGACTATAGATCCAGCTCTAGCTAGCGATATCCCTGAGGACTTGGGAATGGCTGATTTGATACTTTTTTGCGTAAAAGCATATGACACAGAAAGCGCAGCATTAGCTATTAAGCCACTGGTTGGACCCAAAACCGGAATTATTCCATTTCTAAACGGTATCGAACATATCCAAACATTAAGAAAAATACTTGGCGAAGAAAACGTATTGGGCGGTGTTGCAAACATAAGTGCCCTTATTACCTCTCCGGGAGTAATAGAACATTTTGGAACAATACAAACCCTGCGTGTAGGAGAATTGGATAACCGTAGTTCAGATAGATTGGCGCAATTTAGGACAGCGTGCAAAAGGGCAAAAATTGACGTTCCAATTCCAGAGGATATAGAGACTGAACTTTGGCAAAAGTTTGTTATGATTTGCACTTTAGCCGGCGTAAACTGCCTAACACGACTTCCTTTAGGGGAGTGTCGAACAAATCCTTCTAGTCGAAAACTTATGTTGTCTTTAGCAAATGAAGTTATAGCAGTTGCTAGAGCCCATAATATTAATCTTCCAGAAGAACAAATTGAGTTAACAATGAAATTACTTGATAATCTCCCTATTGATATGAAAGCGTCTATGCTTGCTGCACTTGAGCGTGGTGATAAGCTAGAAGCAGCCGCACTTAATGGCGCGGTAGACAGATTAGGACAAACAAAAGGTATTGTTGCCTCGGCAAACCGGATCGTCTATGAGGCACTCTCTCCTCATGAGAACGGTAGCTGACCAGATAAAATAAAAAGGAAAATTTATTATGTTCCCTGCACGATCTGATTTAGTAATCCAGTTTTCACATGTAGCGTACCAATTTGAAAAGCAATTTGCACACCGAAATATGGGGATCAGAAGCTATTCAACTTGGACACCAGCAGAAACAGAGAACAAAATAGGTGATGCCGATATCATTGTTGCGACTGGTTTTTGGCAAAACACTCTCTTGGAAAAAGCTAAAAAGCTCAAGTTAATTCAAGTATGCGGAGCCGGTTACGATCAATTCGACGTTAATGCTATCAAGGAAAGAGGCATAAGAATGGCGAATGGCAGGGGGGTAAATGCAAACGCAGTTGCCGAACACGCAATGGCATTACTGCTTAGCATTACACGTCAAACCTACCTGGCAAGGGATGCACAAAATAATAAAATATGGCGTGGAATGAATCCTGATATTCTTACTAGAGAAGAAGAGTTGGGTGGTAAAAAAATGTTAGTGGTAGGAGCAGGTCAAATTGGCGCTAAAGTAGCTAAACTTAGCAAAGCNTTCGATATAACCACGACAGGCATGAGACGTGATATTTCCAAGATCGATCCCATCTTTCATCATGCCTCGCCTATGACGGAACTAATGGCAGAAATTTCAAATTTTGACATCGTTGTTCTTTGCTGCCCACTAACTGACGAAACCAAGGATCTTTTTGACAAGTCTGTTTTTAGTAAAATGAAGAAAGGGGCATATCTAATTAATGTTGCTCGAGGCGGATGCGTAGTCGAAAAAGATCTTATAGCTGCATTAGAATCTCAGCAAATTGGTGCGGCAGGTATCGACGTTACTGATCCCGAACCATTACCAGGAAACTCACCATTATGGGATATGGAGAATGTTATCTTAACACCTCACACAGGGGGTGAAACCAGGCTCTACGAAGATAATGTCCTCGATATTTTAGTGGAGAATATCAAAAGGCTAGAAAATGGCGACGAAACTTTAATGAACCAAATAGTTTAATTAACAACTAGACAGTCGGCCTGTTGTAATTCTTGAACTAAGATAGATGTTAACAGTTAATTATTTCAATCAAGTTTTAAGTGCTAAGCTTTTTGGGGTCTCGGAATAAAAAGCAAACTGGTATAGAGAAGGCTGCGGCTAAGCCAAATAAATGAAACGCATTCAGGTACCCAATCATTTGAGCTTGCCGAAATATTTCTTTGCTTAAAGCAAAGAAATCTAAGGTTTCACCCGACATCCATTCCCCAATAATATCCGGAAAACGTAGNAGTTCGTTATAGGGGCTTGTTACAGGAGCCATATTAGAATAATTCCACGCGGCAGTTTCTATTAAAACAGCAACACTTATCGAAATAAAAACGCTACTTCCAAAATGTCTAAGCAAGTTAAATATACCGGACCCTTCCACCATGTCTTTTGCAGTCAATGTTGAGAACGCTAAGAAAGCCATTGGCGTGTAAGCAAGACCAAAGCCAAAACCATGTAATAAATTAGTCCAGAAAACATCAAATTCGGTTAGATTTATACTAAGTTGTCCCATTTGCCAGCCTGCGATAGCTTGACATGCCAATCCAACCGCTAAAGCCGACCTCGGCGCCAATCGAGTAAACTGGACCACTATAAGAAAACTTAGCCAATTCCCAAAACCGCGTGCTGCTATCAGATAACCAACCAAGGAATCTGGATAACCTCTAAGTTCCTGCAATAGCGGTGGAAATAGAACGATAGGTGTATAGCTCAACCATCCCATGGCAAAAGCCATAAGGCATCCCAAAGCNAAGTTTCTGTCTAAAAATAAACGCAAATTTAGAAAAGGGTTCTCGCTAGTGAACGAATGAACAATGAAGATGTAAAAAGAAACTAACATGATGCAAGTTTCAATAATGATTTCTGGTGATTCAAACCAGTCTAACCGTTGCCCTCTATCAAGCACCAATTGCGCTGCCCCAACAGCCAAGGCAAGTGCGATGAAACCGGTAAAATCAAATTTCCTAGCGGTTCCTTTTTCTTGGTTTCCAACTGAGATAGCGGCAACAAAGAAACACATTATTCCGAGCGGAACAATCATAAAGAAGACCCAGCGCCAATCTGTTGCCTCAGCAATTATTCCGCCTAAGATAGGCCCCATCACAGGTCCAATGACACCGCCAATACCCCATATCATTAACGCCATTGGATGGAGGCGTCGTGGAAATGTAGCAAGGATCATCCCCTGNCCAAGCGGTAACAAGGGAGCGCCAAAGGCGCCTTGGCCAACGCGAAAGAATACTAAGCTTTCGAGAGAAGTGGCTAGTCCACATAAACCTGAAAATATTGTAAAACCTGTTATGCTTACAAAAAGTAAATTTCGCCAACCCAGCGTTTGAGCCAACCAACCTGTTAATGGNGTNGCAATTGCTGTTGCTACAAGATTAAAAGTTACAACCCAGGCTATTTGATCGGGTGTAGCAGACATTGCACCCTTTAGTTGTGGAAGGACTACATTTGCGGCTGTTATTGTCATACCGAATGTCAGAGTAGTGATCTGGACAGTGGCTAATATCAGCCAGTGGCGCAGTCCAACCGGGGCATTGTCGTCAGTGCTAACAGAGACCATNTGAGTGCATAGACCTTGNCTAGTTTATTTTCTCTTTCTTTAANCCACGGCTATGGGCAGCTGCTGAAAGAACAGAAATGGAAGTATCAAATATCAGAGGCACAGTAACAGAGAAGTAATACTGATCAAAAACCAATTTNAGAGTGNTGTCTGAACGTAACATTTATGAGANGTTNTAGCNNGAAGNTGTTTATACNGGATTAATGCATGAAAAATAGACTCATAAGCGACATAGGAGGTTTGCCGGAAGGACCATTAGACCTATCNGAGCACGAACCTACAATGACAGAACGCCGTATAGACGCAATGATGATGTTACTGCGGGCAAAGCCACGAAGTTTTTGGGCTTCTGACGAAAATCGGCGCACTATCGAAAGCCTCGAACCAGACACATACAAAAAGTCCGAATACTATGAGAGATGGGTATTAGCAATGAAAGAGCTACTCATAGAAAAAGCTATCCTCACCGAGGCAGAGATAGAGAGCAAACTTAAAGAGGTAAGATCCAGGATGGAGCCCAGCTGATATGAGTGATCAATTTAAGGTGGGATCAAAAGTCCGCATCACAAACGCGTACCCGCCTGGCCATATCAGAACACCATTTTTTTTGCGGGGTAAGGAGGGCTTAATTATCCGCCATTTTGGCAAATATCCAAATCCAGAGCGATTAGCATATGGTTTAAATGGCCTCCCCAAACTGAACTTGTATCAAGTCCTATTTGATATGGAAACCACGTGGGGTGGCGATGGCAGTTTTGCTGCCAAAGACACACTTACTGCAGACATCTATGAATCATGGTTGGAACTAGTATGACAGAAAACAGCNGACCTCACGGTGGACATGATCACTCCCACAACGACTTTCAGCCCGATATTAAAGAACCAACAGAAAATTGGGAGTTTTTAGAGATCGCATTACGAGAGTTGCTAGTTGACAAAGGAGTTTTATCCGCACGAGAAATTCAAGACGAAATAGAAGCATGGGAAAAAAAATCTCCCGAAAAAGGAGCCGAGATAGTCGCAAAAGCTTGGGTTGATGAAGAATTTAAAGTTCGCTTACTAGAAGACGCAAACCAAACAATACGGGAGTTTGGGATAGAGGTTGAAGTTCTTAAGATGGTAGCATTAGAAAACACGCCCGAGCTTCACCACGTGGTAGTTTGCACGCTGTGTTCCTGCTACCCGAGACCAATTCTTGGGGTGCCCCCGTTATGGTACAAGTCAAAGCAATACCGTTCCCGCGTCATTCGCGAACCGAGAGCTGTTTTACAGGAGTTTGGGACGAAATTGTCTGATGATACGGAAATACGTGTAGTCGACTCTACAGCTGATTGTCGTTATCTGGTGATTCCGACTAGACCAGTTGGCACGGAGAAAATGACAGAAACAGAGTTAGCAAAACTTATTACGCGGGATTCGATGATTGGCACTGCACAAGCGCGTGATCCTATTGGAAAGCGCTCTTAGAGAAATTNCGGATGCAATCGCGGCACTTAGAAATAATCGTCTGCTGAGATACCGACGTCGTTTGCGGCTTCTTTTATACTATCGAAAACACCCTGACTTATCTGAATGCCGTTCGTCTCTGCATGTTTCGAAGACGTCGTCTCTTTTTCGCCGGGCAAAAGCACTTTACNATTTTCATCTANAGGTTTTGAATTCCTCACCTCATTAACAAAATTACTAGCTGCTTTTTCATATTCCGTCATCGAACGAAAAGAATCCACACGTAGCAAGATAAATAACCAATTATACTCAAGCGTTTTACCCAGCATAGCATCACCAACAAGCTCCGCTATGATACCCATTCCACTTCCCTTCGGCCCAGCAGCTGGCAGTAATGCTCCGCCGTCATAAAAATCATTTGGGTTGGTTGAAGGGTTGCCATTTTTATCTATTATTATATTTGGAGGTAATTGGTCATCATTAGCTCTAGCAACAGCTACTTTACCTGCCGGCCAATTTGAGATGGCAAAATCGCAGACTAAAGGGTCATTTTTTAGTCCTGGCATCGAAAAGGTATAAGGATTAGTGCTCATAACGGGCTCTTTTCCGCCAAAGGGAACTACGTTACCCCATAATCTTCTGCCTCCACCTCCCATGCTTAGCCCAAGGAAACCGGCATCTGCCGCTTGTTCACCGTATGCACCCATTCGCCCGGTATGCCCACAATTAGAAATTGCTATCGCAACAATCCCACTATTGCGCGCCAATTTTATTCCCGCTTNCGTAGCTTTATTCATAGCTACAATTCCGATACCTCCTGCACCATCAACACTTATTAAGTTATTCGTTTTTTGTTCTAGTTCGGGCACAGCGCATGGATCTATAATTCCGTTCTTAGCCTCACCTATGTAAAGCCCTAGGCGGTTAACGCCATGGCTTGGGACACCTTTCATTTCAGCATCAACCAAGTGCTCAGCTATGATTTTCGAATTATTTTGAGAAAAACCGCCCGCAGCTAATGAGTCACTTATAAAATTTAATAGCGGCGTTTTTTCTGCAGTAAAATNAGTCATATTTTATNTTCCGTCTTCTATAATATTNAAATGCCAAGGGTGAATATCTTTCAATACATCGGGGCATTAAAAATTTTATGGAGTAATCCTACCTCTTCCAGTACTACTATGGTTGATTTATACCGGATTTAGTGGATAAAAAAAATGAGTAATCCCGNGCCATGGATAGCTTTAGCTGATACCCCTGAGCTTCCAATTTCTAAAACAGCTTTCAAAGAGGTCGAAGTTGGTTTGAATGTGCGAAATATAGCACTACCNTATAANCNTCTAAGTAAAGAAGAAACNGAGTTTTGGACNAAGCANTTGAGCGGCGTTGGCGGCATCCTGCTCAGGTCTGGTTATATTACTGAAGAGCTATTAAAGCCATTAGAACACCTTAAAGTAGTTGCCGTTCACGGAGCTGGCGTCGATCCCGTTGACGTGGATGCATGCACTAGACGTGGTGTNTGGGTAACTAATACACCCGGCGCAAATGCGGATGCAGTGGCGGAGATAACAATNGGTTTAATGCTTTCTATGGCTAGGCAAATTCCAAAGGCAACCAATAAAGTTACCACCGAGAAAGCTTGGGATAGCGCAAGACATATCGGCACNGAGCTAAAAGATAAGACACTAGGCTTATTAGGACTTGGCCAAATTGGACAGCGTGTCGCTACAATAGCAAAAGCATTTGGCATGAACGTAATTGCTTATGACCCAGGGCTGCAAGCATCAGAAATAACTAAAAAAGGTTCAACACCCGTTTCCTTAGAAGAGTTAGCAAACCACTCAGACTTTCTATCTTTACATGCCCCCGCTATAGACGCGACAAAGCACATTATAAGCAGAGATTTTTTGGGTAAAATGAAAACCTCCTCAAAACTTATTAATTGTGCCCGTGGTAGTTTAGTGGATGAAAAAGCTTTAGCGGAAGCATTAAACAATGGTCACCTTTCTGGAGTAGCTTTAGACGTTTTGGATGGGGAACCACCTGACCCTAACAGTCCTTTATTTGATGCCCCTAATGTTTTAATAACACCCCATATGGCAGGCTCGACACGGGAGTGTCTAGAAACCATAGCAAACACTGCTATGCAGGACATCGTCCGCGTATTACGCGGTAAGAAGCCATTACATTCTGTAAATAACCCTCGATAAAGTTGTGATCCAATTAAAAACTAATGCTACTTTATTTGAAGTATTTAATATTAGTCAGAGGTGTGGGCGCACAACCCATCCCAGTTGAAGTCGATACCGTGACCAGGCGCTTCACCGGCTAGAGCGAAACCATCTTTAACAACTAACGGTTCTAGAATAAACCTTTCCAATCCAAATCCATGAACCTCAAGGTACGACGCATTCGGGACTGCGCCTAATAGATGAACATGAATATCATGTACACCGTGCGACGTTACAGGGAGATTTTTTGCTTCTGCAAGTTTTGCTACCTTCATCCAAACGGTTATACCCCCACAATTAGAAACATCGGGTTCAATGNAACTGACGCCATTTGCCTGCAACATATGTTGAAAATCATAAATAGTATGAAGGTTTTCGCCAGCAGAGATAGGCACCCCACCCTCAACTAAAATTCTATTATGCCCTGAGTAATCTTCAGGTATCGTGGGCTCTTCCAACCAAACTAAATCAAACTCACGGAATGCACGTGCAGCTCGAATAGCTTCGTCAACCGTCCAACGCATATTCGCATCAACCATAAGAGGAAAGTTCTTCCCTAAATGTTTTCGCATAGCGGCTATTCTGGCGACATCTTCTTCAAGATTATCTCTACCAACCTTCATTTTAATTGCGCGAAATCCACTAGATAAGTTCTTCTCCGTCTGGGCGAGTAGTTCCTCTTCAGTAAACATTAGATCAATGCCACCCGCGTAAGCTTTTATTTTCGGATCGGCGCCTCCAAGAAGCCGCCATAAGGGCATGCCAACTTGTTTTCCCATCAAGTCCCATAAAGCAATGTCAACTGCTGAAAGAGCATGAATTGCAAGTCCTCCCCGTCCGGCATAATGAAGCTTCCACCATAACGATTTCCAAATTTGTTCTATTCNTGCTTCGTCTTTGCCCAGAAGAAACGGGGCCATGTCGTCCCGCATCACAGAATGAATACCTTTAGCACCCGCGCCAAGCGTGTAGGTGTATCCTAGTCCTTGCACACCATTGGAATTTTCTATTCGTATCGTCATTAGTTCAAAGCTTGCCATATCACCATGCATGCTATCTGAGAGCACAACAGGCAATGGGATGCTGTAGTGGTCAGTCTTAATGTTGCTAATGGACATTTGGAACCTCAAATACTATTTGCTAAGTGGCTATTTTATGCCTAGTTTTTCATAAATAGAGGCCAAATGGCAATTAACATCTTCGAAACCAATAGAATTTGAAAAACGGGAGAGAGTGATGGCTAGAATTTCATATGCAAATAAGAATGCTGTTCCCAATCACCTTCAAAACTTGTTTGATGACATGTCAACTTATGGGCCATTCGGCAGTTTGGTTGGAGCAATGGCTCACAGGACACCAATATTCGAGCATGTTTTTGGCATGTTGACAGACTTACGCAAGGAAGGTGTCTTACCTAGAAGGTACCTGGAGTTAGCACTAGTAGCTGTCTCCAAAATAAACGCCTGCGATTATTGTGTTGCGCATCATGCTCCATTTTTAACAGTAGAGGGTGTAACCCCTGCTGGTGCAGAAAATATACTACAATATGAAGATCACCCGGAATTCGACGATATAGACAAACTAGTCGTAGAATATTCCATCGAAGTCACAAGCAATTTTCATCGTGTTCGAGATCAACTATTCGATCGTTTACGAAGTCATTTTTCGGAAGAACAAATTGTCGAGTTAACGTGGCGCATTGCCCTTTGCGGCGCGTTTAATCGCTTTAATGATGTGCTTCAGCTGGACATAGAAGAAGAGGCGTTGGCGAAGATTGCCTGAAAAAACGCTAATATCCGAAACCTGCATCACCCATTAGGTTCAATCTTATTTTGCACATTTGATGCAGGTGGTACATGCTGGGTCAAACTTTAATCTTTTAAGAGGAATTTTTTCATCGCAGGCTATACAATAACCAAAATTCCCGNTTTTTAAACGCTCTATAGCGGCCTCCAGACGTCTCAAATCCAATTTCCTACGTCGTTCCGTTTCGATTGCCATGGCTTGTCTCTGGATCGCGTCCATCCGAGAAAGTCGTCCAATTTTAGTTTGGTCTAATTCTACAGCGTTTGCCGAACTTTTTGCTGAAACAATCAGGCTTTCTAAAGCAAGTTTTTTTGCTTCTAATTGTTTGAAAAAAGCTTTTTCATCAGGAAACATTTTTCGCCCTAGACTGTTGGCTGATCGCCTGCCACGGTAGTTCTATGCATGACGCGCCTGTATTCTTCATCAGGCCAAGGGTTTCCCCTATGAAGGACGGACCTGTTATCCCACATTACTAAATCTAGGGGAGCCCATTTATGAGCATAAACAAACTCAGGACGGGTCATCCATGAAGTCAATTCCGTGATTAGTGCCCTACTTTTTGAGTAATCCCACCCCTCCACAAAGTGACAGTGACTTCCTAGGTAAAAAACTTTCCGTCCAGTTTCTGGATGCCTTCTAATCAACGCTTGTCTTACCGGTTTTAGACGTTCTTTATCTTCATCTGAGAAGATATCGCCAACAATTAACTGCCTAGAAAAAATTATTGAGTGTTCGCAAATAAGACCCTCTAGATCTTTTTTTTCAACGCCTGAAATAGACCCAGGCCAAGTATCATAAGCATAACGCGCATCCGCAAACTCGGTTTCGCCACCGAACGGTGGGACTTCGCGGCCCGACAAAATAGAGATATTAGCTGGGATTGGCTTGAAAGACGAGTCAGAATGCCACAAGCTGTTGCCTCGGTGGTAACGCGACTTTTCATCACCATGTGAACGAATTTTGTTATTATCGTCTACGTTGGCAATGCGCGAAATTTCAGGATGGGTTACACCTCCACCCCGGTCNAAGCCAAGTGATTTTTCGAGAGAGCCAAATTTTTCTGAGAAAGCGATCTGTTGATCATCATTTATGTTCTGGTTTCTGAATACAAGTACAGCGTACTTCCCTAACGCATTTCTTAGCTGATCGTACACGGAGGAATTTATAGGTGACGCCACATCTATTCCTATCACTTCACCAGCAAAGTNCATNCCTGGTAACAATGGCTTGATCGTAAAATCCATTTATATCTCCCTTTTTAATAGATGGTCACGCCACTATCGACAGAAAGGATTTGTCCGGTAGTTATCTCTGATTCATCCGAAGCTAAATATACAGCCATGTTTGCAATATGTATGGGCATACCAAAACCTAAAAGATGTTGCTCGGAAATTTTTGCTATCTCGGGTGATTCCTGGACAAGTTTTTTTACGCGATCAGAAAGGGTTACCGAAGGGGCAATAGCATTAACCCGAATCTTATTTGGCGCGTACTCCACTGCCATAGACCTTGTCATTGAGGCTACCCCACCTTTTGCCGCCGTGTAGCAGTCTCTACCGGGCAAAGCCATAAGTGCAACGTTTGACGACATATTGATTACCGAACCGCCACCTGCTTCTACTATTGCTGGGATACCATGCTTTGAGCAAACAAATGTGCCAAAAAGATCTAACTTAATAACACGCCAAAATTCTTCATCTGGCGCCTCTGTAACGGGGCCATCCTGCATTGTAGATCCACCGGCGTTATTATGAAGAACGTTGAGTTTTCCAAAACGATTTACAGTCTCTGAAATTACTGACTTCACACTATCATGATNGGTTACGTCCATCTCCATAAACACAGCGTCACCACCAGCATTTCCTGCTGCCTCTTTTGCTAGTTTTGCAGACTCGTCTCCAAGGCTAATATCTATATCTGTAACTACGACAGTAGCGCCCTCTTCCGCAAACCTGATAGCCGTCGCCCTTCCTATGCCGCCACCACCGCCAGTGATTAATGCCACCTTACCGTCTAATCGTCCCATTTTGTCCCCTATGAATAATTCTTTGTTTGAATTTTTAATGAGCAAAAATAACTGGTATCTGAGCTTGATCAAGGATCGCTCTGGTTGCTCCACCAAAAATCATTTGAGTAAGCCTGCTTTGAGTAAAAGCACCTTTAACTAAAAAATCAACTCCACAAGAAGAAGCAACCTCTAAAACTCTCTCACCAGCATTGCCGCTGGGCGCTCCTTTTTTTATTTCAACCTCAACTTCGTTAGCCTCGAGATAACGCTGTAATGCTTTTCCGTCTGGACCAGCATGTACCCATCCATCTACCTCAATAACAATTACCTTTTTTGCCATACGGATTATTGGCATACTCAAAGCTAGAACCCTTGCTGTTTCTGTACTGTGGTTCCATGCAATTCCTACGGTTTCACCAAATTTTCCGCCCCATGAAGGCGGCACCACTAATACCGGCCTGCCACCTTCAAAAAGTGCCATTTCGAATAATGTTTGCCAATGGGGGTTTTCATTAGATCTGCCAATTATGGAAACATCGTAAACTCTGCAAATTTCTCCTACCTGTCTCCAGTTCGACAAGCTCGTCATATCAACTATAAGTTGCTTATCGCCGATCCTTGGATTGCATGCGGCAGCTCTTTGCCTAATTAAGTCTCCAGCACTATTCTTTTGCGCTTCTATTTCTTCGTCTAAACCATCGTATGAAACAACGCCCCCGCTCATTGGGTCCACGATAACTGGATCAGGTAGCCTTGGGTAAAAGATCCCAGTTATTTGACCATTATGTCTATGAGCAAGTTGAGAAGCTGCTTCAATAGGTACATCGCGAGCTGAGTCGGCACCAAACGGGATTAAAATTTGCTTCATTACGCTCTCCTTTTTTGTTTTTGATTATAGAAACAATCAATTCAAGCTTTCTTTCACCTTTTTTTAGAATACCGGTTTTCGCTACTAGAAACCAGTCTGTTTAATTTTTCAAGGTCGCCAACTTTTTATTCTTAAAATTTTGGAATTTAAAATTTAGGCGCGCGNTACTTTAGCTTAATTCCATCATTCAAAGACCAGTTAAAGTCAAAGGTAACTTGAGCAACTGAGGAGAGCTTTTTTTTAACATGATCCATCGCATAATGCCTGATATGCTGGAGAATTTCAGCTGTTGTGTGACCAAATTGTTGTGGATACATTTCATATAAAGCCGACAAGACTAGTACATTTCCTTCCTTAAACCTTAATGTTCTCGAATGATTAATATATTCAAGAGCGGCCTCATCCAACATTCTGTCAACTTTATCACCTGTATAGGGGTGACGCTGGAGTCTGGGTGACCCGACAGCCGCATCGCACAAGCCGTAATGAAATCTAGGGTCGAGAAATAAACTAGACAGTATTTTTTTTCGAATAAAAGACAAGCTCAACGGCCATCCTTTAATACTGATAAGCTTTTGATTAAAAGGTCCCTTTTTTAAGAGGTTATCATTACTTTTTATATCGGCGATCGATAAAATTAAATAATTTTCAAGAACTAGTCTCACAACAAGGGCGTTATAGAGATTGAGCCAAAATGCATACTGCTCTTTTCGATTAAGTTTTTCTATGGGAAATGAAGCAAGGCTTTGAATATAGTTTTCCAGCGCCTGTCGGTCTGGCTGACTAAAATTGGCATAGGCTATTACAGTGGTACCGTCAGTTTTAAGTTGCACATGTTTATTTAATAAATATCCCCAACTTGTATGATCAACAAAAAGATTTGAAGAAGGGTCGTAGTCGTTCCAAAACGGCGGAGTAAAAACGCCCTTCATTTCATCTATATTGGAGCAGCCCCAAAGCAATAACACCTGAAAGAATACAAGAGTGAAATAACGATGAAAAACCATCAACCTTTGATATCCAAAATCATTAAATCAAACGATAAGGTATTAAGTTATTGCGATTACTCAATTGACACCTCAACTGCACCAATACCCTCAACCTCATAACAAGCGCGATCTCCCTTGTTAGCAAATTTTGTAGCTAATGTTGAGCCACTCATAACGATATCGCCAGCCTTTAGAGAACGGCCTTGTTCTGCTAATAGAGTTGCTAGCCATGCTAATGAATTTAGTGGATTACCCATTGCAGCGCTGGTGTTGGTATATTCTATTTCGCCATTGTAAGATAATTTTGCGGGTTGATTTGCTAGATCGACATCGCGCCAAGATTTTAACGGTGAACCAATTACAATTCCACCGCACCAAGCGTTATCAGCTATTAGGCTCAAAGGATCCAAATTGCTGTAGTCAGCCGCCCTGTCTTCTATTAGTTCGAAGGCTGGCATAGCACTGTCTACAAACTCGCTCACACTGCTTGCTTCAAAAACGGTTCCCTCTGGGATATCCTTACCGATCGTAAATGCTAATTCAAATTCTATCCCCAGACGAATATAGCTATCCAAGTGAACGATGGCTGGGGACTCATATATCGTGGATGCAAAAATTGCCGCCCCAACCGGCTTATCTACACCGACCAATTCCTGAATTGCTCTCGATGTCAAAGCAATTTTATATCCTGCGACAGGTCCTCTGCCGCTCTCAATCCAAATATTGTTTAGTGCTTTTTGACAATCATAAGCATGCGTGACCGAAGTTGGTTTAAACTCATCGATTAAGTTTTCAAACTTGCTTCGAGATTTATGTGCTTCCGCTACGTGCTGAGCTATTTTTTCGGCTCTCATTACATCGGACATCAAATTCTCCTTCCCGCAACTAAAAATTTGTTTTTAAATAGAAACTCATTTGTTAATTTTAGACAAGCATCCAAACTCACTATACTTTGAAGCTGACATTATAGAACCAACCCGATTAAAGTTTGATTATCGAAATGCAAAACTCAGAGCTCAATTTAAGCCCATTATCCGATGCTCTAGGCGTTGAGATTATGGATATGTCAATCGAAGATGCTATTGCACCACATATATTTGAGCGGGTATACGCGGCTTTTCTAAAGCATCACCTTATTCTTTTCAATAACATAGATTTGAGCCCAGCACTTCAGGTTGAATTTGCCAAAAAGTTTGGGGATGTTCAGGTGCACGTAATGAACCAATACCACGGATATGGCCACCCCGAAATTTACCTGTTAACTAATTTGGGAGAGGACGGAAAACCTAATGGCAAGCATCCGGACAGAGGGACCATGTATTGGCATACAGATGGTTCTTGGCGAAAAAAAACAGGACATGCAACGATGATGTATTCTGAGTTTGTGCCAACACGTGGAGGACAAACTCACTTTTGCAATATGAATAAGGTTTTTGAAAACCTCCATAAAAATACAAGGGAAAAACTTTCAGGCTTGAAAGCAATTCATAATTTAGATTTTTCGAGAACACGGCGCCATGGTGAAGATCCCATGACACCCAAGCAACGAGCTGAAGTTCCNCCAGTGGCGCACCCTATTATTCGGATACATCCAGAAACAAATTTGAAGTCAATTTTTCTTGGGGACCATGCAGAAGCAATTGAGGGATGGGATTACGATGTCGGCAGAAATTTTATAGAAGAGATAAGTGCGGAGATTACGCCAGAGGAATACGTTTATAAACATCAATGGCAACCGAAACAAATAGCCATTTGGGATAACCGTTGTCTCTTACATCGGGCCACACCCTACGACACGGAAATAGAAAAAAGGGTCATGAGGCGTTGCACTATAAATGGAGATCAACCATATGGATGAGCACGGCAAGAACTTTAGCTGTACGATGTGGAGAATATAATGATCAAGGGTCTTCATCATAACGCATATAGATGCAAAGATTCGGAAGAAACGCGGCAATTTTACCAAGATTTTCTGGGCCTAAAATTCAAAAACGCCTTTGAAATAGAAACCACACAGACAGGCCGTGAAACAAGCGTGCTTCACTCGTTTTACGAAATGGCGGATGGCTCCTCACTCGCTTTTTTTGAGGCACCCGATCAACCATTTGAATTTAAGAAACAACATGATTTTGATCTTCATATAGCATTAGAGGTTAGCCATGATTTTCTATTAGCGATGTTCGAAAAAGGAAAAAAAGAGGGCATCGAAACACGTGGTATATCTGACCATGGTTTTATCGACTCGATTTATTTTCGAGATCCCAACGGTTACGTCATTGAATTAACAGCCAAGAAGAATGATTCGGAAGAAAACAAAGTGGTTAAACCAGCCCCAGAAGAAGTTCTATCTCGTTGGCAAAGTAAAAAAGTAATCTAGCGGCTCAATAAATTAGCTATCGTTAGATTTACCCTTTCTCTCTATCTCATCCATATGGGCATCATAATCATGAACCTTGCGATAATATAGTTCCATTGCTGATTTATAGTTCTCTTTGGCAACATCCTCTGGCGTCCGCCAAACTTTTTCCAGCAAACTTCGGATCAGATACAGTGCACCTAAGCCTAGACAAGCGAGGCCTATCCCCCACCAACCGAATGCCCAAATCGCTAGAACTGTCCCTATAACCATTATAACGGAGCTCAGACTCTCCGAAAGCAATATATCCTTTAAACTGTTTTTGCTCAGATCTGTCTCTTCAATGCCAAAATCTTGGGGAGTTGGTTTTTTGGGTTTCTTTAACACAATCATTAGCTCGGATAAGAATGAAAAAACAGCTTTGACATCAAGACGCGTTTACCTCATCTGTTGAAATTATGAACTTATCGAGTTCATCCCAATTGGCAATGAATCCTAAGCCCGGAGTATCATCTAGCGTTAATTGGTCTGAGCGAGAATTAAACAACTTATGGGGCTCAACTGCGAAAGTGATGAAAGCAGTCTCCAAAGGGGTGGGAGTAAGACAAGAAGCAGCTAGGTGAGCCGTTGCGTGGTAGCCTGGCCCCCAATAAAAACAATGAGGTATGACAGTTACTGGATAAACTTCGGCTAACGAGATAATTTTTCTCATCTTTGAAATGCCGCCNCACTTTGTCACGCTAGGTTGCAAATTATCTATAGCTTCCGTTTCCATCGCTAATTTAAATTCATGAAGTGTCGTAATATTTTCACCCGCTGATATCGGGACTCCTTCGAGACGTACTTCGGCAAGGCCTTCAAAATCCTCTGGCGGCCATATAGGCTCCTCAAGCCAATGGAAACCCTCCTCACTTATCTCCTGAGCAACTTCACGTGCTTCAGCAACAGTCCATGGGCAATTAACATCAAGACAGATTTTATCATCTAACTCTAATGCGTTACGAGCAGCTCTGAATGCTGGAATTGTTGTTTCGTGAAGTTTAATTGTCCTAAATCCATAACTTCTAGCCCGTTCAACATTCTGAGCCACAGCGTCAGTGTCTCCCCCGTAACGCATTAGACTTGCATACTTAGTTAAAACACCACTTTCACCACCTAGAAATTTATAAAGGGGTAGATGTGCTCGTTGTGCAGCCAAATCCCAAAGCGCTGTATCTATTGCAGACAAAGCATACATAAGCGGTCCTGACCTTCCAAGACCATGCAAGGGGCGCTCTAATTCTGCGATCCTGTGATTTATAGCCACGGAATCTCTACCAACCAGCATGGGGGCTAAAATCTGATTAATAACTGCTTCACTTCCGGGCGCCATTGCATGTCCGAAGGCCTCCCCCCATCCCTCCAAACCATCCGAGGTTTTGATCCTTACCATAACACATTCCATTTTAGTCCACGCATCTAAACTCGGCCGCATACCATGTCTNGGCCCACCTGTTTCGAATGGAAGAGAAACTCTAATTGAACGTATACTTTGAATTTTTGTCATTAACATACTCTAAANTGGTTTAACTTGAGATCACGAAGACATTTAAAATACAAATAATATTATACTTACGCCAATTTAAAGTAAGAATATCTTCACACCACAGCTAACCTGAGGTATCTATCTGGTTAAAGGCCCCGTAGCTCAGCTGGATAGAGCGACAGATTCCTAATCTGTAGGTCACAGGTTCGAATCCTGTCGGGGTCACCACTTTACGCTAGGTTTTAAAATTTTCGCACAGTTCTGGCCCATTTCCTGCTCTCTAACTTTCGCAGTCACCTTTAGTCACAACAATTGTGCTTTGTTCGACAAAANCAGGAAACGGTTATTGAATTATCAGCTATTGACTTAGCCGCCTCTAAATCTTCTTTTATCGAATTTAATGCTGCTGTTTTACCCATGCGTTCGCAGCATTCGACATATCCAAGGAGGCTCCAGATATTGCCAGCATGCTGTGAAGGCCTAACTAGTGTATCATCTAGCCCCAAATCAGCACTGTAGACAGACATTGCCTCCTCAACTTTATTTTGCTCCAGCAATAATGCTCCAAGCGCATGACGAGGAGGCATCATCCATGACCATGGCTCCGAATAATTAAGATTGTCATAGCATGCCACAGCCCGGCGCAAACTTTTGAAAGCTTCGTCATAGTTCTCTCTCCTGTATTCAAGCTCACCAGTTAGCATTTTATCTGCAACTTGCAGAATATCTTTAGAATCGTTATGGAAAACGATTCTCTCGTCGGGAAGTGCGGCTATAGCGGCTCTTAACTTTACTTGTTGCGTTAACGCTTCATCGATGTTGCCTAATACGGCGTGTGCTATTCCCTTAGCATACTGCCATATTGCAAAAGTTACACAGAAAAGCCGCGGGTCCGATGGCAAGGGTTCGTCTAAAATCTCTTGCCACTTTCCAAATCTTATTAGGACGTGCGCCTTCATCCCACTGAATGCTTCCAGATAATTGACTAAAAAAGCGTGGTCACTCAACAGATATTCTGGGAGCACGATAGATTGCATTTGCTCTGCTGCTCGTATCGCCGGTTCATATTGACCAGCAAACATTGCTCCGTAGACCTGAAAATGAATATTATGAAGCAGGTAGATATAGTAAATGCCAAGTTCACTATCTACTTCCAAATATTTTTTGTCTGCATCGGCAGCTTCAATGTTTGAAGCTATTACTTTTTCATATTGTCCGCAGAGCACATATATATGAGACGGCATGTGTATGAGATGACCAGATCCAGGGACAAGTGGACGTAATTTGTCAGAGGCAGCAAGAGCACGCTCAGGTTCTGGCGACATTTCCATTATATGAATATAGAAATGTAGTAAGCCCGCATGCGGCGTATCATTATTGATTTCAATCCGCTTGAGTGCAGCCTCGACAATTTCTATAGCTTCCTCGGTATCCGTTCCCTCCGCAGGAATTCGGTTCTGCAGATCCCAAAGTTGCCAAGGGGTCCGCACGATTAAAGCCTCGGCTGTAAGCGCACATACGTCATAATCTTCAGCAAAATGCTTGTAAACCTCGCGCATCGCGTTAGCGTAATCGTCATCCCAACGAGTTAATTCTTCTAGGTCACTGATTTTCCCAGATTGAAAACGAGCGCAAAGCGCCATACACAAAGCTCTTTCAATCTCCGTCAGCTCTTCCCTACCCGCTAATTCTTTTGCTTTTTGGGAATATTCAAAGCAAGTTTGAATTGCACCTGGTCGCCCAGAAGGTGACATTTTCTCCCACGGAATATTGTAATAAGGACCAGTGGCATATGCTACTCCCCAATATCCCATAGCACAACCTGGATCAAGTTTTATCATTTTCTCAAAACATCGTAATGCTTCCTTATGATGGAAGGCATAACACCAATTTAAACCACGATTGAACCAAATCTCTGCTTCTTTTGATTTTGTGGTTATTTCGCGTTTATATGGACCAGTATCAAAATAGGGTTCCATTAAAAATCCTTTTTAATTTCTCGTGGTAATATCGTTAAGGTAATATCATTGGAATAAGCAAAAAGATTAGCAACACTTTTAGTTAAATCAATATTTAAACGGTGTTTGATGAAAAGTGATATCGATTGTAGAGGAACGGTATCCTTTATTTGATTAAGGAGAAAAAAGTGTCAATCAATAACGAAAAAGCTAGTATTGCGATCTATGGTGCTGGTGCGATAGGAGGGCACCTAGGCGCTATGCTAAGTAAAGCCGGATTTGAGGTCAGTTTAATAGCGCGTGGGGATCATCTTAAAGCAATAGAGCAAAATGGATTGAGGTTAATTGCAAAGGATCAAGACTTCATCACACGACCGCGAGTAACTAGTAATCCTTCTGAGCTTGGACCACAGGATTACGTGATAATGTCATTAAAATCATATCAAGCGCCAGATGTCGTAGAGCAAATGCAACCACTGCTTGGAGAAAATACAACTGTCGCAACAGCAATGAACGGGATTCCATGGTGGTATTTTTACGGATTACCAGGTCAATGGGAGAATCATAAAATAAAATCCGTCGATCCAGAAGGTAAACAATGGGACGGCATTCGGCCTGAGCGTGCGATAGGCTGTATCACCTACGTCGCAAGCGAAGTAGTAGAACCCGGAATAGTAAAAACTATCAGTCCAAGTTATCAATATCAAATTGGTGAGCCTGACGGTTCCGTATCCCCTCGCTGTAAGTTGTTACAGCGAATGGTTGTTGCTGCTGGTATAAATTGCGACATCAAACCCAATATTCGAAGGGATATCTGGATTAAAGTGATGGGTAATGTTGCTTACAATCCAACAAGTGCTTTAACCATGGCGCACACTGGGGCCATGCTTGACGATCCTTCAATGGAGCAAGTTTTACGGCAACTCATGACCGAAGTTCTTGCAGTCGGGAAAGCGCTGGGGGCAAATCCAGAAGACAAAATTGATGCCAGGCTAAATACGACGCGAGAGCGAGCAGCAGCCCATAAAACTTCCATGCTTCAAGACCTAGAACGGGGACGGCCACTTGAGATAATGCCAATTATTGGAGCAACATCTGAGTTAGCCAGATTGGTCCGTGTCCCCACGCCGACTATCGATACTGTGTTGGCGATTGTCAAATTACGAGCCAAGATGACAGGACAACTACCGAGTACTGAGATTAGGTAGATGGTTAATAACTCNGCACTANCNAAATTTTATCTACAGATCTGCCATTATAATTTTGCGCTCGGTCGTTGGCTTACCGCCTCATACCATCTCTTAGCATTTTTTGCACTGTCGGGGAGCTCTAGCTTAATCCAGTTTGCAAAATCAATAACAACCAACAAATCAATGTCTGCAACAGAATATATGTCTCCAGCAACGAATTGATTACTGCCTAGAAGTTTCTCCACACCTTCCAAAAAACGCTTAACCCGCTGTTTACCTCGTTCAGCCAACGCTGGAATTTGTTCGTAGTTGACTGGGCCAGTAAGAGCTCGACTCGCCATTCGTGGAGCAGAGTTTCTTAAGGCTTCCGACATTGCCATCAATCCTTCCATCTCTATCCGCCACTGCAAATCAGCTATTTTTCCTTTCTCATAATCCGTCCTGCCCATCAACGGTATATCTGGATACTTAGCCTCTAAATAACTTCTTATTCCGGCTGTACTCGTAAGAGTATCGCCATTGTCAAAAGAAAGGACAGGCACTGTACAATTAGGATTGATCTTCTTGAACTCTGGACTTAATTGCTCTCCATTTTTTAAATCGATGTCAATGGTTTCCACATCTATATTCTTTTCCGCTATAAATATTCGCACCCTTCGAGGTGACGGCGCGGTTTTACAATCATAAAATTTCATAACCTTAAACCAATCTCTCTATGTTAAATTATTCCGTTCTTTTTCGAAAAAGACCAACCATATCAGAGTGCCAAACTATCGTATGATATTTCTAATTCTTTTTAGCTTTTGAATTTTATAAGACTGAATCTATGAAAATGCATATAGGGGAGAATTATTATCAAAAACATCTACCTCTGTTTCAAAAGAAAATTTTTAACGATTAAATTAAATGGTTCAATGTGTTCTAGAGACGACAAATGCTGAGCAGGCTCCAGCCAATGCAACTCAGAACCACTTATATATTCTGCCATTCGCCTAGATATATATGTTGGCGCTCCCGGATCATCCGGCGTAGCAACAATTAACGTTGGCACCGAAATATCTTTTAATTTTTCATTCGTATCCAAGTTGCACATAGCGTGGCTAATTTTTTTGAAAGTCACAGGATTAAAATTTTTAAAGGTTTTCGACAAATACTTATACCCAGGAATTTCATTTTCTATTGCATCTATAGTGAACCAACGTCGCATTAGAACATCGTGTACGGCATCAGTTCCGTTTTCTAAAACCTGCTGCGACCGCTCTCTCCATAATTGATGCATATCTTCACTAATGAAACAGGTCGTATTTATAAGCATTAAAGCGCTAACTAGCTCAGGGTGCTTCAAAGTAAATGTTTGAGAGATCATTCCTCCCATCGAAACACCTCCGAGGATTACCTTATTTATTCCAAGAAAATCCAATAGAGATGAAATATCACTCGCTATCAGTTCTAAACTGCAGTCAACATCATAAAGGCTACTTTGCCCATGCCCAGGCACGTCAATTATCAAAGTTTGAAAACCCGCAAATGCTTCTTTATGAAAGTCCCAGTATTGCCTGTTTGAACCAAAACAATGCAGCAAAAGAACAACTTTTTCACTTGGGGAACCCGAGAGGTCATAAGCTATTTCAACATGATTTAGTGATATCGAGCCACTTGCCATTTTCAAACCTTACGTATAGATAATTACGACCTCAAAGAGTTATTTGATTTTTAAACCGCCATGATGAATATACCAAGTCATAATCGCCGTTTCGTTCTGAAAACACGCCCGACAGATCTTCCGAGCGACGAAAACTTTAATATTGAAACACTCCCCGTATCTCGCCCCAAGGATGGCCACCTGCTAATACGTGTCCTGTCCGTTGCGCTCTCCCCATGGCAAAACCAACGTCTTAAAGATTTTAAAAATTATACCAAACCGTTTGAAATAGGAGAACTGATTGACTGCGACGTCATTGGACAAATCATAAGTGGGGAAGTAGGTGATTTTAGTCCTGGAAAATTAGTCACAGGCCGTCTGGGGTGGCAGGAGATCGCAGAAGCTTCCCCTGCTGATCTTCAGCTTGTTAGCAATGATTTTGAAGAAACTATGTGGCTTACTGCGTTAAGCTCACCTGGCCTAACCGCCTATTGTGCAATGGATTTGTTTGGCAGGCCAATGCCAGGGCAAACACTAGTCGTTACTTCGGCTGCTGGTTCCGTAGGTTCGTTTGCGATACAACTTGGCGTAATGGCTGGAATGCATGTAATTGGCATTGCAGGAACGAAAGAAAAATGTAATGTCGTAGAAAATACACTCGGTGCACATAAATGTTTGAACTATAATGATCCATCGTTTGGTGAAAAACTAGCATCCGCATGTTTCAATGGCGTTGATTTATTTTTTGATACACTCGGCGCCAACATCGCGGATTCAGTGTTCGATAATTTAGCTAAATACGCAACTGTACTTATTGTGGGTCGGACCAACTCAAATAACAGTGAGACACCTCACCTGGACTATGTAAATATGCGTCAACTATGGGCAAGAGAGGCCCGAATTCAGTGCTTTTCTAGGTATTCGTATCCCGAGAGATGGTCTTTTGCCCGTGAAAAGATGATGAAACTTTGCCGCGATGGGAGACTTAAAGAAATAAAAACGACAGCTATCGGATTTGAAAACACACCCCAGGCTCTACGCGACATGCTTTCTGGAAAAGCACTTGGTAAAATGATTGTAAAATACTCAGAGGCAGTTGGACAGAGCAGATGAAAAAAGTGAAGGTGGGAAAAATTGACATTGCGTACCAATGGGATGGGCTTCAAGATGGCCCTGTCCTTATGATGGCGCACGCCATGGGCACTAGTCATAGAATTTGGGATCAGCAAATAGGCGCTCTGCAAGCCAAATACAAGATTCTTCGTTATGACTGGCGAGGACACGGCTCAACGAGCGCCCCAGATGGTCCATACACATTAGAAGAGTTCGTCGACGATGCTATTGGAACAATAAATGCTCTCGGTATTCAAACCGTAAACTGGGTCGGCATATCAACGGGTGGTATGATTGGTCAAGGCTTAGCTATTAGATATCCGGAGAGAATTTCATCGCTAGTTTTATGCAACACTACATCCCAGAGCGACGTGTGGTATAAAAACTGGGTTAAAGAAAGACAAGCCGTTGTCAAGGATGGTGGAATGCCGCCGGTTTGGGAAATGACCAAGGCCCTGTGGTTTAATGATGATTTTGTCGCTAGAGAAAACGCTGATTATTGCCGAATTAGAGATGTATTCGTTAAAACGCCCGTTGCAGGCTATTTAGGGGGAACTTCTGCGGTAGCTGACTTAGCTTACCGAGATAAACTTCATTTGATCCAAGCGCCTACCCGGATTATTGCTGCTGGAGATGACCCTGTCACTCCAATCCAGAAATCAAAGGAAATACAGTCCGAAATATCTAATTCTGAACTGATTATAATAGATGGCCAACGGCACTTTTCGAACGTTGAGGTGCCTGAGACTTTCAACAACGAATTGATACGTTGCCTCGACCAAATAGTCTAAGTTATTTAATAGAGCTCCAAGTGTCATCGAGTGCCTTGGTGAATCTCAAAGCCATCTCGTCTATCTCTTCTTCGGTAATAATTAAAGGTGGAGCAAATACAAGGCGGTCCCCAACAACGCGAGGGATCAGGCCATGCGCGAGAGCATTTTCTTGGAACTTTTCCGGTACCGACAAGTCTTTTTCAAACGCAACTCTTTTATCTCCATCACGCATCAATTCGATACCACAAATTAAACCAATTCCGCTAACATCTCCAATAAGAGGATGCTTTTTAAAAGCATTCAACTTGCTAAGAAAATATGGAGATATGCTTGCAACATGTTCAACCAAATTCATTTCTTCATAAATTTTTAAAACTTCCAAAGCAACTGCTGATGCAACAGGATGGCCCGCATAGGTATAACCATGAGCGAAAGACCCCAGTTTATCACTTTGTTCAATCATAACTTGGTATATTTTATCATTAATCATGAGAGCCGAAATCGGCTGCATTGCAGCTGACAGAGCCTTTGCAGAAGTAACCATATCAGGAACTAAGTTAAATGTTTCTGATCCCCACATCTTACCAGTACGACCAAAACCGCATATTACCTCGTCTGCCACAAAAAGAATTTCATATCGGCGCAAAACTTCTTGGACTTTATGGAAATATGTTTCTGGTGGTATCACTGCTCCCCCTGCTCCCATTACGGGCTCAGCAAAAAAAGCTCCTATATTTTCTGGCCCTTCCGCTAATATCAGCTGCTCTAACGCATTTGCCATTCGCGTCGCAAATTCCTCTTCTGTTTCGCCGTCTAGATGATTTCGGTAGTAATGTGGAAATTCTGTATGAAGGAAACGCTCGATAGGCAACCCAAAGTCGGCGTGCATATCGTTTTTCCCTGATAAGCTTACCGCTGCTATAGTACTTCCATGGTAGCCCATTTTCCGACCAATTATTTTAATTTTATTTGGTTTCCCAATTGCATGGTGATAATACCAGACAAGCTTAATTGCCGTGTCATTTGCTTCAGACCCAGAACACTGGAATAGGACCTTTGACATTGGTACGGGTGCCAGTGAAAGTAGCTTTTCTGCAAGACTTATATTAGGCTCATTCGTCCTATGCCGATAGGAATGATAATATCCAAGTCGGGTCATCTGTTCGTAAGCCACTTTTGCAAGACGTTCCATCCCAAAACCAAGCGACGCGCACCAAAGGCCCGCCACACTCTCTATGTAGTCTTTTCCATTATCGTCAAAAATCCTTGCACCTTTGCTGTGTGTGACCAACATCGGGCCAAGTTCTCTATGTTTTTTTAAATTCGTTTGTGGGTGGATGATCGACTCTATATCACGTGCGTGAAGCGAATTTGGAATCACGTTCATCATGCGCTCCTTTCATAGGGTTTCCCGGAACTTAACCATTTTAAGTCACAGCAACTCTGTCTGCTTCAGAAGCATAATATATCATCATCTGCGAATGCAAACGCNAACGAGTTAACCTTAAAATCGTTAACTACATTTGCTTGATCAATAGGTATCTTATCAGATTTATACCGTTCTAATCCGATGAATTATCTGTTCTTGCACGGCGCCCCAAGTATCCTCCGTGATGCCGAAGTCCATATTCTTCAAGTGTAATTCCCTTTTTCTGCATAAGTACAAGAGCAATCGCATCACTGACTGCGGCCATAACAGCCATACTTGCCGTTGGAGTCATACCAAGTGGGCAGGGTTCGCGAATAACTCCCATGTCAATAATCACATCCGATAGTTCTCTTAGACCCGAATCACTATGAGAGGTTATTCCAATAACTGATCCATTCGTCATATGCCGACTCAGCTCAATGAATTCCAAAACTTCGCGGGTTTTTCCGCTTGTTGAAAACGCCACGATAGAATCATTTTTAGAAATTACACCTAGATCTCCGTGCGCCGCTTCAGCCGGATGTATGAATACTGATGAAGTCCCCGTCGAACTCATTATCGCGGCAAATTTCTGAGCGACAAAACCAGCTTTTCCCATGCCAGTAGTAATAATCTTTCCTGATGATTCAAAAAGTATATTAATCGCCTCTTCATAAGAGGAATCAATTTTTACGGCATTTATAGCGTCAGCCTCCGCCCTTAAAACTTCCTTTACTTTAGGTAAAATTTCTATTTTAGGGTTCACTTTAATATCTACCTCGAAGAAGAATTACACCGATGAAAATCATTATGCCAAAAAAGCAGAGAATAATAGTGCCAATTAATAATAAACATTGATTATTTTATTGATTACATTTGGCGTTCCATAATTTACTAATGACTTCTCATTCAACTTATAGAGCAATATTGGAAACGAATAATGACAGAACCAGTTGTCCTTTTAAATGTCGATACTCGTGGTGTGGCAACAATCACGTTAAATCGGCCTAAGGTTAACAACGCATACAATNGTGAAGTAATTGAAGCTATGATAGACGCCGTTGGGGAGTGTGCCTCGAACAAGGACATAAGAGTTCTAGTAATAAAAGGTAACGGGAAACACTTTCAAGCGGGAGCTGATTTAAAATGGCTGAAAGAAATCGGGAATTTGTCGCCTGATGAAAATATCAATGTTTCTCGATTAACGGCAACAGCGATACGCGGATTAACTGAAATTTCAAAACCCACAGTTGCTCTAATTCACGGTGGCTGCTTTGGTGGGGGCACTGGCATAGCTGCCGCTTGTGACATTGTTTTGGCTAGTCATGATGCAATTTTTTCTATTACTGAAACAAGATGGGGCGTGATGGCGAGCGTCATTATTCCACAATTAAACGCTTCTATTGGCGTCAGAAATACAAGGAGGTACGCCCTTACTTGCGAACGCTTTGATGCAAAAACTGCATGCGAAATTGGTTTAGTTCACCAAGTTTGCGACGTTGGAGAATTAGAAGCCACAGCTGCATCGATTATAGATCATCTTCTGTTAGCTGCTCCCGACGCAACAGCGCAAACAAAAGCTGCTGCACTAAAAGATGCTAAGTTAACAATTTCAGACGAGTATTTTGAGGAACTTGTTTTGACGCATGCAGCAAAAAGGCAGTCGGAAGAAGCCATTGAAGGCTTAACGAGCTTCGCAGAAAAACGAGACCCAAGTTGGTATCGTACGTAATATTTCTGCATGAGGTGATATTGAAGAAAGTGGATCTATGACCAACGAAACAACCCAAGACAGAACCCCAGTATCTATTCTCACCGGCTTTTTGGGAAGTGGGAAAACAACATTACTTTCAAAACTTCTGACCAACAAAGATATGGAGAATGTCGCGGTAATAATTAATGAATTCGGTGAAGTCGGAATAGATGACGCTTTAGTTGTTAAATCTAATGAAGATACAATTTTACTCAACAATGGTTGCTTATGCTGCACAGTACGAGGCGACCTTGTAAACACTATGCAAAGTCTGCACATGCAAAGGACTAGCGGGGAGATAAATTATTTTGACCGGTTGGTAGTCGAAACAACGGGTTTAGCTGACCCCGCGCCAATACTTCATACGATGATGGCGGATCAATTTCTTGTAAATTATTACCGGCTGGACGGCGTGATCACGGTAGTTGACGCGCATCATGCAATGCAACAATTCGATAGTCAATTTGAGTCTGTAAAGCAGGCAGCAGTGGCGGACCGGATAGTTTTAACAAAGGTGGATGTCACAGACATCAATTCAATCGCTGAAGTTAAAAAGCGGTTGGAAACACTGAACCCGGCCGCGCCAATTTTAGAGGCTTCCCATGGTAACGTGGAACCAAGCGAACTATTTAATGCCGGCTTGTATAATCCACTGACAAAAACCGCCGACGTATCCAGATGGTTGAAGGAAGAAGCTTATATGGAAACAGAAGGTCATGTTTATCATCGCCATGACGATCACGAGAAACACCAACATGACCATAAACACGACCACGCTCATCATCATGACCATGAACATGACGTGAATCGCCATGATGACCACATCTATAGTTTTGCCATTCATTTCGACAGACCACTTAAATGGGCTAAAATTGCGGGGTCACTAGATATGCTGGCTCAAACTCATGGAGCGAGTATTTTACGGATAAAAGGTATTCTAAACATTGAAGAAATCGAAAAACAACCGGTTGTCGTACATGCAGTCCAGCACATGTTTCATCCTCCTGCCAAGATTGACGCATGGCCAAGTGATGACCGTCGTTCGCGATTGGTTTTTATCGTTAAAGATATAGGAAGAGATAAAATAGAAGATGCCTTAAATTCGTATCTCGCAATGGATTTCTAAATTAAAAATTTCTAATTCCCGCCTTCCAATGAAATCTTCCGGAGGGCTAGACTACTAAAAATCAAATAGAAAATGTTTTGGTGTAGGGTGCCTACCTCTACGAGCGTTTATTGAAACTGCTAGCGCGGGCGTTTATTTGATCATGCTTTTCGCGAATGCTTTTAGGCCACATACTTTTTATATATGATAGCACGGCAATTATTTCGTCATCCGAGAGAATGCCATCGTAAGCGGGCATGTTGTTTTGGTATTTTTTACCAATAATCTTCTCAATACCATATTTCGTCATGTTAAATAGATAACTGTCTGAATGATGCCATGTATGTCCTGTTTCATCATGGGGGGGAGCAGGAAGGTAGCCCTCAGAATTGCGTCTACGCCAATTCTTTTGACCCTCTAATTGTATCCCATGACATGAAGCACAGTTTTGCAAATAAACCGTACGACCAGCAGTTACCAAATTTATATCATTGGGTTCTAGCTTTATCTTTTGTGATTGCATTTCCTCCGACATGGAAAAGTAATAAAACCCAGCCACAGTAAGTGCCACGGCTCCAATGACGAAAAGGGATAAAAATTTCATTTTCGAATTAAAGTCCATTTTTTAAAAGCTGTTACAAATAAAATTAATCTACAACGTTAAGTTTTCAACTTTTCGCAATGCCCGCTAGCCATNATGACGCTCTTGATAAATTTNTCTTGCAATCAATTGATGCACTGGCTGAAAAGTATTATTTCTTAGAGAAGATAAAGCTTCTTGTGACAGGAAGGTAAAGATAAAAATGAATATAGGGCAAGCAGCAAAGATATCTGGGTTAACAGTCAAAACTGTGCGTTATTACGACAATATTGGCCTGGTAAAGGCCTACCAAAATTCAGACAACCAATATCGAGTTTATTCAAAAGATGATATTGCAAAACTTCAATTTATTGGCAGGGCGCGTCGTTTTGGTTTTAGCATATATGAATGCAGAGAATTACTCTCACTTTATCAGGATAAGAACCGTCCCAGTAGAGAGGTAAAAGAGCTGACATTAGAAAAACTCGCCAGAATAGATAATAAGTTAGACGAACTTCGAAACCTCAGGAATCAATTGTACCATCTATCAAAAAGTTGCAGCGGGGATGATAGACCTGATTGTCCTATATTAGACGCTCTGGCCAGCGAAAATTAAATACAAAACAAATCCATAAGAGCCGCCTTTTTAAATAGATATTNCCTTAACTCGCTACAAATATTTATAAACATAAATCGTTTGTAAAACCAAGTAACTCTCAGATTATAGTTTTCTTATCTGGGTTAGATAGTTATCAATCAAAACTCTAGGAGGAGAAAAATGTTCTATAAGCCTGGTTCCCATCGGGAAAATGGATTTAAGCGTGACCCTTTCAAAGCTTTTATTTCTCCGCGACCTATCGGCTGGATTTCCACCATTAGCTCGAATGGTAAAAATAACCTTGCACCATATAGTTTTTTCAATGCCGTATGCTCCGACCCTCCGTGTGTAATGTTTGCGTCAGGTGGCTCGCCAGATGACCGAGGTAAGAAAGATAGTCAGGTTAATGCGGAAACCACTGGGGAATTCGTTTGCTCTATTGTTAGTTATCAGCAAAGGGAAGCTATGAATCAAACTTCGATACATCTTCCATATGGAGAAGATGAAATGCCAAAGGCTGGCCTCGAAGGTGAACCATCAAGATTAGTCAAACCTTTGCGGGTCAAAGGAGCACCTATTCATTTGGAATGTAAATATATGCAGAGCGTTCAGATGCCTTGTTGGAGGGAAGGAAAGGAAAATTGGGTAATATTTGGCGAAGTCGTTGGGATACACGTCGATCCAAAAATAGTAAAAGACGGCTTTGTTGATGTTACTATCTATAAACCCGTCTCTCGACTAGGCTATATGGAGTATTCAGCAACCGATGAAGTTTTTCAAATGGATCGTCCAGATTAAGCGGCCTCTATTGAAAAAATTCATCTGATCAATTTAGACCTTTTGGTAACTCCACACCAGTCTGCTCAGTAATGACCGAATAATGTTCTGTGCGGCGATGTTTCGCGAAATTAAAAATTGTATCTTTTGGCATATTACAGATATCGATATCGGCAGCAAAAGTGATAAGTTCGTCGTCTAATGTCGCAGCCTGGGTGGCTATTTCCCCAGAAGGTTGGATTATGCACGAACCGCCAATTAACATGCAGCCATCTTCGACACCAGCCTTGGCGGTCCCAATAACCCAACAACCATTCATGTAGGCATTACTCTGCATTGTAAGATGGTTATGAAACATTCTGAGATGATTCTGTTCCTTCCCCGAGGTATTCAAGTCGGGAGTATTATAGCCTAACACAATGATCTCCGCCCCCTTTAGACTCATCACACGATAAGTTTCAGGCCATCTTCTATCATTACATATTGCCATACCCATTATAGCCTCTTGCTGTCTCCAAACACCAAAGCCTAGATCTCCTGGCTCAAAATATCTTTTTTCCAAATGCTGAAATGGTCTCTTTGGGTCATACTCAGAATGTCCTGGCAAATGTACTTTTCGGTATTTACCGACTATTTTCCCATTCTGATCAACAAGTATTGCAGTGTTGAAGCGCCTTCCTTCCGGTGTAAGTTCGGCGTACCCAAGATAAAAACCTATTTTCGCATCGGCTGCTGCTTCAAATAACGGAAGCGTTGCTTTGTTAGGCATTTCTTTCTCGTACCAATCATCCATTTTGGAAATATCTTCTTCATAATACCTTGGAAAAAATGTTGTCAAAGCGAGTTCAGGAAAAACGACAAAGCTGCACCCTCTAGAGCTCGCTTGCTTGATTAGATCTACCATTCGAGAAACACAGCTCTCTCTACTTTCGTCAGGTGCGATCGGACCCATTTGCGCAGCACCAAGATTTATAACCCTACTCATATTTTCTCCTTTTGATCTTGAATTCGGCGTTAAATGTTGCTTTTGCCATTATTTACTTTTTGTTTGTTGTTAATGCTACAGGGTCGAATGGCGTAGGCAAAACACCTCGTGGTTCAATGTAATCGTATGGATCGCGTGCAAGAAAATTTCCCCAACCCGCCTCACATCTGACATCCCCATTTTCCCAGACTATTTTACCTCTACTTATAGTAATAAATGGCCAGCCAGTAACCTGTAATCCTTCAAACGGGGTATAATCAGTATCATGATGCAGTATATCTTGAGTAATCGTGACATCTTTTTCTGCGTCCCAAATGCAGATATCTGCGTCAGCGCCAACGGATATAGTCCCTTTCTTAGGATATAATCCAAATAAACGCGCCGCATTTGTTGATGTAACGGCAACAAATGTTTGCAAATCAATCCTTCCCTTAACGACTCCCTCCGAGAAGGTAATGGGCATTCGTGTTTCAAGACCAGGTACGCCGTTAGCTATCTGACTAAAGGGCGCATTATCACCAGCCCAAAATTTGCCTTCCAATTCATCTATATTATAAGGCGCGTGATCCGATGTAACATTCCCTATCGTTCCTAACCGAACATGATCCCAAACCGCTTCTTGGTCACCTTCTGTACGGGGTGCTGGTGAACAGACAAACTTTGCTCCCTCTCGTTGATCTCGATCGAGATCCCTTTCTGTTAGAACAAAATACTGCGGACACGTTTCTGAAAATATTTTCAAACCTCTTTGCTGTGCACGTCTTATTTCTTCCGCCGCTTCTTCGCAACTCACATGAAAGATTTGAATTGGAACATCCAATAATTCGGACAACATTATCACCCTATGCACGGCCTCCCGCTCTACAAGAGGTGGCTTTGCCCAAGCATGAAACTTAGTGCTGTTATTTTCGGCCGCCAACAACTTTTCCGTCATATACATAATTGCATCGTGATTTTCCGCGTGCACACAAACTAGTGCCTGTTTCCTTTTGGCGGTTTCTAAAACCTTAAGAATTTCTGCATCATTCAATCTATTGCGAGGGTAAGTCATAAAAATTTTTAGAGACCTGTGACCTTGATCTATAAGTTTAGGGACTTCATCATTCATCACCTCGTCACTTGGATCGCTGATGATCAAATGAAAGCTATAGTCTATACAAGAATCTTTCGCACGCTCGTGATAATCTTCGACTATTGGCGTTAACAATTCGCCTTTTTCCTGCGCCGCAAAACAAATAATAGTTGTTGTCCCCCCGCAGGCGGCAGATCGCGTGCCACTCAAAAATGTCTCTGCATTTCTGCCTCCACCGCTCGATCGCTGATCAATATGACAATGGCTATCGATCCCGCCCGGCATAACAAATTTACCTGTCGCATCTATCTCTTGTTTGCCTGGACCCAACCTTTCTCCCAATGCAACAATGCGTCCCTCTTTTATACCAACTTCACATTTTGAGATCTCAGCAGCATTCACAACTGTGCCACCCCTTATTACCAAATCAAAATCAGACAAGGTGTTTCCCCAATCAAAACTTATTATCAAAAATTCAAAAACTAATGTATCTATCCTCAAAACTTATAAGGTTAATGTAAATATGGCAAAAAGGATTTTCAAATTTGCTAAAACTCGAAAAAAAAATCAGAAGAACAGAGTTCATCGCCAATGAAAACTAAGGTGCTTTTAGGTCACCGCAGACCAGCAGACGGAAAATTATTTTACCATGCCACAGCGTGCCCTTCTCCTAACTTTTCCACCTTAGAGGGCGATCATCATGCAGATGTCTGTGTTGTGGGTGGGGGCCTCACTGGTGTGTCTACCGCTCTGCATTTAGCCAAGTCTGGTATTTCCGTAGCGCTTTTAGAGGCACAAAGAATAGGTTGTGGAGCGTCTGGCAGGAATGGTGGACATATCGCTAACGGCTTTAGTTGCGAGTTAACGAGAATGGAAAAAATGCTAGGTTTCGAGGCAACAAAGATGCTCTGGCAGATGGTAGATTCCTATTTAGTTGATATAGATCAGAATATTCTTACGCACGATATCCAATGTGATAGAAAATTTGGCTATATCTATGCAGCCAACAACAGTTATCAGATGCGAGAGTTAGCGTTATTGAATGATCGTTTAAAATCAAAATACAACTATCAAAAAACAACCCTACTCCATAAATCTGAACTCGGAAAATTTTTAAGGACAGCCCAATACTCAGGCGGCCTTTTTGATAAAACTTGTGGCCAAATAAATCCTTTTAAGTATCTGCAAGGATTGGTAAAGCAACTAAAAACAATGAATGTTAAAATTTTTGAACAGAGTCCTGCACAAGCGATCTCTCCAGGTTCTGATTTAACGGTCCACGCTGAAAAAGGCCGTATCAAATCAAAATACGTTTTGCTTGCCGGCAATGCTTATCTTAGTTGCAACACCCCGCTACTAGAGGATAAATCAATACCCGTTTCCAGTTTCGTGGGCGTAACCACTCCCTTATCACGAGCATCGATACAATCCATATTGCCTCGCGATGTGACCGTCGCAGATTGTAATAAAATTCCAGACTACTACCAAATTATCGCCGGTAACCGTATGCTGTTCGGTTGCGGCATAAATTTTTTGGGGAAAGAGCCAAAAACTTTTAGAAAAATAATCAGTAGCAGAATTAAGCGCCTATTTCCCCAACTCACTAGTTTTGAACTCGAATACGCTTGGAGTGGCTTAATTTCATCCACAACTAATAAGCTCCCTCATATTGGCCAAATAAATTCTCAGATATACTATGCCCAAGGATTTTCAGGTCATGGCGTAGTATTATCCGGCCTAATCGGAAAACTTATAAGTGAAGCAATTATGGGGAATTCAGGAGGTTTTGAACTTTTTTCCAGAATTAAGCATAAAAAATTACCGCCTCATCCAATAAAAAGCATAGGCTTAGGCATTGCTAATCTTCTCCATAAACTTCAACAAGATTTCAAGTGATAGATAATATGCAGTAAATTATTAATCTTGATATTGTTTACAAAAACGATATAATTATCGTTATGTTTTCATATACATAACGAAATGTTGTCTTGCTAATGCTTGATCCTTTTGGACGTACTATTTCATACCTGCGGGTTTCAGTGACCGACCGCTGTGACTTCCGATGCACATATTGTATGTCAGAAAATATGACATTTCTTCCAAAAAAGGATTTGCTAACCTTAGAGGAATTAGAACGGCTCTGCACAGTTTTTATTAACCTTGGCGTCAAGAAACTTAGATTGACGGGGGGCGAACCGCTGGTTCGAAAAAATATAATGAACCTAATAGCCTCACTATCGAGACATATAACCTCAGGAAAGCTGGAGGAACTTACATTAACAACAAATGGATCTCAATTATCTAAGTATGCCCAACAGCTTGCCGATAATGGTGTGAAAAGACTGAACGTTTCTTTAGACACCTTAGACCGAGAAAAGTTTAAAAAAATTACGCGTTGGGGCGATCTTGACCAAGTGCTAGCCGGCTTAAACGCAGCTAAATCATCGGGATTAAATATTAAAATTAATACAGTTGCACTAAACGGCACCAATAACGACGAACTGAAAGATATGCTGACCTGGGCAGGCGACAACGGTTACGATATGACAATTATAGAAGTTATGCCCATGGGGGATATCGGCAGTGAAACTAGGATTGACCAATACCTACCTCTGAACGCTGTGCGAAATGACCTATCAAAATATTTTACTCTTGAAGATATAGATTATAAAACAGGCGGGCCGGCGAGATATACCAGAGTAAAAGAAACCGGCGGAAGACTGGGCTTTATTACACCTCTTACACATAATTTCTGCGAAAGCTGCAATAGAGTGCGTGTTACCTGCACAGGGACACTCTATATGTGCTTAGGTCAAGATGATGATGCTGATTTGAAAACTCCTCTGCGCAACTCCGAAGGTGATGAGGCAGTCGTAAGAGCTATCCGCGAAGCAATTTTACGCAAGCCCAAAGGGCACGATTTTATCATAGACCGTAATGCCGCAGTGGACCCTGTAACAAGACATATGAGCGTTACGGGAGGTTAACTCCCTTATTGCGTGCTATAATAGTTTAACAGGCAATCCGGTTCCAACTCTACTAGCGGGTTAAAATCCCTAGCGGCATAGTACTCCGGCCTAGCAAAACTTTCGCCCCTATTGTCCAGCGCACTTACGTTAATATAAAGCAATAATCGTCTTAACGGTGAAATATTTACTGAAGACCCGTGTACGACCGCCATGTTCATTAAAAGCACAGTTCCTGCAGGNCCTTCTATTGATTTTATGCCCTGTCTATCAACTAAATGGGACAGCGTGTCGTCAGTTATGTCAAAACGAAACTTTGCTGCCCCCTTATGATCAACAACGTTTTCGTCAATAATCGCCTCGGAAACCAGGCCATCTTTATGTGACCCAGGTATTGCTAGTACAGGAGCATTACATGGTGTAACGTCATCGAGAAAAATGCCGATCATGATCCCTCTGGCTTCAGGGATGCCATCAACTCGATGATACGTTCCAAAGTCTTGATGCCATTCCACTACAGAACCATTTCTTTGCTTAATATTTATTCGTGACTGATGAACGAAGACTTTTGACTCCAAAAGTTGTTCAACTGGACGTAGTAACTTTGGATGCTGAGTTAATATTTTAAAACGCTCGTCAAAAAGATGCATTCCCCAGCAAACATGGGGGGTCCCATCAGCTTCTCTAGCAACCTCTGGCCCTGGCCTCTTCAATACATCGTAGGATGTTTTCTCTAAAACATTTATTTCTTTACGGGAAAAAACACTGGGGAGAACAATCCATCCTTGCTCTTTATATTCGCAAATTTGCTCGTCTGTTAATGCTGTCACCTGTTTCATCGATTTAATCCATCTAGCATCGACCTCACACCAACTTCCATCAGCAATAGATCGAAACCCATCAACAAAACCTGGTACCCATTTTGTATTTTATCATTGCCTTCGCTGGCAGATAGACATAATCCCCCAAGGGACCCATGACTTTTTTTTATGCATGCCTCGGCTCTAGCGATTGCCTCTTTCACCTCCGGATGATCTCTATCACCCACGTATCCCATACTGGCGGCTAAGTCCATCGGTGCAATGAAAAAGACATCTATACCTTTAACTTTAGTGATTTCTTCGATGTTATTAATCGCGTCTATATGTTCAATTAGCGAAATGATGACAATGTCATCCGAACTTTTATAATATTCAATAGAATCTTTTTTCTGCCAGCGCATTGGCGCATAGAATGGCCCCCAGCCCCGTTCGCCCGCAGGCGGGTATCTTACAGCCGCAACTGCAGCTTCTGCTGTTTCCTTAGACGTAATCATGGGAAATATAACTCCCATTGCACCCGAATCTAACACTGGTTTTGTAAAAGCTATTGATGGCTCCATCACGCGAACAACTGGCGAACACGCACTACCTGACGTTGCGGTGATCATATTATAGCATGAAGCTATATCGATAGCGCCATGTTCCATATCAATAAACAACCAATCGAAACCGGAATTTGAAAGCATTTGTGCCATATTAGTACTAGGCATACTAGTTAAGACCCCCGCACAAACCTGTCCTTTATTGAGCTTTTCGCGAAATGGATTAGACATGAAAGCTACTCTCTTTCTCTCAACGTTTTAAACAAACCATTGGCCTTCAATATTTTTCTCTAATCCCAACTAAAGCCGGGCGTGCGAAGATAAAAATGTAATCCCTCGTCCTGGATAACAAAACTGCGCATTCTTCTATTTCCTCTATTATGATGAGAGTGAAGTTCTGCGCCGGGCGTTATTTGAGCCGCCCCACTTACCCACGGAACTTTCTCATCCTCTATCATCGAGTGAATGCCCTCCCCCTCTATAGCCAAAGTAATTGCTGCTCCATTATGACGATGAGGCCGTTGGTCACCACCAGCCTCAAGTGTATTAATAGCGGTATTGACCATAGGAATTGTGTTCCTGCTAGGAGCTGTCGCCGGTGTAGAGAACTGGATTGACACACCTGAAGTTTCTGCTGTTTTTGGGCGCTCATAAATCGCCGACAAATGCTTCTCTATTTCCTCATGTGGCCAGTGAACCGTTTCATTTCTTGATTTACCGGGGAGCGGTGCTTGAAGATTTTCAAACGCCAGCAGTGGCTCATTAGTTACACAAAATATTATCGCTGTATTGTNAGCTTTATGTGTAGTTTCATTCCCTCCCGGAAAACAAAAGACATCTCCAGTTCCCCACGATACTTTATCCGCACCATTCCGGCTAAGGCCATCTCCTTTCAAAACATAATAAACCTCACCGGAAGCAATGAATGAATGATTAATTTTATCGCCCGCATTTATCCTAATATACCGTGCTAAAATAGCGGGTATCGTAGCTGGATATGGCGTTTGAAGTTTATCTGAAATATCCAGTTCAATTAATCCGGTATCGCCGTCAGGATCAAAAGCTCTATCGCGTTCACTTAAAAATTGATGTCGCGGCACAGAGGGCCAAGACCAATTGAAGAAGTTCTCAGGACTATTGTAGATTGCTCTCTGCTGCTGTGCTAATTCACCGTTGTCTTGTTCTTGATTAATACCATTGTTTGAAACTGATTGTAGCGTCATATCCCCCTCCGCTGTAGTCACTCTGTCAGAGTGTATCGTTTTATTCGTAAATTTGTCATCGCATTGGCGATACATTTTGCTATTTTGATGTTAGGGCTAGCAGTGCTTGATTCATAGTATTTTGGGCATTGCCATTTGTTAGCATTAGTGAAAATCACGACTATTAAAATTTACTCGAGCTATTTTCTCTTTGCTAGTTTTATTCGTTAATGATTGGACTGTATTTGTTGACACACAGGTTTGCTTACTTTTAATCGTATCCTCATTTCTCTCGACCTGATGCTGATTTTGTTCTGGTAACTCCGATAAATAAAATGTCAAATCTTGAAGATTTTCTGCAATCAAATGAATGACTTCCCCTTCGCGCTGTAGTTTCCCTGTTACACCTAATAACTTCGCATTCATAACGGCGCGTTTAAAACGCTCAAATTGACGAGACCAAATAACAAGATTTGCAACACCTGTATCATCTTCAATAGTGATAAATAGAATTCCTTTAGCCGTACTTGGACGCTGTCTTACCAGCACCAAACCAACCACACTTACGCGTTCCCCATCATTAAGGTCATTGAAGGAAGAAATCGGTTTGTAAAAACCTTTGGGAAAAACATTACGTAATAGACTAAGAGGGTGAGACTTAAGAGATAATCTGAGAGAGGCATAATCATCCATTACTTCTTCACCAAGATTTGAGTCTGGTAGATCTACGCCAGGTTCGCTATCAACAACAAAGTTCTTGCCAACACTTAAAAGGGTATCAAACAATGGCAGTTCTTGTTTTTTCTTTTGGTTATTTCTAAATACAGACGCATTCAGCCCGCGCACATGCCAAAAAGCCTGTCGTCGTGAAAGTGAAAGTGATTGAAATGCATCTGCACGGGCTAATATTTCTAGGGTCATCGACTGGATACCTGCACGGATACTCAATTCCTCTATATTTCGATAACCCTCCCGCCTATTCTTTTCGATAAGAACCGCCTCTCCCTTTCTCAATCCTTTAATTTGATTCATTCCCAACCTTAAAGCCAAAGTACCATCTTTTTGACGTTCTAAGTCACAATCCCAATTAGCCATATTTACGTCTGGCGGCAATACAATAACTCCATGTTCACGAGCGTCTCGGACAATCTGTGCTGGCGCGTAGAACCCCATAGGCTGAGAATTTAACAAGGCAGCCGCAAAAGTAGCTGGCATATGACATTTCATCCAACTTGACACGTAAACTAATAATGCAAAACTCGCTGCATGACTTTCTGGAAAACCATAATTGCCAAACCCTTCAATCTGTCTAAAACAACGCTCTGCAAATGACTTTTCGTACCCTCGTTCAACCATACCGGCGATCATTTTAAGACCTAGCTCACCAATTTTATCTGTTTTACGGAACGTTGCCATTGCTTTACGTAATTGGTCTGCTTCACCAGGGGTAAATCCCGCAGCAATAATAGCAATTTTCATTGCTTGTTCTTGGAATAAAGGTACACCCAACGTTTTATGCAGTACTTCGTGTAATTCCTTAGACGGCAAATCAACTGACTCTTCACCATTACGGCGTCTTATATAGGGATGCACCATATCACCTTGTATAGGACCAGGTCTTACTATTGCTACCTCTATAACTAAGTCATAAAATGATCTTGGTTTAAGTCGAGGTAGCATTGCCATTTGCGCACGACTCTCTAGCTGGAACACACCTAGTGAGTCACCTTTGCATAACATGTCGTATACTACGGGATCCTCCGACGGGATATTTGATAGATCAAGTTCAAGACCATAATGACGACGAGCGATATCAAAACCTTTTCGCAAGCAACTCAACATGCCGAGTGCTAATACATCTACTTTTAATATTCCAAGTGCATCTAGGTCATCCTTATCCCATTCAATCACGGTGCGGTCTATCATCGCTGCGTTTTCTATCGGAACTAATTCATCTAACCTATCACGTGTTATTACAAAGCCACCAACATGTTGAGAGAGATGTCTAGGAAAGCCGATTAGCTCTTTAGCTAATTTGATAACAAGTCGAAGAATTTTATCTTTAGGGTCAAGACCAATCTCTAATAGTTTTGAAGCAGATATATTTTTAATATCACTGCCACGAACCTGACTAACCAATATATCAATTATAGCGTCTGAAAGGCCCATGGCTTTTCCGGCTTCTCTTATAGCGCTACGCGAGCGGAACGTAACCACTGTTGCAGCTAACCCGGCACGCTCTCTACCATAAGTCTCATAAATGTGCTGAATTACTTCTTCACGTCGTTCATGCTCAAAATCAACGTCTATATCTGGTGGTTCACCGCGTGCTTCACTAATGAACCGCTCGAATAATACCGCAGATTGGTTGGGGTCAACTGCTGTTATGCCTAAGCAATAACAAACTGCCGAATTTGCAGCAGAACCACGTCCTTGACATAAGATATTACGCTCACGTGCGAATTTCACCATGTCATAAACTGTTAAAAAATATGGCGCATATTTTAATTTTTCTATTATATCTAGCTCATAATTTATCTGCTTTTTAACTGACTCAGGAACTCCTAGTGGATATTTATCAATCGAATAACGCTTTTTTGCTCCTTCCCAAGTCCTAACTCTTAGCTCATCTTCTGCGCTATTACCTGATCGCGTTAAAACACTTGGATATTTATATCTTATGTCAGTCATTGAGAATTCACACCTGTCAGCAATCTCAATTGTCTTTGTGATTGCATCCGGATACTTCTCAAACCCGTTTTTAATTTCCAGGGGAGACTTCAAGTAACGCTCTGCATTTAACTCAAGTTCAAAGCCAGCTTGCGTTATAGTGCATTGCTTACGTATGCATGTTAAAAGGTCTTGAAGTGGTCGACGACGAGGGTGATGATACAGAATATCATTGGTAGCAACCATTGGCGCACCAGATTGTTCAGCTAACTTTTGCAGTGCAGCCAGCCTAGAGTCGTCATCTTCTCTATAGCACAACGATGCAGAAAGGTAGACTGAACCAGATAGTTGTTCCACCCATTTTGATAGTTCATCCGCAAACTCTGAATCAATCCTCTTTTGGTCTACGTATAACTTTGATGCACTAAAAGATAATGGAGGTAAAATAATTAAAATTTGTCCCTGTAGGTATTCAACTATATCCGAACGCCATAACTTACACATTGATTTTTGCGCTCTGCGCTTACCTAGGGTTAGTAACTTTGATAATCTACTATATGCGCTGCGGTCTTTTGGTAAGCATATGAAACTAGCACCATCTTCAATATCTATCCGTGCTCCTATAATTGCCTGAATTCCTTTGGCCTTTGCCGCTGTATGAAAACGAACTACCCCAGCGAGTGTATTACGGTCCGTCAAAGCGATAGCCCTATAGCCAAGAAAGGCAGCTCTTTCAATTAGCTCTTCCGGATGTGAACCTCCTTCGAGAAAACTAAAATTGCTCAACACATTAAGTTCTGCATATGCTGCTATATGTTTTTCCATCATACGACTTCTTAGGCAAAAAAACCGTGCAGATACCAATGTGAACGTTCATGATTTTTTTTTATGAATTCCTTAAACAACCAATATCGACGTCCTTGAGTGTCCTCAACCCTGAAATAATCGCGTGTCAGATGATAATTTTCCATATACCACCATTCTGGGCTAATACGTTCCGGTCCGTTAACTCTTCTTATCTGTATATTATTGCGACGCCATTCAAAGTTCTTTGGTCTACCGCGCTTACACACCAAAATAGAACTTAGACGCTCCGGGGGCACTGCTAAGCGCAGAGGGCGAACTGCTAAAAAATAATCCAGTGATCGTTGTGCTCTCTCACTCGTTCTAAACGTTTCTAGATTGGAAATAGCATGCCATACCATTTCAGAATGTTCCGGGCAGTAGCTCTCTTTTAAAGAGTGCAACGTTACTGAACTAATACCAAATCTGTTTGTTAAACTATCTATAAGTTCCGATAGCTTAAGCTCAGATGTTTCACTTTCATTATTTAAATNGACTTGTTTATATTGGATAACATCAGTTTCAGTTGCTTCTAACGTAACAACGTCAACTCCTGNATCTAATAGATAATTATCAATTTTTTCGGAGAACAATCTCAAAATGACATCTGAGTTTTGACTTACTTCGCTGGTCCGAATTTTTAACTCCTGCACCTTTCCATCAATTTTATATAAGCTAAGTCGNAGTTGTCTTATACCTAACGAGCGCGTTACAAGCATCTCAATGACTTGGGGAAGCAAGTGACCAAGTATTTGTTTTATTGTTTCTGAATTACTAATTGGCTCAAGCAAAACTAATCTTGCCAAGTAAGGCGAATGTAATGTTTGTGGCGATACAGTTTCTTTTTCTATTCCTAATGCTTGATCTAAGCGCAATCTTATATTCTTACCAAACCTGGCACGGAGAGGAGCTCTTGGTACTAACATTAATTGACTGATTTTCCGCAAACCAACTTTACTCAAATCGTCAACTGTATTCTTTGGTAAACGCAAAGCAGATAGAGGTAATTCAGAAAGAGCTGCTTGCTGCTCACCTGGTGCGATTAACTGGGTCACCCCGCCACTAAAGCGTGCTACTGCCCAAGCACTGCCCGGTGTATCAGAAATAGCACCAAATGCTGTCCAGTTTATAGCTGTTAGACGTGCGATAATGTCATTTAAAAGATCAGCTTCTCCACCAAAGAGATGGGCGCAGCCTGTAATATCCAACCAAATGCCAGCATTCCCTAATCCCTTATTTGCTTTATCAATAGAAACAAGTGGCGTATATCGTCCGCACCATCTTGCCAAGGTTTCGATCGCCAGTTGATCAGCGATCAAGTCTGCCTCAAATACCAATAAACTTGGGCACGCTGCCAAGGCATCCTCAAGCGATAGTCCAACAGNAACCCCCATTTGGAATGCCAGAGGACACGAGGCGATAACAACCCTTCGACCTGCCCGATCTTGAATAATTATTATACCCGAAAAATCATCTTGCTTTGCTCTTTTATCAATCTCAATACGCTTGTGCCGTTCGATCGAAAAATGAGGAAACCAGAGATAAAGTAATCGTCTTCTCACTTTATTTTGTTCTTGTTTTGTTCTCATTTGAGAACATTAATCGTATCGCCGAAAAAAATAAACAATCTACTTCACATAACATTATTATGATTGTGAAAAATGCCAATATGAAATAGCTAATCTAGTCTGAGGTTCTTTTCTGGACGATATTACTGTAAGCGACGTTCACGGCAGCCATTTTCTCNGTAGCCTGACGCACAAACTCCTCGGGCATCCCNCTAGCGACAAGTTTATCCGGATGATTCTCCAAAGTAAGCCGCCTATAGGCATGCTTAACCTCCTCATCTGAGGCAGATGGATCAACACCCAAAACACTATATGGGTCGTCAGCTCTTGAGATATTGTAAGTCGCCAGCAACCGCTTAAATTGAGATTCATCAAATCCAAAGATTTGAGCCACTCTCCCTAAGTAATCAATTTCCTCGGAATTAACGACACCATCTGCCTGTGCTATATAAATTAAACTCCCTAAAAGTTCCTCGAGAACTGGGGATTGCGGATTAAACAGTTTTTCAATCTGCCTCGCATAAACTTCAAAACCAGCAACATCTCTTCGTGCCAAGTCCCAAACGCGTCCAACATTCTTAATTTCGTTCTCTGGTATATGGAAAATTTTACGAAAAGCTGTAATTTCATCCCTTGTTACAACTCCATCTGCTTTAGCCATCTTTGCTGAAAGAACGATAACGCCAATCGTAAAAGCAATTTTTTGCTTTGATGCTTCCTCATCTATGGGCATACCCTCAGAATTTGATGTAATTTTATCAATAGCATGTCCCGCTGCTGTACCTATCAACGCACCAAGCGGGCCTCCTAATGCAAGGCCAGCTGCCCCCCCTATAATTTTACCCCAAATACTCATGATATCGTTTTATCCAAAAGTAAAAAATGCAACTAACAATAAGTACTATTTCATTACTAAAAGCTATTTTTTACAATGTCCCTATTCATGCTTTATTCAAAAATGGTTGTCCATATAATTTGAGAGGTGAACGCATTTTGCTCTTAGCAAGAGCTCTATATTGGTATACTAATAGTAAATATTTTGGCACTTACTGGAATTTAATGTTTTCGGGGAAGATCAATGCACGTCGACGCAATACCATCAGATGCGCTCACGCGTGAAAAGGTAATCGGAATAATGGTACAGCGCTTTGGTGATCAGTTCACTACAGCCGAAGCTATTAGAGAACGACACGGAAAAGGGGAAAGTTATCATAGCGTAGCTTCACCCGATGGCGTATTTTTCGCAAAATCAACGGAAGACGTAGCGGAAGTTGTTAAAATTTGTGCAGATCATAAGTTTCCCATTGTACCTTTTGGTGTAGGAACCTCTCTAGAAGGTAACATTGCGGCTCTGAAGGGAGGTATATGCGTTGATTTATCGATGATGAATGAAATTCTAGAAGTTAATGAAGAAGACTTGGATGTAAAAGTACAGGCTGGCGTTACTCGCAAACAACTTAATGATTTCTTGAGGGACACCGGACTATTTTTTCCAATTGACCCGGGAGCAGATGCTTCAATTGGCGGCATGGCCGCAACAAGAGCATCCGGCACCAATGCAGTTAGATACGGGACAATGCGAGAAAATGTTTTATCGCTGACCGTTGTGACCGCCGACGGTCGTATTGTACAAACGGCTAGGAGAGCTAGAAAGTCGGCGGCTGGTTACGACCTTACCCGATTATTCGTCGGCTCTGAGGGAACGCTTGGTATTATCACAGAAATACGCTTGAAAGTTTATGGTATTCCAGAGTCCATTACATCAGCGGTTTGTCAGTTCGAGGATTTAGAGAGTGCTGTAAACACATCTATACTTATAGTGCAAACAGGTATTCCTGTCGCACGCATGGAATTGCTGGATGACGTGCAGATGGGAGCATGCATCAGTTATTCAAAATTAGAGGGTTATGAGGAAAAGCCCACCATATTCTTCGAATTCCACGGGACTGAAACGGGTGCTAAAGAACAAGCCGAGACCGTTCAGGCAATAGCAGAGGAATTCGGTGGATCCGCTTTTCAATGGACCTCCAAGATGGAAGATAGAAATAAACTTTGGCAAGCACGTCATGACGCCTACTATGCAGCTATTGCTCTAAGGTCAGGGTGCCAAGGCTGGGCAACGGACGTTTGCGTTCCGGTTTCTCGCTTAGCAGAATGTATCAACGAAACAAAAGATGACCTCGAAGAAACAGGACTTATTTCGCCATTAGTAGGTCATGTTGGAGATGGAAACTTCCATATGCTCTACATAGTCGATCCTAATAACCAGGAAGAAATGGCGAAAGCTCAGGCACACTCAGATCGAATGGTAATGCGAGCATTAGAGATGGGAGGGACGTGTACCGGGGAACATGGCGTGGGCTACGGAAAGATTCACTTTTTAACCAATGAGCATGGTGACGCAATGTCGTTGATGCGATCACTTAAAACAGCCTTTGATCCAGATAATATAATGAACCCTGGCAAAATAGTTAATATCTGAAGAGAGTCTATTCTACACAAGACTGAAATATCCATTTAGATATCCATCCCGCAATTTTGTCTGAATGACGATCCATCATCAGCATGTGAGAGGCGCCCTTGAAGCCAACATCAGGCAATGAGATAAGCGAAGCGTTTCCGCCTAAAGAGTTCATATGTTCACAAAATTCAGCTGCTTCCGTTCGCGCACTTTGCCACCTTGGCGACTCATCAATATAATCTCCGAGTAAGACAAGCCAGGGCGCTTTCTTTGCTATATCCTTATTTATATCAGTCAGCCTAGGCCAACCCGATGCTTCCACACAGATTAAACCTTTAATAACATCTATATTTTCCACAGCAGCCTTTCCTCCAAGAAAACCACCCTGACTATGACAAATGAGAACACACGAACCAATTTTTTTAAGTGCTTCTCCAATACCCCGTACTTGTGCTCCCGAAGTGCTAGTCCACCTCGGTACAAATTGACGTTGAAAAGCCTCCATATACTCTAGTGGGAATTCAAGTCCTTTAAATGGCTTGCCACTTTCATAATTTTCTGGTTTGCCAAAACGAAAAATATCCCAGGCCTCCTTCAAAGTTCGTTGGATAGGTTGGCCGTCCCAAACATTTTCNATTGCACAAAACCCTGAACGACCTCTCTCCACGTTGTCCAAAACATAAACGGCAAACCCTGCAGATAAAAAATTATGTAACCAGCCAGGACGCCCATCGGGTGTTGTTTCCCAACAAGCACCCGTCAACCCACCCCCATGAAGCAGCACTAAAGGCCATTTATACTGACGTTTTTGTGGAATAAAATATTGGACATAAACTTGTTCTATTAGGAATTCTCCATTCGGATCCTGATCATGATAGGACGTTTCCGTAAACCAGACTTTACGGTTCGGTTGGTCACGCACCTCAACAATCCGGCCACCAACATGAAAACTTCCAAAATCACTTAAATAATACATTGCACCAACACCTTCTAAAATTCACTAGTATGCCTTCAAACCAAAAAAAGACGCTTGCAGTAATATCTTTATTAAAATCATTTTATGCCTATTCTTTTATAGATATCAAAAATTGATGCTAATGGAGAATAAAATGCGTTGGGTCAGAGTAAAAACACAGAATGGGCCATCATATGGTATTATTAACAACGACATTATCTCTCTTGTCCGAGGAAATCTTTTTGAAACAATCGAGCTTACAGGCGAAGAAATCAAGCTGGCCAATGCCAAAATTATGGTGCCGTTGGAACCCAAAACTTTTTATGCAGCCGGCTTAAACTATGCGCAACATGTGATAGAGCAGGCTAAAGCAAACAATCGAGAACCCAACATCCCAGATGAGCCGCATGTTGGTTACCGAGCTAATAATGCTTTGATCGCAGATGGCGAACCAATAATCAAACCCAACGATTCCTCTGAAGAGTTTCAATATGAGGGTGAGCTGGTCGTTATAATTGGTAAGAAAGGAAAAAATCTAACGGAGGATNAAGCACTCGATATTGTTTTTGGATATAGTATAGGCAACGACATAAGTGAACGAAAATGGCAGAGGGAAGATAGAACGATGTGGCGGGCAAAAAATTCAGATACTTTCAAACCTCTCGGTCCTTGGATTGAAACTGATGTAGATCTCAATAGCTTAACAACAAGAGTGACGGTGAATAATCGTGAAGTGATATCTTTTAAAACAAACAGCATGATCTTTGGGGTGAAAAAGTTCATAAGTACCATGTCTAAGTATTTAACCTTGGTTCCAGGGGATATGATCTGGATGGGTACGGAAGGCCACTCAGAAAACTTGAAGATAGGAGATGTGTGTAACGTTTCTATTAGCGGTATAGGTACGCTAAGCAATCAAATCATTGCGGACAAATAATGAATACGCAGAACATCTTGGGAAGGCANAAATCCGCCCAAAATTTGATTATTCTTATTTGAATAATTTAATAACACTACTCGGGTCGCCATTTGATATGGCTAAAGTTTGCCTTGATAATTGAGTTTGAANACTCTGGGCTGTAATGCGAACGCCTTCACGTTCAACATCACTTTCCAATATATTACCAAGATTCTTAATTAGCGTCTCATTGAAATCTTGGAGACTTCTTTGCCTTAAACTAACCGCTTTATCGGCTCCTCCTAATGTCGTGCTTGCTTCTGCCAAAGCTGCTTCTAATAGCTTAAATTCACTCTGGAGGATTGAATTTGGATCACTTATCCTGCTACCATTTTTTATTGACGCAGATAACGAATTAATCGCTGACCCGAGAGAGGATTGAGATGTTATAATTAAGTTCTCACCAGTTGCCGTTGCGACTACATTTAAGTCTTCGCCATTAGCACTAAGGAGATTAACAGAATTAAACTCGCTACTCCCAATGAACCCCTCTGCTTGATTTAGTAAATTTTCAAGGTCAGTTGTCAGGGCTCTCGTCTCGCTTTCAGAATTATTGGAGTTTGCTAAGGATATAAGTTTATCCTGAATAACCACCGCTAGTTCTGAAATGTTTTTTACTCCGGCTTGAGCCACGGCCACAGCACCGCGCGCATTTCCCAGATTTTGTGTCAATATTGAAGACACTCTTAATTTACTGCGAAAAATTTGGTCTGTAATCTTATTGGCAGTGATTGACTTTTCAGTTGCACTTCCACCCAAAGCCAAACGGTTTATTGCACGGTTGGACGGCCTTTTGTCCGAGTTTAAACCTCTTAAAGATTTAAAAAACTCAGAGCTTCCTGTTAACGGAGTGATAGCCATAAAAATCTAGTCTCTAGAATAGCAACCGTATCGACATTTNAATNTCTGATACACAACATAATTAAGGTTTTGGATTGAATCAACAGAAGTAATACTTTTTACTAATTTGGGATAATTAAATCCATAAATGATATATGTGCAGAAACAAGTTACCTCGGCATCTAAATTGAGAACCCAATATCCTTTCGGAAGATGTATCACCATGAAATTTTCTCTACATTTTGGAAACTTGATTTGCCCTGACCCAACTGAGGCAAAAAGATTAGCAATCGCAGCCGAAACCGCGGGTTTTGAATCTGTCATCGCCGTTGAACACGTGGTAATTCCTTCAAATTATTCTACAAAATATCCTTACAGCAAAACAGGCCGATTGCCGGGGGACGAAAAGACAGATTGGCCAGATCCACTTGCATGGCTAACATTTATTGGAGCAGTTACCAAAAAATTAAGGCTAATAACAGGAGTTCTTGTTCTTCCTCAACGTAATCCCGTCATACTAGCAAAGCATCTTGCAACAATTGACAGGTTAACAAGTGGCCGTATTGAGCTTGGCATCGGGGTGGGATGGTTGAGAGAAGAGTTTGATGCTCTAAATGTACAGTTTAGTAACCGCGGCGAGCGGACGGATGAATATATAGAGGCTATGCGAAAATTATGGCAAGAAGACGCGGCTACATTCAAAGGAAAATTCATCAACTTTGATAGCGTGAATTGCAACCCAAAACCTATCTGCAAAAACCTACCAATAATCATCGGCGGCCATTCCGCAAGAGCCGTCAAGCGTGCAGCAGAATTTGGCGATGGTTTTTTCCCAGCTACTGGAATGCAAAATGACCTTGAGTTCATTTTGGGTTTATTATGGAAAAAAATGGATGAGATAGGAAGAGAGCCAGAAGAAATAGAAATAATGACAGGTTGCCCGGAACTTTTGACAAGCCCATCTGAAGAGGCATTAAAGGAAATAAAAAATAAACAAGAGCAAGGAATTCACAGACTTGTGGTACCTTTGGATGGTTTATTACCCGAAATGGAGACAAACATTCTTCGTTTTGGTGAGGAAATCATTAAAGAGGCTCAATAAAATAGCCTGCCTAAATTTCTTACTTCAACTTTACAAGGTAAAAATATATTAGATAAAATTAGGATAATTATATTTTAGCCAATTTTCAAAGGCACTCCGTTATTGACGTCTAAATTTTAGGAAACAAGAATGCCCCAAGACAATGTAGGAAACATCAGAGAAGAAGCACTAGAACCACTTAAAGTTTACTGGCAGCCAGGATGTTCTAGCTGCCTAAAAACAAAAGAGTTTCTTTTGGAACATGGCGTAGCCTTTCAATCCGTAAACGTATTGGAAGATGATTCTGGGTTTGAGGAGCTCAGGGCTTTAGGTTTAAAGCTCGTCCCTATCGTAGCTAGAGGTAAAAACTGGGCCAACGGTGCGGTTTTTAGAGACGTCGCAAGAGTGGCCGGGTTTGAATATGGCGGGCATAAAATGCTGCCGCCAGAAGAAATTAAAAATAAAATAATAGCCATTCTAAGCGCGGCGCTTAGGTATTTGGATCAAATCCCAGAAAACAAATTGGACGAAGTACTCCCCGGGAGGCCACGATCCTATCGGCAACTTGTTTACCATGTATTAAGCATTCCAAATGTTTTTCTAGACAGGGTTGAAGATGATGCTCCATATACTTATGAGGCGTTAAAATCAATTTTGCCTAGTGAGATAAATAGCACAGGTGCCTTAATTGAATTTGGCAATCAGGTCATATGTCGGTTAAATGCTTGGTGGGACAGAGAAGGGAATACCACTGACTTTTCTCAACCTGGAAATGTTTATTATGGCGAAGTAACGTTGCATGAGGTCCTAGAAAGGACGGGATGGCATTCGGGACAGCACACCCGTCAAATTATTCTTTTGCTAAAAGAAAAGTTAAACATCGATCCAGACGGTTTGCTGACAGAAGACGATTTCAATGGGTTACCTATGCCTAAAAATGTTTGGGACAATGAGCGATCGTTCGGCGAAGGTTCGTATTCATCGCAAGCCGAAACCTGGGAAGATACTAAAACGCGTTAGAAACCTCACACTTTATGCGTGGTATATGAAAATGATTAATCAGAATGGAGACAAAACTGACCTTGCAAAGCAGTTGTACATTTTATTAAAACTTATATTTCATTAAGGGTCGAATCATGCGTCCAATCAAAATCATGGCAGCATCCGGAATGCTTGGCTATGGCTTCACCGAAAAGGCTTTCAATCACGGACTNAGTTTAGGTATCGATCTAATTGCATGCGATGCTGGATCGGCAGACCCTGGGCCCTATTACCTAGGCAGTGGTACTCCGTTTGTATCCAGAATCGCTGTGAAGCGCGATCTATCATTGATGATAAGGGGAGGGACACAAGAAAAAATCCCCGTATTTATTGGGTCCGCAGGAGGAAGCGGTTCAGACAAACAGGTAGACTGGACGCTTGAGATAATTCGTGAAATCTGTAACGAACAAAACATTTATCCCAAAGTGGCAGTTTTAAGAACTGAGCTCAGGCCGGAACAATTAGTATCAAAAATAAATTCGGGAAAAATTAGCCCATTGGGCCCTATTAAAAATTTAAACGAAAAGGATGCTAATGAAACCCACAAAGTCGTCTCCATGATTGGCGCGGAACCGTTCCAGCAGGCGCTTGAGGAAGGAGCTGACATCGTTATCGCTGGCCGTTCTAGTGACGCAGCAATATATGCAGCTCTTCCTCTAATGAGAGGCGCTGATCCTGGATTGTCTTGGCACATGGGGAAAATAATAGAATGTGGTGCTCAAGTAATTGAACCACGAGAGGGTCAGGATTGTGTGATCGGAACCATCTACCATGATTATTTCACTATCGAACCGGGACATCCGGATCGTCGTTGCACTAGAACGAGAGTGGCAGCTCACACTTTATATGAAAACCCAAGCCCATACGAACTTAAAGAACCCAGTGGAACGTTAATTACAAAATCCGCAACTTTCGAGCAAATAGATGACAGGGTCGTAAGGGTATCAGGAAGCAAATGGGAGCCGTCAAGTACATATACCGTAAAGCTAGAAGGGGTAAAAAAATTAGGATTTCGAACCGTTTTTTTCGCGGGGACTCGGGATCCAATACTAGTAAGTGGAATAAATAATTTTATCGAAGCCTGCCAAACAAGAATTGAGAGAGATTCAAAAGCTATTGGCATTGACAAAGAAGACTACATGTTAAATATCAAAGTCTACGGGAAAGATGCCGTCATGGGAGCGAATGAACCACTAAGTGATCAGAATGCGCATGAGGTGGGCATTTTGGTTGATGTTGTAGCCAACGACCAAGATACAAGCAAGGCGGTTTGCGCAAAGGCGCGGTATAGTCTTCTTCATACCGATTTTCCTGGCAGAATGTGCATCTCCGGGAACTTAGCCATCCCTTTTTCGCCCTCCGATTTATCGGCAGGCGAGGTCTATGAATTCAACATATGGCATATTATGGAATGCAACGACCCAATGGAACCGGTTCGAATGGAGCTCATTATACCAAATGATCCTCCAAAAGTGAGGCTCAATGGCTAAACTTCATGAACTAGCAAAGGTTATTCGGTCAAAAAATGCTGGTGCGCTTTTGCTAACTCTAGACATAATGTTCGATAATGAAGAAGCGTACCGCACAGTTTTTGATTCAGGTGTGCTGTCTCCTCGCAAGATAGCTTCGCTGTATAACCTCAGCGACAATCAAGTTGAAATTATCGCTTTTGAGGTGGCTTTAGCAATTAAAATCACTATTCCGCGACACACCACTGCTGGATCTCCTGGAGATAGTGATGTCTATGGAGCACAGCAACACGCTCCTCTGTTAGACTTAGAAATTACATCTGGCTAACCGAAGATAATATGATCACGCTCAACCTTCATAATATTTGTCAGGTGCCAGCTTTACTATTCAAGATCATAAGCCAAACTCAAGACTGGCGACACATAAGAGCTGCCAGAACGAGAAAAAATTGTTTGCCGCAAAGACTTGATGAGAATGCCCCAAATTACTACCTTATATCAGAGGGTGGGTTTCGATAATGTTCGCAATAATACAATTAGTTGATTCTTTAATAAGCCTATATTTGTGGTGCCTTTTTATATTTGTTATCCTAACGTGGCTCATTCACTTCGGCGTTGTTAATACACAAAATCGACTAGTTTATTTAGTTGTTGATTTTTTATACAAAATCACTGATCCCGTCCTCCGGCCAATCAGGAATATTTTACCAAATCTTGGTGGTATCGATATATCGCCAATTATTTTGGTATTAGCATTGATTTTTATTCGAAACTTGATCGTAGTGGACCTAGCCAAACTGATGTAATGTCTAGCTAAAGGCCGACTATCGGGATGCATACTTTGAGCGGCCTATAAAGAGCCTAAGTTCATCATTTATTAGACGAACAAAAGACTCATCAACAACATACCACTAAGTTAATGCGCAGGAATTTGATTTACTTTTTCCTTGTNNTTTTTTTGGTTTTATTGGTTCATCAATATCACTATCAAGAAAATTTATAGAAATTGAAAGGTGATTTCCCGTGGCAAAAATATTAGACGGCAAGATCTTCGCTAAAAATTTAAGAGATGAATTGAAGGGTATCGTGTCCACTTTGCGAGAGGAATATGGCAACGTCCCGGGTCTTGCTGTAGTACTTGTTGGGGATAATCCAGCTAGCGAAGTATATGTTCGAAACAAAGGTATCCAAACCAAGGAATGCGGGATGCGTTCATATGAACATAAGCTGGCCAGCACCGTAGAGGAAGATGATCTTTTAAAAGTAATTAAACAACTAAATGACGACCCAGAAGTGGATGGGATCTTGGTCCAACTTCCCCTTCCCAATCATATAGATTCACAAAAAGTTCTTGATTCTATCGATCCTGAAAAGGATGTGGACGGGTTCCATATAATAAACGCAGGCCGCCTCGCCACCGGTGGCGACGCACTTGTGCCATGCACACCGCTAGGATGCCTTTTGTTATTAAAAGATCATTTTGATGAACTAACTGGAAAAAATGTAGTTGTGATCGGTCGCTCTAATATAGTTGGGAAACCCATGGCCGCCTTATTGTTGAGAGAAAGTTGCACGGTAACGATCGCTCATTCTAAAAGCAACAACCTCGAAGAAATTTGCCAAAGGGCCGATATACTGATTGCCGCGGTTGGAAAACCGGAAATGATTACGGAGGATTTTATTAAAAAAGGAGCGGTGGTTTTAGACGTTGGTATAAACCGCATCCCGGCACCGGAAAAAGGACCTGGTAAAATGAAGTTAGTCGGAGATGTAGCATTCCACGAAGCTAAAAATCAGGCAGAAGCAATCACTCCTGTGCCGGGGGGGATTGGCCCAATGACAATAGCCGTGCTACTAAGAAATACGATACAAGCAGCATGCCAACGCCGGGCGTGGAAATGTGATTTATAAAAATCTAAAAATTAGCAAAGCTCTTTTTATGAAAATATTTTTTTCCCCGAAAACACAAAACCACTCACCCAAGACCTTCATAAGTCGAGGTCACGTCATTGAAAGTCCAGAAAGAGCAGAGAGAGCCGATATATTAAGAACTGCCGCCAAGAATGCAGGACACACAATTACTGAAATTTTTTCAGAACATCATCATTCCGCTTTAGATATTCATGACGAGGCTTACATAAGTTTTCTCAAAAACGGCTGGCAGCAGTGGTCGATTTTGGACGGAAGCAGTGAGGAAATTATTCCTAATGTTCATCCAGGTAGAAACATGAACGCAAATCCAAGTGCAATTGTTTCAGCCGCTGGATACTATCAGGCTGACACNGCTTGTCCCATCGGNGAAAAAACTTGGGANGGAGCCAAAGCCTCGGCAGATACCGTGATAGCTGCAGCCTCTAATCTGCTTGATCGACATAAGAACAATGAACATGAGAACTTTGTTTACAGTCTTTGTCGTCCACCTGGACACCATGCTTATGCGGACCAGGCGGGAGGCTTTTGCTTCCTTAATAACTGTGCAATTGCCGCAAATTTCTTTTTAAAGCAGGGATTAACAAAGATTGCTATTCTTGATGTCGATGTTCATCACGGAAACGGCACGCAGGGTATTTTCTATGAACGTTCGGATGTATTAACTGTGTCTCTTCACGGCGATCCATCTGAATATTATCCGTTCTTTGCAGGTTATGAAGAAGAAGTCGGTCTTGCCAATGGCAAAAACTTTAATATCAACTTCCCTCTCTCCAGAGGTACAGCTGATGTTGAATATATGAGGGTCTTACAAAAAGCTCTAGGAAAAATAAAAGACTTTAAGCCTCAAATACTAATTATTGCGCTTGGTTTAGATGCGTCAGAAGAAGACCCATTAGCCTTTTTAGCATTAACGACAAAAGGGTTTTTGGAGCTTGGCAAGGTAATCGCCAGTGCGAAGTTACCTACTATTATTGTGCAAGAGGGGGGATACATATCGCCTATCCTAGGTGACAATCTCACCGCCACTCTTAAAGGATTTGAAGACAATCGGTAAGCCTATTTACGGTGAACGCGTCAAGTAAGTCGAAACTTTTCTAAGGGTAAATAAATAGAGCCCTCCTTCTTTGAAATGCTCTCGAAAAGTGTGAAGCTTTCAATCCGAAAAGATCTTGTTTTAAACAGATTGTTAAATGCAATAAANCCGGCTGTGTCTTCTGGGCGCACATTTTTAAGTCTTGCTAGTGTTACGTGTGGGCTAAACTGACGTTTGTCTCTTGGTATTCTATTTATCTGCAGACAATTTTTTATCTTACTATGCAGAGAAAAGAGGCTTGGCTCTTCTGCAACGCCAACCCAGATAGATTTGCTCCGACCCTTTGACGTGAAATGATTTATACCTCTCAACTGCATGCAAAATGCATGGGCAGCCAGACTGCTTAGCACATCTTCTAAATCTTCTAGTAAAATATTTGAAGCCTCGCCAATATAACTCAAGGTTAAATGCAAATTTTGGGGCGGCACCCATCTTGCTCCTCTTAGACCAGATTGTAGCTCTGTCAATTTTACCACTATATCACTCGGGAAATTGAGCGCGATAAAGAGTCTTTTCATATCCTAACTATCTGATTTTGATGTTTTAATTTTCGACAACAACTTTTTGACGTAAGGCTTAATTCTCATAACAATTTCGGCTATGCCCTCCCCTGTTGGGTGAATACCATCTAGCTGATTAAGCTCTGGTACGCCAGCAACTCCGTCAAGAAAAAACGGATAAAAAACGACATCGAATTTTTGTGCTAGATCTTGATATGTTTTGTTAAACTTAGAACCATATTCTCTGCCCAAATTGGGTGGAGCGAGCATACCAGCAAACAACACCGGAATATCTTTTAATCGAAGTTGTCCCAGGATTTTTGCTAAATTTGTTTTAGTTGTCGAAGGGTTAATACCTCTAAGTCCGTCATTAGCTCCTAACTCCAAGATTACAGCATCTGGATTGCTTGCCAGGGACCATTCAAGACGCGTGAGACCTCCGGCACTTGTATCCCCCGATACACCTGCATTTATTAGCCTGACATTAAGCCCTTCGTTTTTCAGTTTCTTCTGTAACAGCGTTGTAAAGTGCTCTTTTTCATCAAGTCCATAGCCCGCTATCAAAGAATCACCAAGAGCAAGAATTTTAATTTCTTTAGCTAGACACCCCCAGGGCATCAAAACATGCAATGAGACGAGCCCTCCCAAAAAAAGAACTAAAAATATTTGTTTGATCTGCATCTAATTGATCCCATATCTTCTTGCGTCTGCTTCTACAAACTTATAAGTGATAATGGTAAAGACAAGCGAAGGAAAAATTTACGATATGGCCTCTATAAACGCTCGGAACACCCCTCAAAAGGAGAGTGTTCCCCTGATCACTTTGGATGACGTAAAGTTAGATCTTGAAAGCGGTGCTGGTAAAGTAAACATACTAAAGGGTATTAATTTAAAAATATGTGCAGGCGATAGTGTAAGTATAGTTGGCCCATCAGGCGCTGGTAAGACTTCACTTTTGATGGTGATCGCTGGCATCGAAGCAATAAGTTCTGGTAAAATTCTAGTTTCAAATAACGATCTCACCAATCTTTCAGAAGATCAACTTGCACGCTTTAGACGAGATAATGTCGGTATTGTATTTCAGGCTTTTAGATTAATACCGAATATGACGGCCCTGGAGAACGTAGCACTGCCTCTTGAGATGGCTGGAGAGAAACATGCGTTTTCTCAAGCGCGAAAAGGGCTCGAACTCGTCAATCTGTCAGATCGAGAGACACATTACCCAGACCAATTATCAGGAGGTGAGCAGCAGCGCATTGCCATTGCACGCGCTTTTGTCAAAAAGCCAAAAATACTACTTGCTGATGAACCAACCGGCAACTTAGATGAAAAGACTGGCGAGGCGACCATAAATCTTCTTTTCGATCTTCAAGCTTCATATGGAGCAACACTCATACTCATTACACATGATCAGCATCTTGCAAAAAAATGTAGCCGTACCCTCTCTATGTTAGACGGCCTACTAATAGAAAACTGACATAGAGAACTATTAATGTTTTATATCTTTCAAAACTGGCTGCCAATATATGTGACCCTAGCTTTACGAGAATTGAGAGGTGCCAAAGGTAACTTTAAAATATTTGCAGCATGTTTGATACTTGGCGTTGCAACAATCACGGGCATTGGGTCAATTTCAGCAAGTTTATCGTCTGGGGTAGATAATAATGCACGTAGTCTCCTAGGTGGCGACATATCAATTGAGCTTTCACACCGCCCTCTATCACCAGCTATTATAAATTTTCTTGAACAAATAGGATCTATTTCCCAGTTAAATACTTTGCGGGCAATGGCACGCCCATCACAACGCGAAAAGCGAACACTTGTTGAACTTAAATCTGTGGACGATTTTTATCCACTGGTGGGCACACTTACTCTGAAACCTAATATTACTCTCGACGCTGCTCTACGACCGACTGCAGGGAACTTTGGCGCAATTGTGGACAAGGCTTTATTACAGCGATTGCATCTGAATATTGGGGACCAAATCCAAATCGGAGATATTTCGTTTGTTATCACAGCGGAGTTAGCGAGTGAACCCGACAGGATCATTCGTTTTACAACATTTGGCCCACGCGTTCTTATTCACTCTGAAGCACTCCAACAAACCGGACTCCTGGTTGAGGGTAGCCTCATCAAATACATCTACAAAATTCGTCTAAAGGAGCGTGCCTCAGCCGATAAAATTATCAACATCCTCAATAAAAAATTTCCATCCGTTGGTTGGAGAATACGAACAACCGATAACGCGGTACCTGGCTTCGATCGTTTTAACAATCAAGTTACCCAATTTTTGACGCTCATTGCCTTTACTACTCTAATCGTAGGCGGCTTGGGTATTGGGAACTCTGCTAGAAACTATCTGGAACAACGCGTTTCTTCGATCGCAACATTAAAATGTTTGGGCGGCGACGACAAATTAGTATTCCAAATTTACTTTACTCAAATGCTAGTGGTGGGCGTTTTTTGTATTTTAGTCGGCATCACCNTAGGAGCTTTAATACCAAAGGCAACATCGGGTTTGATATCAAAAGCAATACCAATTACGTTGCCCTCCACTATTTTCTTTAAACCTCTTATTCTTGGCTTTGTTTACGGATTTTTAATTACTTTTATTTTTACACTGTTACCTCTAGCAAAAACGACGCGAATAAAACCAGGCTATTTATTTCGATCCTCCACAACGCGTGATATGTCCAATACCCCAAGCAAGTTTTTAATTTGGGTTATAGGAGCTTTTTTATGCTTAGCGCTTATATCCATACTAAACAACAACGACCAGAGACTCACCTTTTTCTTTGTAATCGGCGTCGCTGCGCTATTTTGTATGTTTTTGTTTGGCTCCTATGTAACCAAATTCTTATGCTTTAAATTAACGCACATACAACTAAGTTTTTTTCGGCTGGTACTATCGAACATCATTCGCCCAGGAAATCTAACAACCGGTATTATTTTATCCCTAGGCTGTGGTTTAACATTGTTACTAACAGTGGCTTTGGTAGAAGAAAATTTGAGCAGACGTCTCAGCAGCGATATACCGAAGATAGCCCCTGCGTACTTTTTTATAGATATTCAACCGCATCAAAATGATGCCTTTATGCAGCTAGTCAATACCTCGCCGGGCGTTACAAAGGTGGAGAAGACACCAATGACTAGAGGACGTGTGGTAGCCATTAATGGTACACCAACTAAGAATGTGAAGCCAAGACAAGATATAGCGTGGGCTGTTAGAGGCGATAGAGGGCTAACATATGCTTCTAAAAAGCCAACAAACGCAAAAATAGTCGCAGGAAACTGGTGGCCAGAAAATTACTCTGGGAAACCTCTTATTTCAATAGGAGCTAATGTCGCCCGTGGCTTGAATTTAGATATAGGGGACACAATCACGTTCAATATTTTAGGAAGAGAGATAAAAGCAAAAATAGCAAATCTACGTTACATCGATTGGTCCAATCTTCAGATGAATTTCGTTTTCATATTCTCACCAGGGACCCTAGAAGCAGCTCCCCACAGTATAGTAGCGGCCGTCTACGCATCGGGGATAGGTGTCGCCGAGACAGTTCGTAATAAGGTGACAGATACTCTGACTAATGTTTCTTCTATCAGTGTGAAAGACGCAATCAAAAATGCGCAAGACATCATCTCCACGGTTGGATTTACAATAAGGACCACCTCAGCTTTCACACTTATAAGCGGAATCCTTGTCCTAGCTAGTGCTCTTGCAACCCAACAGCAAAAACGACGATATGACGCAACAATATATAAAGTACTTGGCATGTCGCGAATGCGGATACTTTTTTTGTATTTGAGTGAGTATTTTCTACTTTCCTGCATCTCCGCTGTGCTCGCGACTCTTGTATCGGTGATAATAAGTTGGCTTATACTAACGAAAATTATGCGCAGCGACTTTCAAATAGACTTTAGTGTTATTGTATTCACGCTTGGAATAAGCTTATTAATTATGATCCTGCTTGGATTAGGAAGCACCTGGAGATCCCTATCCTTAAAACCAGGGCGTGTTCTAGCTAATTCCTAAACAAAGAGCGAATTTTGTTGGGGTTTGCCGAGTAAAAGGAAAACTAGGTGTGGCGTTTTTGACACTTATCCCTATACTCCCAGGCCGCTGAACAATTTGTCATAATAATACAATTTGGAGATGACATGACTAACGAAGTAAAAAAGGTGGTTCTTGCCTACTCCGGAGGGTTGGACACATCTATTATTCTTAAATGGCTCCANGATAACTATNGTTGTGAAGTTGTCACCTTTACAGCTGACCTTGGACAAGGAGAGGATATAGAGCCTGCTCGCGAAAAAGCGAAACTGCTAGGGATAAAGGAAATCTTCATAGAGGACCTGAGAGAAGAATTCGTTCGTGATTTTGTTTTTCCAATGTTCAGAGCCAACACAGTTTATGAAGGCACTTACCTTCTTGGAACATCCATTGCTCGACCGCTTATAGCTAAAAGACAGATTGAAATAGCGAAAATGACAGGCGCCGATGCTGTTGCTCACGGCGCAACCGGCAAAGGAAACGATCAGGTCCGCTTTGAACTTTGTTACTATGCATTAAATCCGCATATAAAAATTATAGCCCCCTGGCGCGAATGGGATTTCCAGGGGCGACAGGACTTAATCCAATACGCAGAGTCGAGGCAAATTCCGATAGCAAAGGATAAGCGCGGAGAAGCACCATTTTCTGTAGACGCCAATCTTCTACATGCATCTAGTGAAGGAAAAATTTTGGAAGATCCCTGGATTGAGGCAGAAGAGTTTATTTATTCGCGCACTATAGCTCCGGAAGATGCACCCGATAAACCAACTTATATTGAAATTGGTTTTGATAAAGGAGATGCAACCAGCATTAACGGCACAGCTCTTAGCCCAGCCAACCTCCTGTCTCAACTAAATCAATTTGGAAAGGAAAATGGTATAGGACGTCTTGATTTAGTAGAAAACCGGTTTGTTGGTATGAAAAATCGCGGTTTGTATGAAACGCCAGGTGGCACAATTTTACATGTCGCTCATCGCGCCATCGAAAGTTTAACTTTGGACCGAGGCATGGCACACTTAAAAGATGAGTTAATGCCTCGTTATGCTGAACTAATATACAATGGTTTTTGGTATTCACCTGAACGAGAAATGCTTCAATCAGCAATAGATTTTAGCCAAAGAAATGTCAACGGCACCGTGCGCTTGAAATTATACAAAGGTAACACGATTGTTGTCGGAAGAAAGTCCGAAAAAAGTCTTTATTCAGCGGACTATGTGACATTTGAGCAAGGAGCTGCTGATTACAATCATGCTGACGCGCATGGGTTTATTCGGCTCAACGCATTGCGGTTGCGCTTAAATAAAATGATGTTAGACGATGAAAAATAATAAGTTTATTTTATTCGTGAATATCGGTATGGAAAGTTTTTGAAATAATCCTCCATCCATCTGAGGTTTTCAATATTGTTAAATAGTCGGTGAAATACTTTGGTGGGATAGCACAATTAACTACCGCCATTGCGGTTGATGGCCCAGATTTGTTTACCGATACAATCTTATCGTGCCGGGGTAAGTTCTGCGACGATGGCGAAGGCCGATTTTTAATCATCTCAAAATAGAACGACCTTTGCCAATCGTCTACCTTTGTGCCATCTGATGAATATAGATGCGCACTTTCATGGAAAACTTTTTCAAACTTGTCCGTATCTCCCTCATATAGACCGTCAAAATACTGACCAAGTAAGCTAACGATCTCTTGGATATCATTGTCATTAAAGTCCTTAACCATTTTTTTGCTCCAATTTCAAATGTCGAACCAAAGCTTCTCTATTTATAATATCACTACATCTAAAATTCCGCCCTCAAAAAAGCTAGAATAGCCCATATCTGACTATCTTTTAGAAGCATTTCAAAAGCCGGCATCTCATTTATATAGCCTGGCGGGGCAAAGGGTTGGCCTCCATACTTCGTAATTTCAAAAAGCTCTCGATTTGAAAGCAGCGCTATATTGCCAGAAGCGTTCAATGGAGGCGCCGGTCGTTTCCCCTCAATATATGTTTTATCCCAGTGCGGTTGACCCTGGAGCTTATCCCCGTGGCAAAATGCGCAATTTGCCTGATACAACTCTTTACCCAAGCTATTTTGAGCTTGGCTCGTTTTATCTATAAAAACGAGTCTATCAACCTGTGATCTATCATAGTAAATTTTCGAAGCCGCCATAAATATTGCTATCAAAATGGATATTGCAACAAATCGGCCTTTAGAACCTAAACGGTTCCAGATTTGCCCCGATAACATTTCAGAATTAGAAGTTTCCTCTCTATCATCCTCGCTCTCTATTACAAGCTTTAAATTTCGCCGTGAGGTGCCTCTCCCACGTCCAGGACCCAGAAAGCGCCTTTTTCTTATTCTCGTTAGACTATTGCCTGAGCTCTTCTTGAACACAATAAATTCTAGCCTACTTAATTTAGCCGTAATTTGTTATCATGTGATTTTTACCTTTTGCCTCGGATTATATTCATTTTTCTTACCCCAGTTTTCTATAAACTCCTTTAATTCATTGTCGATTTTATCCGGCAGGGTAACTTGTAAACGAATGTATTGGTCACCAAGATTGCGTTCCTTCGATTTTGGGACACCCTTCCCTTTCAACCTTAAAATTGAACCGCTGTTTGAATTCATTGGGACCTTTAAGGTAACATTCCCATAAATCGTTGGGACAATAATTGTCGCACCGGATATAGCTTCGGGTAGACTAATGGGAATGTCTATATGAATATCCTGGTTCTTCCGAACAAAATGTTCATGATCCTGAACAGTAATTTCTATGACGGCATCACCCTTTTTTGAACTTTTGTCTGCAACCCTTCCCTGACCCTTCAACCGTAATTTCGTTCCGGTTTCAGTTCCTGGTGGGATGGACATATTTACAACTTTTCCATCAGAGAGTGTGACGTGTTTTTTTATGCCTAGCGTGGCCTCGGTAAAAGGCACAGTAAGTTTGTAATTTGTGTTTTTGGGCTTGTTATTTTCCTTCGCCGAGTTTTTTCTGTAACTGCCGGTTTCAGGACGCCCATGAATATCACCTCTAGCGTTTCGGAAAAAACTTGAAAATATATCGTTATTGGTTCCATCAAATTCATCAAAGCTAAAAGATTTATCAGTCTTTTGAGCGCCACTCCACTGGCCCCAAAAACCAGCTCCCGGCCTCTCTGCGCCAGTAGCAGGATCTAGTTGCCCCCGGTCAAATTTCTTCTTTTTCTCAGGATTTGAAAGAATATCGTAGGCACCTGTTATGTTTTTAAACCGCTCCGCATTCCCGGGATTTAAATCTGGGTGATGCTTTTTTGCTAGCTTCCGATAAGCGTTTTTTATTTCAGCGGCACTCGCTTCTCTACCCAAACCTAGTGTTTTGTAGGGGTCAGTCATCTGTTTTACTTTTTAGCAACCGCATTTCAGTAAGTAGTATTCTTTAAAATATAAAGAATATTATCTAACAATTTTCCAACTTCCATCCGGCTGTCTACACGCTGTCCCATATGCCTCAGCGGTTCGCCCCCCTATTGTAACGGTTTGTTGGAATTCCCTACAATACCGACCATTGTTATTTTTAAAGGCTGGTTTGGGCGTTACAGTTCCTCTGTTGCCTGTATCTGGATTTCGCCACGCNACTGCCGTTCCACTTTTACTAGTCTCCAACGCAGTTGTTGTGGTCTTCTGCATTGCAAGTCTATCTGCTCGATCTAATGACAATCCTATCTGGTTGCCTAAAAATGCACCCAACAAAGCTCCAGCCGCCCCAGCTGCAACTCTTCCAGAACCTTTTCCAAATTGGGAACCGGTAACAGCCCCAGCTACACCACCTAAAATTGTACCTACTCGCTGCTTTGTTCCCTCACCTTGAGTTGTTTGACAACCAACCAGCCCCACTATCAAAAGACAAACTATAGCCAAACGCGAAAACATCCAAAGATTCCCTTTCAAAATTACCACCAGATCGCCAAGATGGGCACCGTAAGACGACTATATCATAGCAAAAAATACCTATTAAAGGTATCCTTAAACCCCATTTTAATTTAGTTTTCCATTGTTATCTTATTGGCAGTCAATATNACCAGTATCAAGTGATCCGGGCTTATGTAAAGTTCGTATTTCTGGCAACATATTAGGTAGATATGGAGAAGCAATTATGTTCGAGCCTTTAACCACGGACCCACTTGAACTTTTTACCGAATGGTACGAGAACGCAAAAAAGAATGAAATCAATGATCCTAATGCTATGTCT
>FUFK010057899.1_pt1 | contig 103957 bp, 95 predicted proteins | sample 1021851 | NCBI WGS metagenome assembly FUFK01 (sample SAMEA51879418, study PRJEB19060) | metagenome
TCAGACGAGAACGGAAACAACCAGAACGGCCAGAACCAGCAGCAGCAAGGCCAGACCCAAGGAGACGAGCAGGGCCAGCAGGGGTCCGCCTCGGACCAGCAGCAGAGCCAACAACTAGACAACCAGGACCAGAACGGTGAGAATGACAATGACGGCGATGGAATCCCAGACGACCAGGATTGGGACGACGACAACGACGGAATCCCGGACTCACAGGACCCTAGACCCGAGGATCACGACAACGATGGAATCGATGACGCAGATGACGATGACGATGACGGCGATGGAGTGAACGACCGCGAAGAGGTCGCAGACGGCAACCCGGTCACTGACATCTACGACCACGACAACGACGGAATCGAGGACAGCATCGACTTCGACATCGACAACGATGGTATCGACAACTGGGAGGACAAGCTCGACTGCGATAACGACGGCGTCGAGGAGCAGCTAATCGACATAAACGGCGATGGCATCTTTGACGTCGACGCAGCGAGGGACCATGACAACGACTGCCTCAACGACAAGGACGATACTGACGACGACAACGACAACATCCTAGATGTTGACGAGCTGGACGGAGAGTTCGGCGCATACAGATACGATCATGACAATGACGGATTCTGGGACAGCTACGACACGGACGACGACAACGACGGTCTGTCGGACTGGTTTGAGCAGAATGACGGCTGGGAAAACACCGGCCAGTTCGACCACGACAACGACGGAATCCCAGACTACACTGACGAGGACGATGACGGTGACGGCATCCCCGATACCGAAGAGAACGACTTCGACGTCATTTGATCAGAAGTCGAACAGCGAGGGCTGACTCGAGGACCTAAGCCGCCCAGCGTCAGCCAGGCGGTTGATGGCTCTGTCGACCCTCCTCTCTGAGAATCCCCTCCCTTCCTGGAGGAACTCTCGCATGTCCTCCTCCACGGCCCTGCTCGTCGCAGTTGGGGCCGAATCCCCCAGAGGATGGTCCATGAACAGTCCACGCACGCTCTCCAGGTCCTCTGGGAGATCGAATCCCTTGGCCTCGGAAACCGCTTCCATTGTACCATGCTTCTTCATCAGCTTGAGACCGGTCTTGGGCCCAATGCCCTTGATTCCAGGGTGGAAGTCCGTGCCTACCATTATGCCTAGATCTACCAACTGCTCACGCGTGATACCGTGGTCTGATAGGGTGTCAGAGAGTGATATCCTCTCTGCTCTCATAACACGTCCGAACCTCCTAGTCCCGTGGCTGGTGAGGTTTCTCACCATCACCGGAGAACCATACAGTAGTGTGTCCCAATCTTGGCTAGCCACTGCTGAGACATCCCCCCTTGAGCACATCACCGCAGCCGCTCCCTCGGCCTCCATCGGGGCTTCCATCCATGAAACGCCCATCAGATCGAAGAGATCCTTGGTCTCCTGAACCATGTCTGGGGTGTACTCTGCTGTCTGAGGACCCAGCTTCTTTGCCGTCTCCATGTCCCCGGCATCTACTGCAGCTTCCCAACGAGAAACCGCCTCGACCTTCCTTTCCCTCCTTTCATCGAGAGTCGCTCTCTTGAGCTCATGGGGCTTCCCATCGAAGACGAATACCGGATCTATTCCCTCAGAGATCATCACCGTGGCCCTGTCTAGGAAACCCATCAGATGAGCAACCGGCTTCCCTTCGAAAGACAGAGGCTTTCCATCTGGACCAGTCATTGAGGTGATGAACTGGTAGGAATTCAGGAATACGTCGATTGCGATCCTCTGTCCAGATAGGTCACTCAGCTCGATCGGCTCCGGCGAAACAAGATCTCTTAGATTGCAACCCATACTCCGCCCCCCGCCTATACCGATATGCTGTTGGTGATGGCATATAGGGTTGAAGCCAAGAGCATCCCCCGGTGTAAGTATGGGAGCAAGAAACCTAGCCCTAGTGGGTAGCGGTTGGCATCCTCCTCTGTTCAGGGAGGAGGCAAGGTCCCTTTTCGGGCCGATAGAGGTCCTGCACCCGCGAATGGTATCCCACTTACAGTCTGGCTCCGAACTAAGCAGGATATCCTACGCGTCTCTGGTCGACGAGGTCATAGTTTCAACCTCGAGTCTCTGTATCGACGACGGAGAAATAACCGCGAGTGAGATCGCTATGCACGTGGGGGAATGGGCGCAGTCGTTCCTGCCCGAAGGCTCTTTCGCAGTCAGGGCGAGGAATCTGGGACAGGGCGTATGTAACCTATCTAGAAGAGAAATAGAGGCAGAGATAGGGGCAAGGATATCGGGTGAGAGCAGACCAGTCGACTTGGATAATCCCGACTTCCAGATAGCAGTCGTACTTGCCGGCCAGGATGACTCATCAGGATACTGGGAAGATACACAGCAGAACAACCTCATCCTTTGGGGGTTGAGGGACGGAAAATTCACTGGCACCTACAACGGAATTTCACCTACAGACCGACCGTTCTTCAAGCCAGTAACTTTGGACCCTAGATTAGCACGACTGATGGTCTCCCTGTCATTCTCTGGAGGCCCTCCTTCCATGATAGTCGATCCTTTCTGTGGGACTGGGGGCATAGCCATCGAAGCCTCATTGCTGGGTCTGGAGGTTCTGGCCAGCGATCTCGACTCCAGGATGGTAGAAGGGACGAAATCCAACCTTGATTGGGCAATGGGGTCCGGATCATACACGATCGAAAGATGCCCTGCGGACTCCATTCACGAAACCTGGGGGGAAGTAGATGGGTGCTCTTTCGTCTTCGATCCCCCATATGGGAGGAATGCATGGACCTCGGAGGACGGATTGGATGTTTTCCTAGGTGCGCTATCGTCCGCTGGCAAGATGTGCCCAACGGGAACCATTTGCACTATGCTCCCGTCCAGTCCGGATGCTCTGGACGTCCCCTTGTCGGAAGAGATTCAGGTTATGGGCATGGGGTGGGCCACGATGAAGGAAAAAATCCGTGAGACTGGATGGTCGGTCTCTATGGCGTCTCCGGTCAGGGTCCACAAGAGCCTATCGAGGCTGGTGGTACTCTGCCATCCGGCGCATTGAATATGGGTCGGCCACGCTGGGAGAAANNGTCTGGATATCCTTCCGGCCTTCGGAGCNGNAGANNTGGGNTCGAATCCTGCATCNCCNGCCAATATGCATTGTTAGCAGGCGGANCGATNGATTGCCAATTGTACTGCTTGTGACGGTTAATTGGCAACCTGCATNGCCCGCCAATGATTCAACTAAACCACGAATGTTTACCCCAATGATTACGGGGAACTGGTTGATTATGCTCTGCATGATAAGCAAAACCTCGCAGCACAGATTTGAGATATGTCCGTAGTTTTGGTCTGATATACAATACAAATGGTAAGAATGATATTGCTTTATTCAGATTAGCCAACAAGTATGGATAAACGGTTATTGAAAGTGAGGACTGATTGTCGCCGAGTTCAGTTATTTTCCAGACAACATATGACTGTGGCCCGTTTTTCTCGCCGATAATTAAATCATAACCCGCTTGTGCATTCCAGTTCAAAAATTGTCTGATATAGGTCATGCCGTTAAGATACTCGAGACGATCGCTATGACTATTTTCATCCCAATCCAGTGCTTCATTCTCTTTACAAAAAGGATGGCAGGCGTTCAAATTACCCGGCCGGCTAATCAGTGACCACAGTTGGTCTTTACCAAATGGATACTTGAACTCTTGGTGAATACCCCTACGCTTGAGGTAANCAGNAACCTNCTCATCCATAGATTTGCCAGTCAGATCCAGTCCACCAGTAGGTTTTGCCATCATCCATAGCCCTCCAAGTATAGCCAGCCTCATCTGTCCACTGTCGTAGTACCGTTGGTTCAGCAGCCACCGGGTGCTCAACCACTTCAACAGTCTGAACCGTTTGCGGTTCGAAGGTTGCTTGAGTGGTCATTTGCTGGGTAGGTTGATTTGTATAAGCAGTCACTTCGACAGTTTGTAATTGATTAATCAATCCATCGGTGGAGAAATCCTTAGCTAGGGTTGCTGCGGCACCCTTACTGCGAATGAACAGCACTACCCCTATTAGTCCGCTAATAATTAGTAGCGCTCCCAAGCCTATCCAAATGAGGTCTTGTGAATCGTCATCAGATGCACCATCTGTTTCTTCAGTAGTGTCACTTACCTCATCGCTAGGCGGCATGATTACTTTATTAACAACGTGAATTATTCCATTAGAGACCGAGATATATGAATTGGTAACTGTTGAGGCGCCAATCATGATTTTACCATCCACTTTGGACAAGGTTAAGTTATCGCCATTAGCCATACTTATCACTTGCCCATCTTCGATTTGCGCAGCACNAATTGATTCTGATATTACTACGTGGTGTAGCAAGATACCGGTCAATGTCGTTTTACCTTCTGGAGTATCGTATGATGATAGGTTGATTCCTGCCTCAGCAAATGCCTGATCAGTAGGCGCAAAGACGGTGAAAGGCCCATTGCCTTGCAAGGTGGTTACCAATTCTGCTTGGATAAGTGCAGCAACTAGTGAGTCATGCTCGCCCGTGCATTGGGCCGTTCGAGGGATATCNCTTGGTGTATCAGTTGGNATCAATACTTTGTCAATGACGTGTATCAGTCCATTACTCGAGATAACATCTGTCGTTATCACATTGGCATCGTTTACCATAACGCCTGATTCGCCAACTGTGAAGGATAATGGCTGCATATTTGCCGCATCCGCAGACATACAATCAGTTACGGCCGATGCTGGTACTTCAGACTGAACGACGTGATAGAGCAAAATGTCAGAGAGTTCAGATGTATTCAATGTTGACAGATCAACGCCCAAGTCGGTGAAAGCTTGGTCGGTTGGTGCAAAGACCGTGAACGGTCCATCGCCTTCTAGAGTTGAGAGAAGATTAGCGTCTACAACCGCACTAACTAGAGTACTGTGAATCCCTGTTCCTGATGCAGTCGTTGGAATATTTGTGGGTGGCGTCAACACCTTGTCAACAACGTGAATTATGCCGTTTGATGCTGCAACATCCGATTGAATGACTGTTGCACCGCCGACTGTCACATTGGTTCCGTCATTGGTGAACGAAACTTTGTCACCGTTTATCATCTCAGCCATCATCCCATCGGTTACGGCACTAGATGGTACTGAGCCATTAAACACGTGGAACAAAAGAACATCTTTCAAAGCATCTTTTTCCTCTTCAGTCTGGTAGTTGTTCAGGTCTATTCCTGCGTCAGAAAATGCCTGATCTGTCGGGGCGAATACTGTGAATGGCCCTGTACCTTGGAGCGTCGTTACCAAGTCGACGTGATTTAGTGCCGCGACCAAACTATCGTGATCACCGGTTCCGTTAGCAACAGCAGGTATGTCATCGGTTTCNTCAGCGCTAGCAATGGGCAGTGTGGTGGCCAATAGGCAGATTATAATCCAATAAACTAGGGGTTTTCTCATAAGGTTGGTTCCCGTCATTCCAGTTATAATAGGCTGTTTCATACTACAAATTGATGGCTTTCCAATAGTATTATGCTCCCACTGTTTACTTTGCTAAATATGAGACGCATGAATGCAGTGCTTTTTGCTATGCTGAATTGACCGATGCAGACGTTAGATATGCTGACTTGACCAATGCGGACTTCTTAGGCGCTACTGTAACAAATGCTGATTTTTACAGTACTATATGGTCAAACACAAGATGGAATGATGGCGGTATTTACAATACCAATCAAGCCTGATTAAGCGAGTCTGCTAAACAATTGTACTGACTCATCGCCCCAGGTGATGGTCTGATTGAGGTTTAAGCCTGCATCAGTAATTGTTTGTGAATCAATACCTGATGGATACGGTGTTTGATGCTCAACCTCTGCTTGAACCAAATAGAACTCATCAACCAGTCCAGCATTAATGAAATGCTTGATAGTTACTGGACCACCTTCAACCATAAGTCGCTGAATTTCCATATCGCCCAAGCGGTTCAACAAAGCGGGAAGATTGCTAAAATCATCGCTTAGAACAATTGTCTCTCCACCATCGGTCAGTACTTTGGCGTCTTGAGGAATCCTGCCATTAGGATCAATTACAATGCGTAGAGGTTGGCGATCTGCAGGAACCCGACGAATGTTTAATGATGGATTATCACGGATGATTGTTGCAACACCGACTAGAACAGCATCGCATTCTTTGCGTAATTGATGAACGGCATCAAGGCAGCCTTCAGAAGTAAAGCGGCCGGCAGTTTGGCTGCGATCATCGACTGAACCATGCTTGTCAACTGCTAGTTTTACCGTAACAATCGGTCTTCGGTGCTTGCACCAATACAAGAATTCACGCATTTGGCGCGCGGCTTCCGCTTCAAGTAATCCGGTTTCAACCTCAATTCCAGCATCCTTGAGTACCTGAATTCCTTGACCACGTACGGTTGGATTAGGGTCGTAGTGAGCGATAATGGCTTTCTTAATTCCAGCCCACATCAAAGCCTCAGTGCACGGCGGGGTGCGGCCGAAGTGATTGCATGGCTCAAGGGTAATGTAAGCAGTAGAGCCGTTTGGAGAGTGGCCTTTTTGCTCAGCGTCATGGATTGCCATTTGCTCTGCATGGAGACCTCCAAGATGGTCATGCCACCCTTCTGCGATGATTTGACCGTCTTTGACAAGTACACAACCGACGAGTGGATTAGGTGAAACCCGCCCTCGGCCAATTTCAGCGATTTCTAGGGCGCGCGTCATGAATCGAACATCTGCTTCGTTCCATGCCACGGGTTGCACCGAACCTAGCGTGTGGCTTTGCATAATTGAGTGCTTGCTTTTGCCTAATGGGGAAGTATTCATGCGTCAAACCCGTATCGGGTAATATGGCCTCAAATGGCAATGGACCCGAAATAATCGAGTTTTTGCCCGATTTAACAACCAAAAAAAAGAAAGGTGTGCATCGCCCAATCTATGCTAAAGTTTTCACAAAGGAAATCATAACAGGAGATGATGTCAAAGTTGTTCACCTTATGGTCAACCCGTTCTCAGGTAAAAAGCAGGGGGAAAAAATTGCAAAACAGGCTAAACAAATGTTTGAGCGACAATCTATCGAAGTAAAGATCCACCTTTCCACCTTCTCTGGGGAGTTGATTGAGTTGGCCGCTGGCCTTACAACCAATGAAACGGATGTGGTCGCAGTTGTTGGCGGTGATGGAAGTTTATCCGAAGTCATAACCGGACTGATGCAGGCTAAATCTCAATGTCGAGTCGGGTTGATTCCTGCTGGTACTGGAAACTCAATGGCTAATGATTTGAGAATCAAAGACACCGATGGAGCGATTTTACGGATTATTACCGGAAATTATCAGTTACTTGATATTGCTAAAGTGGATATGGTTGCTGGACTGCCTGGCAATGAGCATGGAGAACTGACCAGATACAGTGCAAACCTTGTCACTTGGGGACTTGGTGTCGATTCAACAATTAAGGCTGAAGGAATGCGGTGGATGGGTCCGATGCGCTATGATGTTGGAATACTGATGGCAATTATGGCTAATAATCGCCGTCATGCAACTTTGACGCTGGACGGGTATCCTATTGAGGATGACTTCACGCTATTTCTGATTCAAAATAGCCAAACTGGTGGCTCACTTTTGCCGCTAGCACCAGGCGCTTCACTTGATGATGGGATGATGGATATTGGGATATTAAAGAAAATGAAGCGAGGTCAAATCCTCAAAGCCTTCGGTCAATTGAAAAAAGCAGGGCGGCATGTCTTCCACCCAATGGTTGATTATCACCGCTTTAGGACTTTGGAAATCTCAACTCCAAGGCCGACTGCCATCAATGTTGATGGCGAGAACATTGGCTCAACTCCGCTAAGGATGGAAGTTATGCCGGGGGCGCTGAAAATTATTCGTTGATTAGAACGAGAAATCTGAGAAATCTTCGTCGTCGTCGAAAGTTTGCGGTGTCGATTTCGCCTCATATTCTGGCTCTACCTCTTTCGGCGTCCCTTCGGCTGATTGACGCTTTTTTGCTGCTCGGCGCTTAATTGGTGCTTTGGCAGATTTAGGCTTAGGAGAAGATTCTTGTCTGACGCCAGAGAAATGTTTTGTGCGCTTTGGTGCGGGCTCACTAGACGAAACATTGCTAACTGGTGTACTTTCACGCTTTTGAGGTGGACTCCAAGTATCTTGTTGGCCAAAGGTAGGACTTGAGACAACCTCCGAATTCGACATTTTCTGTTCCATTTTCTTCGATTCCTCGGTTATCACTACCGAGGCTGAACTATCGCCAAACTCTGAGGGGCGATTGGATGAACCGCCGGATAACGCACTATCTAGGTCAAAGCCGGATATGCCGGTATCTTCATTCTTGGCTGATTGCTTAGTTTTCTGATTCTCCTGCCTTCGATCCGCTCTGTCATACTGACGCTTACGCTCTGTTGGAGACAGTGTGCCGGATTTTTTATCCCGCCTAAGGTCTGCGGCAACTTTCTTTATTTTCGCTAAGCCTTCTTCCCCTAACAGTGTCTTCATGGTCTCTTTAGCACCTTGCCTGACAATCATTTGAGAAAGCAAGAACATGCCTACTGAGCCACCAATGCCAACAACGATGAAGAACGTAACAAAACCTCCTCTGCCAATGAACGGAACATGTCCAAGTTTCCACTCATCGTCAGCGTTGCCATTCGAACTTACTACTCTGTCATCGATTTCAATTTTATCAACTAAAACATATACGGATTGAAGGTTATTGGTTCCAACATTTAGATTGCAATTATCATCAACAGTGTGAGCAGAAATTCCCGTAGGGCGATGATAACCATTAGCGCTTGATTGAGAGTTGCCATCAATAGTAAGTACTGAACCATTGACGGTTGTTGTACTTATCAAATAACCGTGTATGGTAATTGGTTTGTGCCACTCTGATAATGACCGGAATCCATCATTAAGATTTTCCGTGGTTGGAATTAACCCAAGAACATACCAATCAGACTCTGTCTCGCTATCAATTTCATCTAAATCAACAGTGCCTGCCCTTGTTTCTGGCATAAGTGGCACGTCCCACTGCTTAACATCAATCCGGGCGCCTTCGCCGTCTTTGACACTTTTAGCATCGCTAATTGGCATTGCTTGGATTGCAACTGCTGCTGTTACCGCAGTATCCATGCCTTTTGCACCAGAGTTTGGTTCATGTGAGCCATAAAAAACGCTGGCCGACAAATAACCAGTAAATTTGATTCTGTCACTAGCATTCTTGGCAGTAACAACTTCATCACCGACGTCACAACCAACTGGTGATAAATTCTCATAGGTCGATTTTGACGACCCTAAGTTGGTTGTAATACTTGCTTCTGTTGCTGGATTCCTATCGATATCAACTTCGATTCCGCTGCTACCCCACTCTGCTGTATCAGGGCCCAAACAACCAGCGAAGAACATCGTGCAGACCACAAGCAGTGCCAGTCGAGCCCTCCGCATGATTNGTCTAGGAAGGATTTAGTTTGAGAACTCTTCCATCAAAATGTGCTATTTGTCGATGGATGAATATGGCGCAGAGAGAGGGATTCGAACCCCCGCGTCTGACGACAGTGGATTTCAAGTCCACCGCACTACCGGGCTATGCGATCTCTGCAACGACTTAGCGGAATGGCTACTCTTTCTAGTCTTTTGCCCTTATTATCGGGCAAGGAAATAGCCTAATTATTAATCTTCATCATCTTGGTTTTTGATAATTCTGGCTGCGGCAATCGATATTGCCGCAATGCCTACTGCGGCGGTGAATCCGGGAATTCCTGACGATTCTACCTCCACCAACCCTTCATCCTGAACTAATGCTTCGATATCTTCGATGAATTCTTCTGGTTGCCAACTGTCTCCTGTCCAAGCAATTACTGGCTTTCTTTGCGTATTGAGAATTAGCGTTGTTGTCGAATGCCCGACATAATACTCTTCTTCAACATCAGCAAGAACACAAGAGAGCATGGTGCCTTCTGGCCACTCATAGCCTTCATCGCACATACAATGCTTGCCAACACCGCTGCCCATTTCCCAACCGTGACCGTCACAAACCACACCGTCATGCTCAGCAAATACTCCAGGCATTGGTATTGATGAGTCATCGGTAGAATTTGGTGCCCAAGCCAGATAGGCCGGGCTTTCTATTGAATCCATGCCGACGTCACTTGTTTCCCAAATCATCTCTGTTTCATTCCATTCATGTAGTTCCCACCACCAACTGTTGTTGTCTTCTGCTGGCCCTTCACTACCAACAGACGCTAAGTAATGCCCATCCTGGAAAATCGGTGCAGAAAAACCGATTCCGGCGCCGTCAAATGCTGAACTTGTTAGATGCCAGCCGTTATAGTTGGTGATTTGNTGGTGGACAGTGGTATTATCAGGGAAAATAACTGACACCGAAGAACTATCTAAATCTGGAGCATTTAACAATGATTCATCTGCGATAGAAGCAACCCATGCTACGTTCTTACTAAGTGGATATGCCACTGAATCAACCCCTACCGGAGAATCCTCCCAGTTTTCAGAACTGGTGTTGTAAGTCATTAACTTCCACCACCATGAATTATCTGCAGGAGCTCTAATCCCCTCAATATCACTAAGCATCGTACCAAAGTCTGGATGAACTGAGTAATTTAATTCCCAACCAGCCTCCTTTGCTGCGAACTTAGTTGTTGACCATGCTGTAGGTGTATTCATCAATTCGATTGCAACACCAGACTTGTTGACATACATTAGAGTTGAGTCTTCGGCTTGGTGACCATTTATCTGACCCAAATGCGCATCGATCACCAGCTTTTCAACCACTAACCCAAAGGAGGTCCAAATTGGTTCCATGTCAACCATGTCTCCTGTGAGGTGGGGCCAGTCAACTCCGTGCAATTCAGTATATTGTTTGAGCATTTCAGGAGTATCATATTCGGGATCCACGCTGATGGAAATTATTGATACATGTTCTTGGTATTGCGTTGTCAACCCTTCATCTACCAAACGCAGTAATTGCGTGACAATTGGACATACGTCCGGACACTTAGTGAAAATAAACGCCACTACTACGACGTCTCCACGAAAGTCACTTAAATTGATAATTTCATTGTCCTGGCTGATAAGTGAGAAATCATCAACTGGTCCTCGAGATAACTGATATCCTTTGTAGGCATTCGCTGTTGGAATGGCTGAAAGCATGAACATCGCAATCACCATTGCGGTTACAAGACTCTTCTTTGACATCGGTGATTCCTAAACACTGAATTATATCAATCCTTCATCTACGTGTGGCGAAGTCCCAATCTGGCGTACACCATGATGGTAATTCCGTAACCGCCTCTGGATTGGAGAGACCAATTCCCCAAAGCATAAGCAAAACAAAGAGCACCGGGAATAACGCAGTCCTAGTGTAAATTCTTGGGTCGCCGCGCAAATGCATAAAGTACGCAGCAATACCATAACCCTTGATTATTCCAACGACAATAAGTATGCCCCAAACCATGAATCTAGTTATTGCAATGCTGGTGCCGGGGATTTCGGTAAAGAAAACAGCAGCTACTTCAAACAGAGTAAAAAACATCAATACTTGGAAATTCCAAAAGTAGATGTCTTTGCCGGTTTTNTCAAGTAGCCATTTTTCTAATCCTGTTGCTGCATGTTCGCCCATTTAATCACCTCAATACAAATAGAATGCTGGGAAGATTACTACCCACGCTAAATCAACAAAGTGCCAGTAGAGACCGAAATATTCGATTCCTTGACCGTTGTCTTCATCATAACCAATCGTGTCAGCCTTGAATACTAAATACAGCATTATTAGCAATCCCACGAATACGTGCAAACCGTGTGCGCCGGTAGCAACATAGAAAATTGAACCTTGGACTGTTCCAACGGTGAATCCTTCAGCAACAAGGTGGCTCCATTCAACCAATTTCAACACAATAAACATTGAACCGAGGAGTAGTGTCGCAATTAGGTAATTACGTACTGCCGTCTTCTTATCAGGCAGTAAATATCGCATGAAACCTTCAGGGGCTTCCCAATCCTTTGATTTAGCTGTCTTTAGCGCTAGGACGATAGTATATGATGAGATAATCAAGGCAAAAGTATTGACTGCACCTGGTAGCATAGTCCAAAAGTCACCCGTTCCAGCGTGACCGTCTGGTCGAAGGTAATCTGATGCTGTAAGGACTATATCGCCTTCAGTGGCACCTACAGAACACTTACCATCATCGAAGGCCCACTTGGTACACCACTCGGTTCGAACTCTCAAGTAGGATGAGAAGAATGTCGCGAAAACCATTACTTCTGACATTATGAATACCCAAAGTCCAGCCTTTCTGATGTGCTCTCCTTCAAATGGTGCTGAAGTTGCAATTTGTTCGCCATGACCGATAAATGGTAAATCCTCACGCCACCAATTTGCCACACCGATCATGATTATTGTTAAACCAAGAGTACTCAACATTAAGTCCCCGGCAGCAAAAGTACCACCTTGAGACATCAATGCTCTTAACGCTTCAACGAAATCAGGGAAGCCAATCAAGAATAATAGTACACCAAAACAAAAAATAATTGGTGATGCTGAGCCGTGATGCTCGTCATGATGATCATCATGATGGTCATCATGATGTTCGTCTTGTGGTTGTATCACATTAATGAAACCGCCAATGCCCAGGAATATAGCATATATTACACTAATAATCAAGATAGTGATGCCGGCGACCCAATATGTGAGATAAGACAGATGCGCAGCAATTTCCTTGTGATGTAAATCATCTAGTTGTTTTTCAGTATACTCAACAAAAGTCCCATTGTCGTCAAAGTACCCGCCTTCATCTACTGCTTGGTAATAAACAGACTTAGCATCATCATACGTGTTGTGCTTGACGCTACCTACACCAAGACCAAGTGCGGCAAATGCAACTATTCCAATAGTCAATATTGCTCCAGCCATTAGAATAGCGCGGCTCCACACGGAATTGTCGACGTGATTATTATGGCCACCACTCATTATTCCGCCCCCTTCGGTTTGGCTTTCCACAACTTATCAGCGACTGATTTCTTATCGCCATCACCATGCTGATGCCCGTATAATTCATTCATGTCTCCCTGAGTTGGAATGTCGTGGAATGATGGAGTTGGCGGTGGTGAGGTCGTGGACCACTCAAGTGACCATCCGCCCCATGGATCCTTGCCAACTGGCTCGCCGTTGCGGCCAGAAGAGAAGATATTCCACACCAGTAGCAATTGGCTCAATCCAAAGATGAAAGCAAAGATACTTACAGCCATGTTGTACTCGGCAAATCCGGTTTCTTCTAAGTAGGAATGGGTCCTTCTTGGCATACCCATAATTCCGAGTTGATGCATTGGCCAAAAGGCTGCATTGTATGAGGAGAAACCGATTAAGAAATGCCAAAGTCCGAGCGTTTCATTGAGTTTACGCCCGGTAACCTTGGGGTACCAATAATACACGCCAGATAGAAGACCAAAGACAGTGCCACCAATNAATACGTAGTGAAAGTGAGCCACAACGAAGTATGAATCATGGAAGTGCACATCCAATCCAGCGACNGGGAAAAACATTCCAGAAATACCTCCGAGGGTGAATGTTACTAAGAAACCCAGAGACCACAGAGTGTGCGTTTTCATCACTAAACTGCCACCCCAAATGGTTGCTAGCCAATTGAAGATCTTCGCTCCTGTTGGAATCGCTACCGCCATGGTCGTGATCATGAAGGCTGCCCGCCAGAAAGCATCCATACCCGAAGTGAGCATGTGGTGGCCCCAAACAATGAACCCAACTACTCCGATTCCAGCCATTGCAAAGACCATTGATTTGTAACCGAAAATAGATCTCCTTGCGCTCGTCGCAAGGACTTCTGAAACAATACCAAAGGCTGGAATAATAACTACGTAAACCTCAGGGTGGCCAAAGAACCAGAACAGATGTTGGAATAGTAAACTGTCGCCGCCACTGGTGAAGAATACCGTGCCGACTGTATGGTCAAACAATAGGAATACCAGACCAATGATTAATGCTGGTAAGGACATGTACAGCATGAATACGCTGACGAATACCGACCAAGTGAATAGTGGCATCTTCATCCATGTTACCCCTGGAGCACGCATGGTGAATACTGTAGTAATGAAATTCACACCACCAAGTGTTGATGATGCACCAAGCATGAACATACCAGACAAGAATGCGGTGGTGCCCAGGTTTGAGCCATATTGCGACAATCCTTCACCAAGATTAGCTTCGGTTAGTGAGGAATAAGGTGGGTACATAACCCAAGTAATGTCAGCAGCTTCGCCAGTGAAAATTCCCGTGTAGATTAGTGGGCTAGAGAATACTAGTAGCCACAACCCCATCGCGTTTATTCTCGGGAATGCTAGATCTTTTGCGCCAATCTGCAGAGGTAAAACATAGTTCATAAAACCAGCAATCATCGGCATAGCTGCAAGGAAAATCATTGTAGTCCCGTGCAAGGTGAAGAATGAGTTATATTCAGTCTCAGTAAGAAATGTGTTCTCTGGTACGGCTAGTTGAATCCTAAACAACAACGCTAAGAATCCGCCAACTAGGAAGAAGAAGAATCCATACAGGAAGTACATGATACCAACTTCTTTGTGGTCCGTAGTAGTCAACCATGGCTTTAGGTAACTCCAAAAATTGTAGATATTGAAGGTTTCAGGAGACCTAGAATAGTAAACCCACATCACGCCGAGTAAAATCAACCCAAGCGCCAGTGCTATTGCGGTGAGTAAGAGTACTAAGGCTCTAACGCTAGGAGCAATTTCACCAGCAGAGAATCCAGCGATAGTGGTCTCAAAACTATTCCACATATCTCCGTTGTATCCGTCGCCTCCATTAACTGCGTTTCCGTGAATTTTGAAATCGACAAACTGTGAATCGTCGGCCGGTGCCGTCCACTCAAAATCCCATGTTCTAACATCATTGCTTTCGCTTGTGTGAGTTAGGCCACCATCCATTTCTTGGGCCATCGCAGGATCTATCGGTGCGACTACGCCCTTAGAAGCTAGAATTCTGAATCCACCAGCACGGCCATTCCATGGATCTGCTCCTTCTGTACTACCNCCATTATGAAGCNCCATTACATCGTTGGTAACAGTCACAGTAAACGTGTAGGTTTCACTGGAGTTGTAGGTTTCGGGCAATCCAATTACTGACACTGTGGTATCCGAGGAAGGGCTTCCGTGACATGAACAGCCGTTATCCCCAATCGAATTTATCCCACCCGGTGCAGCATCCATTTGCGGCACCATTATTAGAGAAAATAGCACTATTGACAACAATGCTATCGTTCTGGTGCGCATTAATTGTTGCCTCCTTCTTTGGTGACGCCCGTGTCCTCATCGCAGTTCTGGAACTCTCTAGTATCCTCGTCGTAATAAGCCACAACATCAACATAGCCAACCATCTTTGAGTGGTCTAATCCACAATACTCAGCACAACGAATGTTGAATGTTCCAGGGTCATCTGGCTGGAACCACATCAACGTGCCAGTTGCAAGCCCAGGGACGAGATCTTCTTTAATACCCCATTCTGGTAACCAGAAGGAGTGCTGAACGCCCCAGTAGGTACTGTTTAATTCACTGTAATCTGATGTGTATGAAAACAGATTCAATACCACTTCATCATCGCAAGGAACGATAAAATGATCTCCTAAAGCTGTCGATAGTTTGGTTTCAACCGGTATGTGTCCATAACGATGAAGTACATTGCCTTCAGAATCCTCCACAGTTACCGTAGCTGAAGCAAATTTATTGAAAGTGGTTTGAACTATGGTTGAGCCAGCGGCTGTGTCGAGTGCGTGTGTGTTTGAGTTGGTTTCGATTGTCACCGTCATATTTGTCGCAGCAGAATTACTCGAGTGTTGAACAACTAGGAAGTCATCTGTTGTTGCTGAATCATTATCGCCCCAAGTCACATCAATTCCGGAAATCCTCGGATCGTCTTGCCAAGTTAGTTGATCTTTGTAATGGAAATCCCAAAACCATTGTTGGCCAATCACTTCAACATCAAATGCCTCTTCCTCATCTGGAATAACCCAAACCGCAGTGTTAGATGCCAAAGCGAGAACAACTAGCCAAACTACAATGAGAGTTGGGAGTACGTAGAATAATACCTCGATCTTTGTGTTGTGTCGGTCTACAGGGAACGAGCCAACAACGATGTGATCGACTTCAGTGGTATCCGGAATGATGCTCGCTCGGTACCGAATCATTGCATAGAACAGCCACGCGAAGGTGAGAATTCCAACCAGAATTCCCCAAAAAAGAAATTTGTCGTAAAGTACTGAAAAAACGGTATCCTCTGCCACCATGGACTTGACCTATTTGACCGCCCATATAGTACCCCTTAAGCATTTGTCGAAAAATGCCGTTGGCTCAATGTTTTNCAACACCCAAAGGTGCTTAGCAGTACCCCATTTACACCCATGGTATATGAACCTTAGTTTTTGCTTTAACAATTCGCCGAGCGATAAATTTACCACAGTTTATCAGCCGCCTAATTCTATAACAACATACCCGTGTGCGGAGATGGTTTAGTGGGAAGTCAAAATCGCAGTGACCGCAGTGGCCTAGGCAACTATGAGTTGCGATTTAGCAATGCTGGACAAGCGATAGGCGAGGCTCGGAGGAAAAATCGATTGCACAATTGGCCGATCGTCGTTGAAGGCCCAAGGGACAAAAGAGCATTGGTGGCGCTTGGCTTCACTGGCCCTGTAGAGGTATTGAACCGCGGTTGGCCAATCGAGAGAGTTGTGGCGCACCTGTATGAAACATACGGCACCAGGAATGAGGCTGCGGGGGGAGCATCGGTCTGTTTAATGATGGATTGGGACAGAACGGGAGGCAGGCTGCAGAGAAAACTCGCCGGCTTGATGCAAAGTTTTGATATGATGGTTGATGAGGAAACTAGAACGATTCTACAAAAAAACCTCAAACCAGAAACCAGAGTTGTGGAGTCGCTTTACGGCATGGCAGATCGACTTAACTTCCACATTACACAAGAAGACAGATTGTGAGATTTACAGTGGTTTATAAGAGCGCCAAATTGGTTTTACACCATGAATAGACTATTGACATTTATGATTGCTGCATTGTTTCTTGCCCAAACAATTGCTGTAGCACAGGCGCAAGAAGACAGTGATGAAACCATAGTAGACATCGCTAGTGGAACTGGCAGTCACGACGCTTTAGTAGCGGCATTAAATCACGTAGACTTGGTTGATACGCTAAATTCTGAAGGCCCGTTTACTGTTTTTGCCCCAACCGACCAAGCGTTTACTGATGCCGGGATCAATCTAGATGACTATGATACCGATGCGGAGAACGCAACCCTCAGGGATACTCTCCTTTACCACGTAATTTCTGGAGCAGCTGTGAATGCTGATAATGTAACCGATGGGATGACTGCTGAAGCAGCAAACCAGGGTACTCTAACCTTCTCTGTTACTGATGGTATCGTGACGATTGGCGATGCGACTGTTACGACCAAAGACGTGAATGCGAGTAATGGGATTATTCACGTGATCGACAAAATATTGTCACCACCTAGCGACGAGCCAGTCATCGAAGAACCTGTGGATGACTGTGACGTAACGATTGGCATTGGTAATTCCGGGTATGCTTATGACAGAGTATCGGTATCAATCAATGTCGGAGATACTGTGTGCTGGAAATGGACTGATTCTGATATGCCACACAACGTTGCTGAAATTGCCGAGATTGGCAGCACCGAAAGAGTGGCCGGTGGCGTATATTCTGGTGCTGCCGTAGAAACCGTTGACTTCTCCTACACCTTTAACGAAAATACCACCTTTTACTATGCCTGCGAACCACACATCACCATGGGAATGAAAGGCGAAATAATAGTTGGTACTGGAATTGATGCAAACACAGCGGATTCTAGACAAGGAGAAAACTCTGAATCAACTCCGGGTTTTCTTGCGATAGCCACAATGGTGGCACTTATCGGTGCTGCTGCTTTCATCGCTAAAAGAGATTAATTGCCGGTAAGATAGTACAGAATTGCTCCTGAATAGATTATGATAAATAATGTGGAAACACAGATATTGACGATAGCCGTAATATGTGCCGCATTGGCAATGCCTCGGTCTGGATGAGTAGGGCTGTTATCAGTTATCTTCTTGGCCGAAATAGCGACAAGCAATGCCGGGATTGACATCAGTAAACCACAACCAGCAAAGGAAGCGATTGCTAAGACTAAGGCTAGTGTTGCGTTGGTTTGAGGGAACATAGCAAAATGGGTTGCTCCTATGGTTATTTGTTGAGCTGCTTGAACTTCACCACTGATGATGTTGTTCGCTTGAGGCATAGTTCCTTGCGAACCGGCTTCTTTCCAAAAATCATCGCCTTGGTCAGGGTTCATCTGTATCTCTCCTATGCTGTGCTACAGCCTTTTTCAATAAAAACTCTATTTGAGCATTAATCGAGCGAAAATCATCATCTGCCCACTGACGTAGATGGTCATGCAATTTAGGGTCAATTCGGAGTAGTAATTTCTTCTTCATACCTAATACCCCAATTTAACTATTAATTTCAGCTAATTTATCCAAGATACAGACTGCTTTTCTTTTTAGACATTGTAGTATGTGTATAATCTAAAGATTATCGAACCCAAAGACACTATAGAAATAAAGACCATCATTCCAAGGGTAAAATAATATGACTTGGGATATTCCTCCTTGCTTTTCCAACCTATTCCCCTAACATGGGTTCCTTGTCTAAGAAATGTGTATACAGCATAACCTCCACAAAATACTAATCCAATGATATTGCCAAAAAGCGACCAAAAATGCCCAGCCATGCAATCACCTCACTGATATAGCGAACCAGTATTTACTACCGGCGTTGTATCGGTTTCTGAGCATAAAACGACTAGTAAATTACTCACCATTGTAGCTTTCTTATCCTCGTCTAGTTCGATTATGTCCTTTGCGCTTAACTGAGCCAAGGCAAGTTCGACCATGCCAACAGCACCGTCGACAATCTCTCTCCTGGCTGCAACAACCGCACTTGCTTGCTGTCTTCTNAGCATTGCTTGAGCAACTTCTGGAGCGTAGGCTAAATGGCTAATTCTGGCTTCTAAAACCTCTATTCCTGCTCGGCTTAATCTTGCTTGAACTGATTCTCTAAGTTCTGTAGCAACTACTTCTTGGTGACTTGAAAGTGCCACTCCTCCCAAATCTTTCTCTTCAATGATGTCGTATGGGTACTTGGTAGCCATTGCTCTTAGCGCTGCCTCACTTTGAATTTGCACATAATTTTCATAATCATCTACTTCAAAAAGTGCCTCTGCTGCATCAAACACTCGCCAAACAACTACTGCAGCAATGTCGATTGGGTTTGCGTTAACATCGTTAACTTTCAATTTTGCCGACTCAAAATTTCTTATCCTAAAGATAACCTTGGTTTTCTCATACAGCGGATTGGCGAACCAGCGAAACCCTTCTGTTTTTACTGATCCGACATATTTGCCGAAAAACTGCAATACGGCAGATTCATTTGGATTAATAACGACATATGAATTCCACATGACAAACCAAAGTATCGCAATGACAAGTTGTAAAAATCCTCCAAGTGCTGCTCCCCACCCGCCTAAAGCATAAAAAATGAAGCAACCGAGAAATATCACAGGTACGATTATTAAATGAATAAATATTCCTAACCATCCACTCAGTGAACCTCTTTCAACATCTCTAAACTGTATTTCGTCTGGTCGCGCGCCTGCTACTTCCATAGTATCTCCTGATTACCGGACATCCTTCGGTATTATAATACTATTGATATGATATCACTGATATATCACTGATCTTTCTAGGTAAGTTGCTTTACGGCTACATATCGTCATTATGGATAAGAAATCTTCAGGCATTATTCTGGTTGAGAATAAGACCATAATTTAGTAGTAATAATTGCCATAACAACTATTTTAGCAAAATCCCATACTAGAAAAGGTTCAACGCCCCACTCAAAGGCTTGCGCTAGGTCTACAGAGTATGACTCGGCTAGCCAAAGGGTGCCTACAACATAAACTGGAATCATTGCTAATGTCCAGCAGATAAGTTGTGCCTTGATATCTGCAATTCCAGCGTTTCTTGAACGATCAAGACCTTCTGCAACCAGTGCGGAAGCAAATGGGAAAGCCAGCAAATAGCCGCCACTGGCAATTAGTTTCCCGCTATCGAATAGTTGACTGCCTCCCTCGGCGAAAACAGGTGCTCCCAATGCACCTACCAGCAAATACAGGCTACCAGATAAAAATGCATCATTTCTCCTGAGATATACCCCCGTAGCCAGTACCGCAAATGTTTGGAAGGTGTATGGAACTGGAGTCCAAGGTACTGAAAACGCAATTTGCGCACACAATGCGGTTAAGCCAGCAAAAAATGAAACTGAAATTGCTCTTTCCAAAACAGTAGATTCCTCAGAGGACAGTGTTTGATGCCAAGTNTGGGGTTTGCCCCAATTAAACTGATTGAACATAAACCCTGGTTTAATTGACGGTTTTTAGTGATTCAGTATAGACTTCGGAATCGGCGGACGCCAATTACCGTTGTTCCTCGAGTGATCTAAAATATGCCAATATACTGTAGTAATCTCTTGGTTTTCATCTTCAAGCAATTCAGTCATGTCATCGGACGAAATAATCGGTGGCAGCTTTTTCCACGCTCTCTTGGCAATCACTGAAAGCGGAAACTTTGACAGTGCAGGACCATTAACAGGAAGTTGCCATTTCGTCAACCATGCACGCTCCACTAATTCCACTTGGCGGCATGCGTCACGAACTTGCTGCCAAGTGTTACCCTTTCCTGATTTAGATTTGGTCAACAACGTATCGTTTATTGATGAGTCGACCGTTATCCGACAATCGACCAATGGTTGCACCATCCAAGGCGCCATGTAGCCGGCAGGTGCCCTAAACCATGGCCGAAAATTCGATTTAGCAAAATCTGATATTAGTAAAATTGCCTGATCTATTGAGTCTTGAAATAAGTCACTATTCTCTGGCCATGCTGACCATGATTTGTGATTTAAGCCGTGGCATCCAATAGTCAACCGATCACTAAAATCGGTAATAATGTCTTTCAGCCACGAACTAAATTCCTCGTCTTCCAAAGAATCGGCAATAACAAATAATGTGACAGGCTTATCGTGACTGAGTAACCACCGTTCAAAGCCCCTCATGCCCAACCTGAAAGCAGGCGATAATTCATTGGACGCCATCGTTGATTTGCTGCGGGTAGGGTGGCCATGATATTTTGGTGTGTGTCGGATATCGTCGCAATCAATCGTTAACCAAGTTTGATTCAACTATCGCCACCTCGATTAATATCAATTATGTGAAACCTGTGGGGAACTGTCCTATTACCGATTTCAATACCAATGAATTCCTCAACAGACTCGCCATCCCAATCATTGCACAGTGAAGTTGCAGTAGCAATGCCAGCAATATTGTGCGGGTGTACAGTAATCTCAATACGAAAGAATTCATTGCGGGAGGTCAGCCATTGGAGTATTGCATTTGCCGACCTTATGGCTATCCCTCGACGGCGATATTTTGACCTAACCCAATATCCTAAATTGTAATTTGAATGAAGTAATTGTAATTCATCGCCAAGACCTATCAATCCAACAAATTCATTGTTTTCCTCATCGGCGATAGACCAAAAATGAATTTGATCCGAATTGGTTTGAGATTCTATATCGAACAACATGTCTCTGATTTGTTGTCGAATTTCTTTATTGTGATCTAACCACGGGAGAGCAGCATATGCCGATTCGGGATCCTCATTGAAGGCATTGAGAATAGGTGTTAGCGCAATTTTACTCAGTGGATTTAAGCAAAAGCCGCCATCAATGGAAAGTACTGGAGTATTTGTCATGGTTATCCCTCATGATAAGTGAGTAATTGCTTTGGTTACGTTGGGATCGCTTGGATAAGTTGATTTAGCCATTTTTAACATCCATTGCAAGTGCTCCTCTCGGCCAAGATAGCGTAAGATGGTGCCAATGTGAGCTAGCATGTCTAGGTTACCGTCGAGATGAGGCCCTAAATTGTCTAATTGTTGTGCTGTCTGAGTAAGTTTACCGGTTTTAATCAGCTCGAGCATGGCAACTACCTCTTGATAGACTTGCCTTTCGTCCCATGCTTCTTTAGCAGGCCATGGCCATATTCTGCCATTAAACTGCGGCTTTGGTGCTGGAACGATTTGATTTGAATTTGTGTCCCCTTGAGCGACTGCGGCTGCATCATCAAGCGGTAAATCGGGAACCTCAGGAGTATCGTCTTGTGATACTTCGTTAATATCGTCAGGAATGTCTGGAAGTGCAGGTGTATCCTCTATCTCTGCTACAGAATAATTCTCTTGAATCTCTGGTAGTTCTGGGGTTGATTCAATCTGTACATTACTTGGCTGTTCGAAAATGTCAGGTAGCTCTGGAGTTTCACTCGTCTCTTCTTGAGATAATGCTGAAGTGAGTGAAATGTTAGTATCTTCGGCTTTTTCTGAGATAATTTGTGGCGCCATATTTACTGATTGGCTTGGCCCCACTGCATCGCTGAAGTCTTCATCTGAGTCATCTGAATCAAGGAATAATGAGCCTTGCCCTGTGTGGACAGGTTCTTGGACCTCATCAAGGGGATTGGCTTCTGGGACAATAAATTCGGATTTTTGTACTGGGGCATCATCAGGCGATAGTTCTACTTCGTCTGGTTTCGAATAATCTTGAACTTCAGACAAGGTTGGTCCGGTGCTAGCAATAAACTCAAATTGTCCTTCATCATCGGAATTATTGGCTTCGAATTGATCGATATCAATCGTTACCTCCTCGAGGGATAAAACCGCTTCTACTGCATAGTCCTCTTCTTCATCAAAACTGTTATCCTCGTTTAATAGAGTTGACATAATATCTGACTCAGTGCTTGAAGGAGTTGCCATCGGCTGGTCTCTCGCAGAAAGCGTAAGGTCATAGTAGCATAACTTACACTCTGTGCTATCTATTTCGTTAGATGTGGTACAATATGGGCAAATGTTCTGCGAGTCAGAAGAGTCCTTCTTCCGCCATCCAAACATGTGACCACTGTAGCCTTGGCGATTGATTGAGTGTTTAAGTGATAGGGTTACGCGGTTAAGTTATCATTCATTTCAGACAATACTATATTTGGTGGAAAATATTGGTACTGCCATGGCAAAGAAGGGTTCTGTCAGGAGGATGGATAGTTCAATGCCAAAAACCGATAAGACAAAACTAGACCTTTCCGAGGAAATGCCCGTCTCATGGAAAAAGGGTCAAGAACACTTCATGAGATTTGCTGAGTTAATCAAAATTGAACTCGAAGATGAAACCGCAATGGTTGAGGAGCGTTGGAAAAATTGGACTAAACAAAAATTAGTCAGCGCTGGAATGACTCTGTTTGATTTGACATGTCGAGGGCAAGGGAGATTCTATGGCGATCCGATAATCGTATTCGAACAAGTTGATAGAAACCGATTGCCGCCTCATCGATTTAGCCACGGCGACATTGTTTTAGTATCAAGAACCAAACCCTGGGGAGAGAAGGTTTACGAAGGCATTGTTTTAGATAGGGGGCCAACTAGAATCAGGGTTGTAGTGAATGAAAAGCCCAAGGATTTGAAAAAAGGTAGATGGCGGATTGACAAAGGTGCCAACCGTATCGCTCATGACCGCATGCATGAAGCATTGATTGCCTTTCATTCTACTGAATCAACCGGCGGCACACCCCTCAGAGATTTGATTCTAGCATCACTACACGACCCGGCAACATCAGCAGCTAGACCTCCTGAAATCAAGGGCAAGACTCAAAATAATAACCCATCAATTGATNACTCATTGAACGAGTCGCAAAAAAATGCGGTTAATCGTTCAATAAACTCTAGACTAAGTCTCATTCAAGGACCTCCCGGTACTGGAAAAACCTATACTGCAGTTCACCTATTGAAACAATTGTGTCAAATGGGCAGAGGCCCTATACTTGCTTGTGCTGAATCAAATGTTGCAGTGGATAATTTATTGCAAGGTTTGGTAAGCATCGGAATTAATGCGGTCAGAATTGGTAAACCTGTCAAGGTTAGAGAGTCACTAAGAAATAATACCTTGGATGCGTTGATTGAACAACACCCATTACAAGATGAAATCGAATATATTAAACAACAAAATGAAGACCTAAGAAAAGAACTTCGTTCTTTGAAAGGGAAAGAAAAAGGACTGACGCATCGAGATATCAAAAATAATTTCAGAGATATAAGAAATTTAGAAAATAATGCCATCGCTTCAGTGCTAGATAGTGCCGAAGTCATTTGTGCGACAACTATCGGGGCTGGACATCATATTCTCGGCGAAAGAAAGTTCCCTATCGTGCTGATTGATGAAGCGACTCAAGCGAGTGAACCAAGCGCCTTAGTTCCAATAATACGCGGTTGTAGACAATTGATTTTGGTCGGCGACCACAAACAACTGCCGCCAACCGTAATTAGTGAAAAAGCCGAGAGAGGTGGACTGAATCAGTCGCTATTTGAACGATTAAACAAATGCGGTATCCCTGCTCACATGCTAACCACTCAATATAGGATGCACCCCGTCATCAGAGAATTCCCAAGTGCTCGATTCTACGACAATCTGTTGGAGGATGGCTGTGTTGCAAATGACCGTCCAACCCCCGGCGGATTACTTTGGCCTGATTGGGATAATCCGGTGGCATTTATTCCCGTGGATGGCGTTGAATTACAAGATGAAGAGGGTAGTAGTCGGTCAAATTATGCTGAAGCGGCTAAGGTACTCAACGTTGTCAAAGGCTTGTTAGAAATTGGTGATTTAACCACCAGAGACATCGGGGTTATTACACCGTATAACGGTCAAGTTCGAATCTTATCTGACTTGTTTCAACAAGCTGGTGGTCGCGAATATGGTGAGATGTTTCACGGCCTTGAGATAAAAAGTGTTGATGGCTATCAAGGTAGAGAGAAAGAGGTAATTGTCTTCTCAACAGTGCGGGCTAATGAAACCGGAGAAGTTGGATTTCTAAGTGACAGGAGAAGGTTAAATGTTGCTTTAACAAGAGCCAAGCGCGGTCTAATAATCATTGGAAATCCGAATACTCTACGCCATGATGCTACCTGGAATTCTTGGCTGGATTGGGTTGGTGAACGAAATTTATTCGCTTGGCATCTCTCACAGGACTAATGCGTAGATTGACAAACTAAGCCATGGAGCGTATAATATGTCGGAAAGTCCGGTCAGTCTACATCAGGGTGGCGGTACACTAGCGCAGGCGGTACTTGCCAGCGCACCGGAGGGCATGCTGATCGCACCAATTTGGAAGCGAATCGCTGCATTTATGCTGGATGTTATGTTGATTTCCATTATTTTGACTTTCTTAACTAACGGACAATTAACCTTGAACCTACTTAATTTTGAGTTACTAACTGGCGGGGCGAAGTATATTCTATTCTTTTCATCAAATTGGGCGATTTTGCTAACTTCGCACTGGCTATACTGGAAATATACCGGTAGAGCCTTTGGTCGTTCTTTAGGTCAAAGAGCTTTTCGAATTGCTATTGTCCACGACAACGGAACAGTCCTTGAACAACATCACTGGGGTCCTAGAGCCGTTAGCAAATTGATCTATCTCTTACCGATTATCGGCCCATTATGGTTCGGTTTGAGGGACGCGTTCGATGCTCGGTCAAAACAGGCCGAGTACCGTACTCGAATCGATAAAAAAAATCATACCGTAGCAGCAGTTGATTGGTCTCTACCGGTCGAAACTAGAACCAAGTTAAAATAAAGCACGATTAGACATCTATTTCAAGTATTACCGATTGTTCCTATCGGTTGGAAGGGTTTTGATGAGCGATGAACATTTTACGCGCACCCCGCCTGTCGAGTGTCGACTAATATCTGCTTCAATGGAAATTGATGATGATGATGATGATGTTATCCAGGTTACGATAGAGATATCTAATGAAGCCTCAATGCCTATTGGTGGATTAGATATTTTTATTCAAACCAGTGATAATAAAAAAGTCGATTCCACCGAAGGCATCAGTTCTCTCGGCCCAGGGCTGACTCGTAAATTTACTTTTGAATTCCCATTGCACAAAGGCAACTGGACGTTCATGCTGAGATCCTCAACTGTCAATGCTGATTTGGGTCCTTATAGTGATGATTTTACATATCAAGCAGAGAAAGGTAGAGTCTACAACAATGCAATTGGCAGTGGAATGTTTACCGATGCCTTCACATCTGACCTAAATGACTTTGGCAAGATTGAGGAACGGGGATTAATCGATGCTTCAGACATCAAAATGACCTCGTATGTCGGAGAAAACTCTGCTGGCGGTTCTACCGAGATTACTGCTGCCAGTAACTCTCAAGAAGCAGAAAGTACTGATGACGCCCCCAGAGTACCGCCTTGGGAAAGAGCCAACGAGGAGCCGTTGAGTACACCAATACCCAGTGCACCGCAACCACCTACAGCGGCGGAGGATGTAACGACCTCATCAGACTTACTGGCTTTGTCTAAAGAAGTGGGTAAATCTTCGGATGAGGCAAAAGCAAAACCCGCTAATGCAGAGGCTCCGCCTCCATTACCAACTCACGCGAAAAGCGAAGTCGAGGAGGTGAACATTGCAAGCACTCCACCGAGTAAACCACCCACGAGTCCACCAAGTCAACCACCTTCTACTCCGCCAAGCGCACCACCCACCGACCCTCCTACCAAACCACCAACCGGTCCACCAACCGGTCCACCAACCGGTCCACCAACCGGTCCACCAACCGGTCCACCCACCAAACCACCAACCAGTCCACCCACCGGCCCACCCACCAAACCACCGACAAGTCAACCAGCCGGGCGGCCGTCTGGACCCCCCACTAAACCACCGAGTGGGCCGCCATCTGAACCCCCCAGTGACGCAACCAAGTCAAAAAGACCGACTAGGCCTCCAATGTAAGGTGAAGTTATGAGTGATGGATTCGTTATGGAACTATGTGGCAATAGAGCCGCTTGGCAAATTGTTCCAGACGGCGTTGATTCGATTGATTTAGAGGCGGTTGGGAATAAGATAATTTTGGCTGGTTACACCGTCGGTATACAAAACAGACTTTGCTGGACTTTTACCGGACCTTGTGACTTGACTCTGTATCCAAGTGGTAAACTACTGGTAAAGACTGAAGATAAAGTGCTGGCTGGTAAAGTGGCTAAACTTCATGTTGAGCAATGGGCTATTAAGTCTTGAGGAGTAGGCATGGCGATAATTACTGATGAGGTTCTTGAACATCTACAATCCAATGGCGTAGTCGTCTATCCGACATCTACTCTGCCTGGCCTTGGATGCTTACCAAATAAACAAGCTTTGGATAATTTATATTCGCTAAAGAAAAGGCCTGTAGACCAACCGGTTAGTTTGGGTGTTGCCAGTCTTCAACAAGCAAAACTTCTCGTCAAAACGCCAAAAATAGCTGAGGATGTTCTTTTAGCATTCCCAAGAGGGAGCTTAACGCTTATTCTAGATGCCAATGAAACTCTCGATATGAGATTGGGTGGCGATCGGGTTGCTGTCAGAGTTTTATCAGATGAGCGGGCGTTAAAATTAGTCGAAAAAACCGGTCCAATCACCGCTACTAGCGCCAACCATAGCGGTGTTGAGCCACATTATGACACGATATCGGCCGGACAAGAACTTGGTTTGGATAGGCACTGTATTGTCGCGGGAAATTGTCCAGGTGGGGCTCCAAGCACTATTTTATCGGTAGAAAAATCTGAAGTTGATTCTGCTGTCTACACGGTAACTATTATGAGAGAGGGCGTAATACCATCCAATGACGTGGAATCATGGATGAGGAATTATCTCTAAAGTATTGGAAGGATGCTGGCCACGTTGCTAGGCGTACTTTAGAGGCAATGAAAGAAAAAATCGTTCCCGGTGCAACCCTTCATGAAACTATTGAAGCCGCTGAGAGATACATACATCGACATGGAGGTAAGCCAGCATTTCCAGGTACAATTGCGGTAAATGACCTTGCAGCACATTTTACTACCGATCATAATGTTTCGCCTGTTGAGGAATGGGATGGCGATATGACCTTACAAAAAGGCGATTGCGTAAAGATAGATTATGGTGTTCACATAAAAGGTCACATAGGAGATAATGCACTAACAATTGAAGTTGGTAACACCAACAATCACACAGAGCAAATCAAGGCAGCCAAAGAAGCAAGAGATGCCGCAATAGAGATGTTGCATCCTGGGACTCCATGGTACAAAGTGGGAGCCGCGGCTGCCCAGCCGTCAATCGATGCTGGATTTCAACCGATTAGAAATCTGTGCGGGCATCAACTAAAACCTTGGGAACTGCACGCTGGGGTTTCGGTACCATCTTACGCCTGTGGCCCAGATAATCGAGGATTTAAGGGGGTTGTAGAAGAAGGAGGTGTGTACGCTATTGAACCGTTCAATACCACGGGTAATAGTGGAATGATTAAGAATTTAGGTAAATCAAATTCTTCTAATATCTTTCGATTAACTGGTAATACTACATCTCGTAAAGCTAGAGCAAAAGGTCAATTAAAACCACTTGGTGCTCAACTGGCAAGAAACTTAGAGGAGCGCTATTCAACTCTTCCTTTCGCTGAAAGGTGGGCGTTTCCAATGCTAGAAAAGCCATTCCCTGAGGCCGATGAAGCAAGCAGGCAGAGCAAGTGGAATGCTNTTAGTAAAGAAGCTGATTAGCATTAGGTTCTTAGAGACATATCACGTTTTGGCGTGCTCCGATGGCGGTAATATTTGCCAGTTTGAGCATACGGTATATGTTACTGAAGGCGGACCGGAAATTCTTACAGTAGAATGATTTTAGAAAAAAATCCCCCATTCATTAAGGAAAACTGGGTTTTTTCAATTTTTAGCCGAGACGAATATAAACCGTGAGTGCTTGGCTGTATATGAACGGGCTGTTTGAGTTCTGTTGAGTGCATCCCATCCCCTCTGCTTTACTCTCACCCGTTCACCTCTTTTATCACAATAAACAATGTTATTTTTTGTTGTTTTACAAACGGTTTGCACCACTCCGAGCAAGTCTGTATTTTTCTCAACTTTCGCGCAGTAATGCGAATTTAATGCCANATTTCTATCTTGACTAGGAGTAGGGTTAAATATGCCTCCAGCAGTGGGAAGATTACACCCGGCTACGGGTAAGGAGGACAAAAAAATGAAGAACGAAACAAGAAATGATGAAGCTGTAAGCCCAGTTATTGCTACCATTCTAATGGTTGCAATTACTGTCGTACTAGCAGGTGTACTATACGTATGGGCTGCTAACCTAGCAGAAAGCAACACTGACGGTAGCCTAGAGCTATACACTTTCAGTGGTGCAGACGCACCTGGGTCTGACGGCGCTGTAATTATGACTATGGACAGCGGATCCGACATTGGTTGGGCATCCGTTACCATCAAAGCAAGCGTGAACGGTGCTGCATCCGTTACTGTACCAGCATGTGACCCTGTTGACACAGCAGGCGAAAACTGCTACTCAACCACAGACAGCGACACTGCAAACTGGAACGTTGGTGAAGCAATCACTGTTGACACCACCGCAGACTCAGCAGGAGACGTAGTTACCATCAACGTACTAAATAACAGAGAGGGTACAACCCTTGACACAACTGTTATTGACCACGAGTGAAGTAATTTACACGTTAGTTGAATTATGAACTGATATATTCTGCGGAATATAACTGCCCCTCCGGAGGTNTCGGCCTCNGGGGGGGCTTTTTTTAATTTCAAAATNTACTCAACAATTCTCTAATGTCGCTATGTTGATCCCACATATGTGATGATAGACCTCTCGACGTTTTATATCGGGCAATTAAAAGATATTCAAAATTAGTGACAAGGGCGCCTATGGTTGTGACTAATGGCAACCTTATGCCATTCCTAAATGTCAACCAGGCGACTAAGATGAGTAATTCAACAAATGCTAGACCAGCGTGTAATCCAGCCTCATAACCAACAGGCATACTAGTTAAACTAACATATATCCATCTAATTATTGCTACAATAGCAATCTGAAACAGCATGACTGGAACGACCAAGTGGAGATATCTTTGTGACCGGAAGATTGCTGAAAAGTGACCTTCATCGGGCAGTTTATGCTGCTTGGGAAATCTGTCCAGCATATTTTGTAACCCTTGAGCACGTCTAATTTTTTGCCTACTTTGTCCGTCAACTGTAGCCGGTGCGAAATCAATGAAAGAAGCATCTTCATCCACAATGCTACGCAAACCACCAATTCGAATCAAAGAAGCAATCTGAGCATCATCTGCATTGGAATCGATAAGCAGATCATCTGCACGAAATGAGCCATGACGCCATATCATACAGGAACCCTCAAGGAATGGGGTACTGTCAAGCTTAGATTCTGCAATTCTCAACATCTCATACAATGAACGATAATGTTTCTCGCCGTGTAATTTTGTTTGTCGATTAGCCTTACTACCAACGGCGCCAATTGATGGATCAGCAAACCAACCATGTAGCCGTTGAATTGTGCCCTCACTGATTAATGCATCTGCATCGGTCATCAAAACTAATCCTGTGAAGGATTGCTGGTCGAGAATCTCAATGGCTTGCTTGACCGCACTGGTTTTTCCCAACCTTTCCGGCATCTCAATAACCTGATTCTCAGAGAAAACCGTTGAATTTGCCTTAATCCATTGGTTAACCTTGTCAACACTATCGTCAGAGGATGCTGAGTCAATTACGAGTAATGAGGTCTTGAATGGATAGTCCCGATTCAAATCTTCGAGTTTTTTCTCGATAACTAAACTTTCATTCCAAATTGGTAACAAAATCATCACTTCGGTTTGATGTGATTCTTGCGGATAATCTAGGGGTAAGCGATTCCATCGTTTGGCTTTGATTCTGTACATTAAGATGGGTAGTGCAACCAATGCGCCAAGAACAATCTCGGTTGTAGCTGCTGCTAACAACATGAATATCGCAACTATGTTTGGAATATTACTTCTCCCACAGTTATCCTGCTTTTTTTGTACATTTGACCACTATCCTATTGAAACCACATAACTAGGCACAATTATGCGCAGAGTATTGCATGTTGGTCCGTGTAATACTCCCGGTGGCATGGCAAAAGTAATTGAAATCCTGTCGGAGAATCCGCCAGAAGGCTGGGTTGCTGAAACTCTTAATAGTCATTCAAACAAAGGAACATTTTCTAAACTAGCGGCATGGAGAAAAGCAAAGCAATTCCTCCATACTAATGTCGATGATTATGATATTCTACATATTCATTCCGCAGCAGACTGGTCTTATCGAAGAAAGTTAAATCTGGGAAAAATCGCCTCGAAACGAGGTAAGCAGATTGTTTTCCATATCCATAGTGGCAAGTTTGACAAATTTGCCATTAGAAAAAAGAACATAAAATCTCAACTTAATAGATTTGAAATTGTGGTTTTATCGAACCATTGGCAAAAACAATTAGAACCAATTATTGGCGAAGTGAGCGTTATGGAGAATCCAATTGATCCATATCTGCAAACAGGGAATGTTGACGAGAAAAAGCCAAAGCAGATTCTTTTACTTGGTAGACAAGATCCTGTGAAGGGGCATAAATTTGCCTTTGATGTAGTTCGAATGATGGCTGATGATGGCTGGTATCTAAAGGCGACTGGAACTTTACATAGCGAAGACAATATACAAGGCTTAGGATGGGTTACTGAGGAAGAGAAATATTCACTTCTAAGGGAAAGTGATGTACTCATAATTCCTTCTCAATATGAAGGTCAACCGCTGGTTATGATGGAAGGTTTGGCTGCAAAATGTAAAGTTGTAGCATCAGATAAAATTCCAGGATTACCTAATTGTGTAGTTAGCGCTAAATTCAATAATACGGAAGATTGGATAAACAAAATAAAAAGTTCAGAGCAGAGTGATGCTACAGAGTATGTTAAGAATCATGATATAAAGCAAATCTCACAAAAATGGGGAAAATTATACAACAGTCTGGTTCTTGAGTAGGTTTTCGAAATTTTTGACATATTCAATTTTGACATTTTCTACCGTTTTTCCCAGTTTAACCCTTGATTCCTTTAGGTCAAGTAATGCATTTTTTAATGCTTCTGGGTCGCCCCATAAAACCGATTTTCCTAGATTCTCAAGCATACAAATTTCACCCATTAAACAATCAGCATTTACCAAGCTTGGAATGCCCAGAGACGCTGCATCAAACATCTTTGTCGATAACGCTCCATCGGCGATATTGCCTCGCTCAGGATTATACATTGCATACATAATGTTAGTTTGCTCGAGTATAGATCGTAGGTCGTATTTTTGGAACGATTTACCAATTACATATTTTAAACCAAAATTATCGCTAAATTGCTCAATTTCTCTCTTGACCTGGTCGTATTCAGTACCATCGCCTGCAATATGTAAAACTGGTCTTTGTAACTCAGGAATTAATTTTATCGCCTCTAAAAGTAATTTGATGCTGGCTAAATCTCTAATTCTGCCAATATGTGAAATAGTCCAATTTTGGCTGTTGGGGAGTGACATTTGTTCTGCGAGTTCAGGCCTATTTTCTATTACTGTTGAATCGTAACCGTGTTTTAGCAACCACTCCTTAAACCCTGGATATGTACCGCCTTCGAGAGCACCACTAGAAGTGAAGATTTGATCAACATGCTTTATTCTTTGAAGTAATTTCCGTTGCATTACTTTGCTGATTGCCTTACGGACAAGGGATTTAGGATTTGGCATAAGTACCCAAGTATGCTGTAAATCATGCATGTCGAAAACCAATTTTATTCCAAGTTTTTGCTTAATATTGCAACCAACAATTAGAGTGTCTGCATCATGACAAACGACAACATCTGGAGAATCAACACTCAATTTTGAAAATACAGATTTATGGAATTTCCTTATCCCTAAGCCGGTCTTTAATAATCCTCCATAAGGCGAATTGCCCAAATGATAACGGATTATTTTAACATCATCAATTATTGACAAGTTGCTAGACATTTGTTGGCGATCATACGCATGGATTGTTACTTGATGACCTTGTTCAGTTAACCATCTAGCTGATTGCATCACCCTTGGGTCTGGGTCACAGGCATTTGTTACAACCATTGCAACATTCGCCATGGTTGTTGGTAGTAAGTCATCATCAATATTGTTTTGATAAAATATCTTCGAGAATTGTCACACTATGAGACCAATCCAAATTTGCCTCTGCAAAATTTCTGGCATTTGTTTGAGATTGCCTTAACTGCTCTAAATCTAAATTACGAATGAAATCCACAGAACTTTGAACAAATTTGTTTTCCTCGAATAACTGTAACCAATTATCTGAATTATCCAATTGATGCCCTGTGTGATCTATTCCGAGTACAATCATCCCGCTCGCTAAGTATTCGCCTCGCTTTAAGGGACTCGCTAAACGCCATACCCGTTTGTCGGGCATTGGTAAAAACCCAACATCGTAACCTGAAAGACATTGTACTAAATTATCTGAATCCAATGTCTCTGTAACATGAATTTTATCGTTTTTGAGGTTCGCTAATTTCGTGACTAAGTCACCATTACCGTGCAAGTACAACTCCACATCAACTCCAATATCGGCTAACTCTGAGTGTATCAAGATTAACTGCATCAGTCCTCTGTTTGAATCTAACTTACCGTGATAACACAATTTTATCGGTGAAGACTTTATTCCATTTTGGAATTGATTAGTATTAACTCCAGCGGGAACAGATATTATTGAGCTTTTAGACACTCCCGCATTTATCGTGACAAATTTACTGTGAGTTTGAGAGACTACGCAACCTACTTTTTGGTTAATTTGTACAGATTTCCATGCCTTTTTCCAATAGAGCCATTGCAATTTTGCTAAGATATTACTATCGGCTGGAGGGCTTCTATCCATCAAAATCCAAGGAATTTTATGCTTCTGTAAAGTCTTTGTCAACTGCTTAGCAATACGCCAATCTAGAATTACTATTGTTTTTTCTTTTGGAAGGTTTGTACATAACCATTTATTCATTTTACTCGCTAATGTTATTGATTTCAAACCTGGAATTTGGCTAGCAGTTATGCTATAATGTGTCCATGGGTAGTTTGTATGTGAACCTGCTAAATCTGGATTGACGAAGATTAGATTATGCCCTCTTTCAACTAAACCAGAACCTAACGATTTTTGAGTTGTTGAACATAAATCTGCCATTTTACGACCAGAAAACCAGATTATGTTCATGATACTCACAACATTGCCAATCGCTCTGATATCAACTCATCAATACCATTTTCAAATCCTATAGTCGGTTGCCAATTCAATACTTCTTTGATTCTGCTAATACTGGCCATTGAATGACGTATATCACCAGCTCTTTCTTCACCATGGAGTGGTTTGACAGGTAAGTATTTTGGAACTTTATTTGCTAATGAATTATTGATAACTGATACTAAATCAAGCAGGCTTATTTTCGTCTCGGTTGCTACATTGTAAACATGATATTTTTCTGACTTCCAGTCGCCTTCAATTAGTGCCATTATGGCACTACAAACATCACTAACATGAACAAAATCACGGGTTTGGTCACCGTCACCGTTAATACGCGGCGGAATGCCTTGAACCATCATATCGGCAAACTTTGGAATCACTGCTGCATAAGCTCCATCTGGCCTTTGACCAGCACCATAAACGTTGAAGAATCTTAGACATGATGCTTGCAATCCATTTGATCTCGCTTCGATGATTTGCTGTTCGTTTGCCCACTTTGATTCTGCATATGGAGATAGTAAATCTCCAGCAGCCTCTTCTTTCAATGGCAAGGTATCTGCCCCACCGTAGACTGCTGCACTAGATGCAACGACCAATCTTGAGACACCGTTTGCTAAACATGAATCGATTACATTTTGTGTACCTTGAACATTTATCTCCATGGTTTCTTCAGGGTTTTCGACTGAAAGTGGTACTGAAACCTGTGCAGCTAAATGGACTACTGCAGTAGATTTGGCGACTAAACTTGCCACCAATGACTTATCTCTGATATCACCGATACTGACTTGTATTCCCTTTAATTGAAGGCTATCTGCGTTGGATTGTAAGCCTGTCGATAATATATCGAGGACTGTTACCTCCCATCCGTTGTTAGATGCAATATAAGCAAGTCTGCTGCCAATAAATCCAGCACCGCCGGTGATTAGTAACTTGCCCATGTTAACCCATAACATACGAGATATAGATATAGTGTAACAACGATTTGGGAGGTATTAATTTAGGACAATAACAGGAACTTTGTCTCAATAAAATAACCGAACTGTCAATAATGTAGACTATTAGCCATTGTTGTGTCTGCTCTATCAAGTGATCAGTCATTCGATGAAGGGCGTGGACTTAGAAGAATAGAAAAATTACAAAGAGAAAATCGAAGATTGAGAGAAACTGTTTCTTTTAGATTAGGATTGCACCTAACTGACGCTGTTAGAAAACCATGGAAAATGATCTTTCTGCCGCTATCATTTCCCATCCTTTGCTTTAAGATTGGCTTAGAAAGGTTAGGAAAAATAGCAAGAATTCAGCAAAGTCTTGAACAAAAAGATAATTCTCATGATAGCAATACTACAGTATTGTTTCCAACTAATGGAGTAGGTTTTGGACATTTCACTAGAATGTATGCATTGGCGAAGGAGTTACGGAAACAAAACCCAAAAATGGAAATTATTTTCTTCACCACTATGCCAACATTACACATACCATATTTGGATGACTTTCCGACTTATCATTTGGCCGGTAAGCATAAATTTGACGATATGGATTCAACAATTTGGAATATGCTAGTCGAGGAAATGTTGAGTTTAATTTTTGATACTCATGCACCAAAAAATTTTATTTTTGACGGTGCCTTTCCATATCGTGGAATGTTGGATGCAATAAATGCAAGAGAGAATTTAAACAGGGTATGGGTACGTCGGGGAATGTTCAAGAAAGGTAAGTCTGTTCCGGTAGGTAGCATCGAACATTTTGATTTAATAGTTCACCCTGGTGATGCAGTAAATGTCAACCATTCAGAGATTCAACACAATGTTGAGGTGTTGAATACGGACCCCATCCTTTTGATTAATCAAAACGACATGTTTTCACGCGATGATGCAAGAAATCGGTTAGGAGTTCCTGATGACTCTATTGTTGTGTATGTACAACTCGGTGCCGGGCAGATTAACGACATTGATTCTGAGATAAAAATCACTGTAGACTGTCTCTTAGATAATGAAGATATTTTTATTGTCATTGGAGAGTCTATGCTTGGTGAAAGAGTGAAGATTTCAAATAAACGTGTGACAATTCTTAGAGACTATCCAAATTCACTTTATTTCAATGCTTTTGATTATTCAATTCAGGCAGGTGGATATAATTCATTTCATGAAATGCGAAGTATGAAATTGCCAACACTCTTTTATCCAAACCTAAACACTGGGATGGATGACCAAAAATCTAGATGTCTGATTGCAGTTGACGAAGGGTGGGGCATTGTGAATACTAATCGAAACATAGAAAATATTTCCAAAGATATCAAAAAGTTACTGAAATTGGAACNGAATGCAGACAGTAAACTAGGCTCTGTGAAGAATGGTACTGTTGCGATAGTAGATAGAATAGCATAAGGTGTTTTTTATGTCAGGCGATAAACAATGGATGTTACCTTCAGAAATATTTGTCTATCTCTGTGAATTGTTTCCAAGTGGAGGTAAAATCTTAGAATTTGGCAGTGGGGATGGAACACGTATTCTTGCTGAAAGATTCGATATTTGTTCAATTGAACATGATGAAGTGTGGGCCGGAAAACTCGAGACTGAGTGTCACTTAATTCCTATCAGATCGAATCGTGTTTCTACAGAGAATGGACAAACAGGTTGGTACGATGTTGATGAGGTGTTGAAAGTTATTCCAAAGGATTTGGATATCGTAATTATCGATGGGCCTAATGGAACAATTGGCAGACATGGTATTCTATCAGTATTAGATTCATTACCGAAAAGCGCTACTTATATTGTCGATGATGTGCACAGAGATGCTGAAATGGATTTATTCAAAAAATTGGTTCAATGGCATGGCGGCGAAGGCAATATTTTTGACAGCTATTACGATTCTGGTGAGTTACGTCAATGGGCTTGCATAAGTTAATTTCGGGTGTTTTTATGGAGAATTTCAATTTGAACATACCTTTTGACACCAAATTGCCACCAATTCAAGGTTCAGGAAATAACTACACGTTTATTCAGAAACAAGTCGGCACTATAGAACCAAATATCCCTATTTCAGTAGTCTTACCTGTCTACAATCGAATAGATATGTTAAGAAGAACCATTGCAATGCTCACCCACCAAACCTATCCACTAGAACTAATTGAAGTAATAATTGCTGATGATGGTTCGAATGATAATCCTGAACAACTTATTGATGAATTCAAGAATTTTTTTGAAATAAATTATGTTCGGCAAAGAGACGAAGGCTACAGGCTTTCACATATTAGAAATCTAGGAGTTAGATCTGCGAGATATGATAATGTCATAATTCTAGACTGCGATATGGCCCCGATTCCGAATCTCGTAAAGACATATGCTGAATGGCTGGTTTTAGATTATAATGTGATTCTTATTGGTCACAGACGATATGTAGATGCAAATCATATTGAACCAAAGGATGTCATAAAAAATCCTACACTTATGCTAGATTTACCACCTGTTGCAACAAAAAATAAAGTAATGGTAAAGTCACCAAGTAAAGATTGGAGGGAACCAATTTATCAAGAAACAAATATGCTATTGAACTCGCCTCACCCATTTAGAACCTCATCATGTGGAAATGTTGCCTTTAATCGCAGAATTTTCAAACATGCTGGAGATTTTGATGAGGCTTTTACTGCATGGGGTGCAGAGGATAACGAATTTGGTTACAGAGTTTGGAATGCAGGATATTATTTCATTCCTCTTTTAGATGCTTTAGGCCTACATCAAGAACCGCCTGGAGGAAGAGAATTTGTTGACCGAGAAGCTGGAAAACTAGTTACGAGACCAATGCTTTTAGATAAAGTACCAACTTATAGAACATATAATCCTGATTTGATATCAACCACACCATCGATTACGTTATTTACCGTCATAAAAAATAACATTGAAACTGTGGAGGATTGCATCGAATCAGTACTTTCACAAACTTTTCGTGATTTCAAAATGATTGTTTGTGATCTCAACTCAACAGACGGTTCCTACCAATTGCTACAAGAGAAATACAAAGACAATCCTTATCTAAAAATATACCAACAAGATTTTTCTTGCAAATCTGATGCTTACAATTCCTGCATTGCTAACGCCACAGGAATGTACGTAATGTGTATTGATCCTCGTGAGGTTCTATCGGATAAATGTTTAGAGATAATGTTCAATGAACTTGATGATGACCCTGATTTCAGTTTAATATCTGGAGGGGAGGGCAAGTATAATCCAAGTAAAGATTCAACTGAATCAAGTTCAGAAATAAACAGAATAGATTCTTTAAACCGTTTATATTTTACAAAACCAGTCTTGTTTAGAAAGCGAGATTGGTCGCGTATTGGCGGATTCAATAATTATAAATCTGATCCGGTTTTAGAATTTGATTTTTATTATAGATTAAGTGAAATTGGTAAAGGTAAGCAATGTTTTCAACAGTTTGTAACTGTCATGAATAACGACAAAATTTTTACATATATTGATAAATCAAATAATTTAGAGTGGAAACTACTTGTCAATGACATACTTCAAAGACAAGGGCTATCCAGGTTCAAAGTTGGAATCGAAGGCTTAGAAAGTGAGACTGTTTTGGTTAAATCCGAACCTTTTGTATCAATTGTAATAATTACAAAAAATAGAAGTCATTTAATTGAAGATTGTCTAATCAGTTGCTTGAACCAAACCTACCAAAACTTTGAACTGGTAATTGTGGATGATGGTTCTACTGATAACACTGAGCAAATAGTGAAAAAATTTAATGATGAAAGAATTCGCTATCTCAAAAAGGAGTCTAGTGGAATACCTAAATCAAGGAATTTTGGTGTCAAGGAATCAAAGGGAGAGTACATTGTCATAATGGATGATGATGATCTAATGCTTCCGAACAGAGTTAGGGAACAAGTCGATGCTGTGACTCCAGGGTTTGTTGGAAGTCACGGCGGATGGATAGACCAAAATTCAGATTATGAACATGAGTACTTTCCTGGCGCACCACATGGATATAGCCAAATTTTGTTTGGTGGTAAAGTCATGTTACATCCAGCAAGTATGATAAGAAGAGATATATTATTACAATTTCCGTATGATGAAAATTATAGTTTTGGAACAGATTATGTTATGAATTTAGAAATTGCTAGAGCTGGATATAAATTGAACCATACTAACAGTTACATTCTTCTTAGAAGGTTCCATGGTGGAAATGTTACTATTACGAATGCAGGTGAACAACAAAGCACGGCTAAAGTTAGAGTTAGAGAGTTTCTTGAAGAATTGGATGAAGAAACTGAAAAAAGTATGCGCAAGGAATGGAAAAGTACCAATTATTATGAACAAGAGAAACCAAAATTTGATCGCCTACAAAATTACTTCCCATGGCTAAATCTAGAAAATAATCAGCAAAATACTAATGAGGAAATAAATGATAATTACGTTATCTCTGAAAGGTGGTCTCAAAAAGGTAATGTTTTGACCTTTGATGCTTTGACTAGATCTATATTCTTTGAAATGCCACTGGGCTGGCGTATTGAAAATACACACAAAGATTTGTTCAGAGTTGCCCATTATGTGCTTACATCTCCATGGGAAGATGGAATTTTAGATGGTTGGGAACCATCTAGGAAAAAAGGATGGCGAAATAGTCTAGCATTTAGTGGAGGCGTAGATTCTACGGCTTGTATGTTATTAATGCCAAGTGATACAATTTTATGTTATCACGAAAGAAGCGGTTTCAATTCTCAACTAAATCACGCAAATGCTCATCATTTTATCGATTATTTAAATCATGATTCACGTCCTGTTTTGGTCGTCAAAAGTAATCATGAACAAATAAGAATAGATAGAGGCAAAGGACCAGGGTTTAGTACGGATTTAGCGGCTGCTGTGCATAACATACTATTGGCAGATTATCTGCAGCTTCGCTCAATTGCGATGGGTATGCCGCTTGAAAACGCATACCTATTTCATGGGCATACAGGCAGAGATTTTGCGGAAACATATTATTGGAAAAGCCATCTAGAGATTATGGAAAAAGCGGGATTAGAACTTGTATATCCAACTGCAGGGGTTTCTGAAATCATCAATAACAAGATAGTTGAAAGCTCAAAATACAGCAATTTGGCAGAGAGTTGTTTGCGTTCACAGAAACAAGGAAGCGTTTGTGGAAAATGTTGGAAATGCTTTAGGAAAAACACAATGAAAGGTAAAGGGGTCGAAATAGTAGGGGAAATTTCCAAGTTTTTACAAAAGCGCCCACTAAAACAGGCTGTATCAACCCTGTATGCGATTCAAAGGCTGCCTAAACACCAATTAGAAGAGATAATTAACCTACATCCGGACTTGAACAGTTTGCTCGAAGAGGATTACTCATTCATTGAAAGATACGCTCCTATGTCATTGGACTTACTTCCAGACAATCAAAAATCAATCATTGAAAAAAGACTAAATGAAATTTCAAATCCGATGAGTAAGAAAGAAATTGAAAGGCTACTAACAATTGATTTATCACAATCATGAGTTAATCCAAATATCTATTTTTGATTCCACACTTGTTATTTGCGACTGGAAAGACGTATTTTTATTTCTATAATCAAGCATATCTTCTATTATGTTGAGTTGATTATCATCTCCTATTCTTACCAGATTTGGTAGTACAAAGCTAAGATATTTACGCCCATGAGTGAAATCGGTTTCAGAATCATAAATCACTGTTTGATTCTTGAGTAAATGTTGTAACAAGTCGGTATTAGGATTTGAAATAACAACATATTCCGCATTATCTGATTTTGAGAGTATATTTATTGATTTTTTATCGAGTATGGATTTAAATTTATCCTTTACTGGTATGGATTGTTCATCGAAGAATATTGTATTTTTAATGAATAAATCGGATTCTGTAAAATAATTTATATCTATAACTTTCCTAAATCTAACTGATCTTTCATCGATGGTTGATTTATCTCCACGAACACTTATCCAATACATTTTATCCGTTGAATTACATCTTCTTATTGCTTCTAATACCCCTGCATATGGATATTTTCCAACGAAAATCAATTTTCTAGGTTTATGTGCCCTTATCAATCCCAGAATTAAATCCTCAATAGCGTAATTCCAGTTTCTTGACTCAATATTCCATTCAGAACGAGACGGAATATGATGATTAAATGAAACATCGATTAATGGTTGCCCAATTCCCAATGAAACTATTTTCGGTGAATAATTCATACTTTGTTTAACAAATGCAGTTTGTTCTTTTTTGCGCATTTTTTCTAAATCGTAAATAATTAGTATGTCTGTTGATTGACCTGTGCTCGTATCACTCATTTTCTTATTTAATTTATAGAATCTGTATGGAATTGAAATAGGTAGTAGAGGTAATTTCCAGGGAGCTAATATTGATTGTCTTATTTCATCACCAAAGGCGAATGAATATGAGTCCTCAGCTTCTTTTTCTACACTGATGTATTCACTCATTTGAATCACCTTCATCAAGAGCATAATAAGCAGATATTGCCTCTTCAGGAGTGCCAACCATCACTAATTTCCCTTTGTCAACCACTCCAATACGGTCACATATGTCTCGCATTAATCCAAAGGAGTGAGATACAATCACAACAGTTCCTGTTTTTTCAACTAGTGAAAGTATTCTAGCTTTGCTTTTTTCTCTAAACTGAGGATCTCCTACACCTAATACTTCATCTATCAATAGTATATCGGGTTCTATTGCAGTTGCAACTGCTAAACCGAGTCTCGCCTTCATTCCTGCAGAATAAGTTCTTATCGGCTCATTGATGAAGTCTCCGAGTTCACTAAATTGGATGATTTCGGGTAACATTTCCCGCATCTTATTTTCATTATGGCCTAGAATGCTTCCATACAGTAGTGCATTTTCTACTCCAGTTTGATGGCCAGAAAATCCTGTTCCTAAACCAGCTAGTAATGATATACTTCCTGAAACCTTGCAATGTCCTTCGTCTGGAGGATAAATCCCGGAAATGACTCTTAGAATTGTGGATTTGCCGGAGCCATTTTTGCCTATTAAGCCAAATACCTCGCCAGAATTTACTTTCAGATCAACCTTTTTTAACGCCGGAAATGACGTAGTTTTTCTAGTTAGTTTGTCCTTTATGACGGACAGTATTCCTTTCAACTTCGGAAACCTCAAATCAACATTTTCAAGAACTATTACTGGAGAGGTCATAGATATTTCACCGCCTTTCTTTCATACTTTTCAAATAAAATACTACCAATTACCCACATAACTATTCCAAATGAGACTGTCATGAAAATAATCTCAGACGGAAGTGTTGTTGCTTGTCCTTCCAATCCGTGTCTTGCTAATGTTATCGGAGTTAGCATTGGATTGTATGTAGCAATCTCGCCAAAATACCCTCTCTCCAATGCCATTTCATACGTCCACATGACAGGAGACACAAAGAATCCTGCTCTGACAACAAACCGAATCAGATGTTCGATATCTCTGTACATACAATTAAGGGGAGCCAGCATGATTCCAAGACCTATCGCTAAGAATCCTGCAAGAAATACGGAGAGAGGGATTAGTAAGAGATTTATGGTCAGGGGTAAGTCAAAAATGATGATTATCGGTATTACGACGATACAACTCATAAGCGTGATTACAATATTCCCAACAACGGATGTAAGAGGGAATATTATTCTTGGAAAATAAACTAAATGTATTGTATTTCTATTACCACTTAATGAAGTAACTGTGCCGGTTAAAGATTTACCAAAACATCCCCAAATTATGATGCCAATTAATACCCAAACTGAATACAATTCATCAGGATTACCTGCAAGCATATAGAACAGGAAATAATAGACTACTGCCAATAACGCTGGTTCAAGGAAAGTCCAAGTGTAACTTAACATAGCATTACGATACTTCCCCCGTACTTCTCTAGTAACGAGATTCTTAATCAAAAATTTGTGTTTAAAAACCTCGTTTATTGTGTAAAAAGGTGCTTTGAATAATGATGGTTTCAACCCAACTTCCACTGGCTCAGTGGGTGGCTTGACCTCATCCATGACATTCCGAAATCGAATGACTTTAAGAAATACTCATTTATTTTTCAAATTTAAAGGCGAAACCTCTCATTTCATGAACAAAGGCTTCTTCGGAAGTTCATGGACTGGCTGGCGGAGTTTTCTTCCAAAATAAAACAGAAGAAAATAACTGTTGGAATTATTGGTCTAGGATATGTTGGTCTGCCAACTGCGATAGGCTTTCATGACGCTGGTTTTACCGTTTGGGGTGTTGATGTTTCGCAGCGTACAGTTGACAAGATTTTGCAAGGCAAAAACCCAACAGGCGATCCCGATGTGAATGATATTATCCCTCAGCCTGGAGCCGACAGATGGAACATAACTACATCTGCTACTGAGGCTGTACCAAATTGTGACATAGTTTTAGTTACCGTTCCAACACCAATTACTGATGATTTGAAACCTGATTTATCATTTGTTGAGGCTGCTGGTAGAGATGTATTTAGCTCGATAAAACGAGATTCTAAGACTATTGTTGTTTTAGAGTCTACGGTTTATCCCGGCGTAACGACACATACATGGTTGCCAATTATTGAAAGCCAAAATCTAACTGTCGGCATCGATGTCGAAATTGCTTACTGTCCAGAGCGTTTTAATCCAGGTGATCCCGCACATGGAGTTAGAAGTGTCGCTAGAGTAATTGGCTGTTCGAACCCAGAGGTTGGCAAAGCGCTAGTGGCCTTATATGGTGAATTGACTAATGAAGATGTTCGCTATGTCGGTAAGTTGGAGGTTGCAGAGGCTGCTAAAGTAATCGAAAATGTCCAACGAGACATCAACATAGCATTAGTGAATGAGCTAGCCACAATCTTACCAGCACTTGATGTTGATGTTGAAGATGTGTTATCTGCTGCAGCAACAAAGTGGAATTTCCATCGCTACACACCGGGTGTCGGGGTTGGTGGTCATTGTATACCAGTCGACCCCTATTACATGATTCAAAGAGCGGCTGATGTTGGTGTCTCTGCAGGATTGATTACGGCGGCAAGAGCGGTGAATCGTTCAATGCCAAGTCATGTCGCAGGTGTGCTAAGTGACTTGATGTGGAATGCTGGAGTTCCGGCTGGTGATGCAAGAGTACTCTTACTTGGCTGGTCTTACAAAGCAGAAGTTGGTGACCCGAGGGAAACACCTGCTGAACCATTAGCAGAGACTTTGATTTCTAAAGGCGTAAAAGTCGGAACCTGGGACCCACACATTGTCTTTGACGAATATCCGGAAGGTGTTGAGGTGATTTCTGACATTGATGAAGCAGAAGGATATGATATCGCCGTTTTGGTTACTGCTCACAAAGCCTGTTTGAGTCTCAACTGGGAGAAGTTGCTTAGTCAAATGAGAACTCCGCTAATCTATGATGGAAGAAGAGTTCTTGACCTAGATTCGCTTGAAAATGCGGGTTGGCAAACCTTTGCTGTTGGTAAACCGATATAACAGAAAAATAACAATCACTGTATATTGGAAAATATCTCTGGTCCAAGCATAGTGCATAGTTTATTTCTTCCTTGTCCATCTAAATGCTCAAAGTCATAGAAATCTCCTTTTTCCCACTCTTGACTCCAGATATAATTATGAGATTCAACTTTGTCATATTTTTGTAAATAATCTAAAGTTGAATTATGCTGGTCTAGTTGATTAGAGTCTAAAGAACTCAGACTAATCGGGTGAATCGGATAGGAAACAAGAATTATTGGTATATTATTTGAAGAAAGAGTTGATACTATGTATTCAAGTGCCAAGAAATTTAGATTATTTTCTATGTTTGGTTTGTATCTGTCTCTAGACATTTGTTTAGGAATTGTTTCATTTTCATAAACAGACAAACTTTCTTCATCCATACTAGCAAGATAACTAGACAACAATGGTGGTTCAATTAAGTAGTTACGCCAACTGTCAGATTCGGGATTTGGAACTCCTAAGTACCAATGCGGTTCTATTGTCCACCATTCATCTTCTGAATTATTATTTTTATATCTATTCAATAGCTCTTCAACTGATTTTCCAAAGAACTTGTTTTCTGAATTTAATCGATCATCCAAGTAATAATCCATATAATCCAAATGTTCATTTTCCAGAATTTCAACCCAACCAATATATTCTCCACGTTCTAAAAAGAGTGATGCGAGCATCAACCTTAATTGAATATTTATTTCTGAAATGTCCGATACTTGGCTTAGACTGATTGGATTTACTTCGAGTAAGATTATATCGGGTTTTGATGACAATGCTCGATTCATTTGAACCATATCTAAGTAAGGATAAGAACCTGGAATTCCAAGGTTATATGTGTTTGAAGATTCTGTGGAATATTCATTTTTCATACAACTGCCATTTATTCCATATTGTGTTAAAGAAGACCCAATTGCTACAATTGAGAGGTCTACGTCATCACTGCCTATCGTATTCCATGCCTCATATACAAAACCATAACGTCCAGATCTAGATAAAGTTCCGTCGAATGCTAGAGGTTTGATAACAAAATTTGATAATGAATTAGAAAGAAACATTGAGCAAACGATTGCTATTATGATTGAATATGTGAGACTGGCAGGTTTTGAAGACTGCTCACCATTCACGATATATACTAGAAAAAGCCACAACATAAATTATTCTGAATGATTGATTAAATATTTAAGTTGGCCTTTCATATGATATTTTGTGAGTAATGTTGACAGCGTGTTTACCTCCTTTGTTTCGTCAATAGTTGCATTGTTTTGCACGATGATTTTTCTTCTTACTTCGGTAGTACCGACATTAGTAGTTGACTCAGTAGTAAGTTCTAATTTAGTTCGCAGTTCAACATATGGTAAAACTTTCCCTGCACTTCATAGCTTAGAAAATTATGATGGGAAAAAAGTCATTGCTATAGGTTCATCAATCATGCAATATTCAGTCGACGGAAACTGTATCGGAGAAACCATGGAAACGGATGATGTTTCCGTGTTCAATCTGGCAGTGAGCGGTGCTAATCCTTATACAGAAATCCTACAAATTCCTGCCCTTATCAAAACTGATCCAGAGTTGGTAATAATCGATCTTGGTCCAAATGGACTTTGGGAATTTTATGAATCTGAATCTCTCGATGAATATATACAATTTAGATTTACTATCAACAGTATTACTATGCAAAACGATGATATTGGGGATTGGACGGAACTAATTAGAGAACGGGATAAACAATGGATTGCAATGACTGATTTAGAAAGGTTTGAATTGACTCAGCAATACTCACAACGTGCATTTGAGAATGTTTTGTTGGATTATTTTGATGAATATTTTGAAAACGTTGACCACAAAAAATATGCCCCTAAACCTAATGAAGATGGCTGGTATGATTACCTCCGAACGCCTAGTTTTCTGGCACCAAAATATGAATTATTGAATGACAGTCAAGCTAAACAATTAATTGATGAAAACATGACAAAAAAGAAACATGCAGGAGTATACAACCCTAATTTCAATGGTACACTAAATCATTTAGCCTATGAGTACATGCTGAGTGAATTAACTAATGCAAATATTGAGGTTTTACTTGTCGCTGCTCCCCATCACCCATATGTATATCCGCATTTAGATGACGGACAAATGGATGGTTTTAATCATACAATTGACCACTATGCAGATTATTACGACGTATCAAAACTAAACATGTATTGGGAAACTTGGGATAATTCAATGTTTAGAGATCGTAATCATTTGGGACATAATGGCCGAGAATATTATTGTGAGCGTATTGCACCGGTAATTGACGATATAATTCAGTAGAGTGATTGTATGGACTTCGTTACAACAGAATATTATCTTTACTTTCTACCTGCTGCATTCATTCTGTCTATTTGGTTGAGTTTTGGGGTGAAAAAATATCAAATTTCCATACTCTTGTTGATGAGTTATCTATTCTTCTGGTTCGCATCAGGATGGCATCTAATTCTACTACTAATTTCCACTTGTGTAGACTGGACTGCTGGGAAAAAAATCGCCGCATCTGATGAGAGATCAGTTCGAATAAAATGGCTGAGAGCAAGTTTAGTAACTAACCTAACATTACTAGGTGTATTCAAGTATCTTGATTTCATAATTGAGAGTGTTAATTGGTTCTCATTGAAAATCCCTGGCTCACCAGAAATTGAAACTCTTGGATTGATGTTGCCTGTTGGAATTTCGTTCTATACGTTTCAAACTATGTCATATACAATCGATATATATCGAGACAAGAACAAAAAATTCGATTCTTTTCTTGACTTCGCATGTTATGCAGCATTCTTCCCACAACTTGTCGCCGGGCCAATCGTACGTGCCGACCACTTTCGAGAACAGATAAAAGCCCCATTAAAGATAGATGCTATTCGATTTAGACTTGGTTTGACCTTGATTATCTATGGTATTGCAAAAAAATTCATTGTTGCAGATAATGTTGCACTACATGCTAATGCTGTTTTTGTGGAAGGCGAACATTTAGCAAATATTGGTTTAGTTTGGTGGGCTACTTTGTGTTTTGGCATCCAAATTTATTGTGACTTTTCTGCATATACCGACATTGCTATTGGTTCAGCACATATTCTTGGAATAACATTGCCTGAGAACTTCAAAACTCCATATGCAGCAACCTCGCCTCAAGACTTTTGGCGAAGATGGCATATTTCGTTGTCAAGTTGGTTAAGAGATTATCTTTATATCCCACTTGGCGGTTCAAGGAATGGTGTCAATCGAATGATTTTCGCCTTAATGATGACTATGCTTCTAGGTGGCTTATGGCATGGCGCATCCTGGAATTTCATACTTTGGGGATTCGTGCACGGTTTGCTGTTAATTATCCATAGATTTGGCAAAGACGTCGCATTGGTAAAAGCATCATTCGATAAAATTGGTAAATTTGGATTATTAATTTCTTGGTTCATTACGCAGGTTTGTATTTTCTTTACCTGGATGATTTTTAGAGTAGAAAACACGTCAGTGCTAATTCCGTCAATGAAAACTTTCTTAGGTATTGGTGGCCACTTTGACACAGAAGAGATGTATCATCATTTACCAGAAATAAAATTGCTTACTGGGTTAATTGTAATCTGTTTTATTCTGCTTCATGGAATTAGTGGCAAAATGGGCAGTGGGAAACTGTGGCTATCCCGTAGACATCCAATAATTTGGGGAGTTATATGTGGTACAGCGTTAACATTAGCGTTCTATCTAAGGCCTGCTGAAACAATCGATTTCATTTACTTTAGATTCTGATTTGATTATTGACGACCAGCATCAAACATTTCTCTGAGGCTACCATCTTGTAGCATTTCAAGAGCGATATCAGAGCCGCCAATCAATTCACCGTGAACGAATACTTGTGGCATAGTTGGGAAATCTGACCAAGCACAAACCGATGGTATCGCTCTTGGGTCGGTCAAGATGTTGACCGCAGCAAATGGCTCGCCAAGTTGCTGTAGAACTTGTGCAGCACGGTTGGAAAATCCACACTGTGCTTGATTTGGGGTTCCTTTCATGAACAATACCAAGGCATGTTCGTCTACTATTGCTTGCAATTCTTCTTCTGTCCATTCCATATTTTTCACTCCTTATTTTTCATGATTCGCTTAATGTGAATTCCTTGTCCACCGCCGTGCGGGTCAAATGCAGTATCACCTGCAGTTTCAGCTTGTTTTGGCGTCATGCATTTTAAGTCCAATGCATGAACAGGGTGCGGGATGTGTTGCTTCATTACTGCAAGAACTCTCTTTTGGCGCTGTAGGGGCCTTATACCTTCGAATTCTTCCGAAATTACTCTGACATGGAAATGGTCGCCTGAGCCGTGTAAATCAATCACTTCCACCACAGCATTGGGTACTGCTTTGAGAACTTCAGATTCAACCCAACTAGCGTCTACCATCGTCGCACCTCAACAATGCCTTACAAAACCATCATTTGAACATGTGGTATAGAGTATGCTTGAAATCAAACTGGTTGAGGCAGTGATATGTCCGAGGTAGTGGCGAGTGAAACTGGTCGCGACTTGAATATGGGTAGAGATTCAAGTTGGTTGATTGGTGCCGACATCTTAGCCGTATTTTTAGCCCTTATCGGCCAAGTTGTGTTAACGCGTGCCCTAATCACCGAAGATTATGGTATATTCATTATTACACTCGATGTCTTTGCAACCACGTTTCTCATCATTGATTTGGGACTGCCAACCATACTAACTCGCGATGGGGCTAATTGCGTCAATAAAATCTGGGAAGCAATCTGGCGAATTTATCGAATACAATTTGTCTGTATGATGCCATTCGTCGTTATTGCATTGCTCGGTGTTACAATTGTTGTTGATGATTGGCCGTCATATTTTCCGGTAATTGTAACTTGTATGCTAGTCGCACTTGCTCATATTTTCTCCTATGCACCTCGATCTGGGTTACGGGCTGCTGGATATGCATGGATGGAAGCATGTACAAAAGTGATTGAAAGATTAGCTGCTGTGGCAGGTTACCTATTATTGTATTATCTTGGCAATGATTCTGTAGAAAGTTATGCTATTGCATTCTTAATTGGAGCATTACTTGGACTGATTTCGGCGATGTCATTTGCCAGATTTACATTAAAGCCAGGTTCAGTCGATTCCAAGTGGCAAGACCTTGACGAATGCTGGATTGATAACAAATCACTGATTTTACAATCCCTTCCGTTTGCAGTAACGCTTGGGATTTTGCCCTATGTAATAAGGATAGAGAAATTCATTGTTGCTGGAACTATGGGCGTAGACTCGGCAGCACTATTTCATGTCGCCCAGATCGCTTGGTTAGCAGGCTTAGTTGTACCTCAAGCTTTGCGGGCAGCATTGTTGCCGATTCTAGGACAAAGAAGAAATGATGAGGGTAAATTCTTTGCTGCCATTGAAAAATCTCTAGACCTGTGCTTTGGAATATTGCCGATAGGTTTGTTTGGCGGTGCATTATTGATACAATTTCTACTTCCAATAGCTTTTCCAGAGCAATATACTGACGGCAGTATTGGGCCTTCAGCCGTTGATTTATTCATGATTTTATTGGTAGGTTGGTGTCTAACCCTTATGGCAACGCCAAGTTACACGGCTCTGCAGGCTGGTGAAAATCCTTGGAAATTCACCATGTTCATTGGATTCGTAGTCGTGTTTGGAACGATAATTGGATTCTTACTAATCGGTTCAATGGCGACTTCACCAGCGCGGGGACTTTATGCTGCAGCGCTAGCATCAACCTTGTCCTCAGCCTTCCTGTTATTCTCATCACTACACTTGGCCAAAATATGGGTAATTGTTAGACAACGCAAAACCGAATTTTCCGCCGCAGTCGCCCTAGCCTCGATAACCTGTTTTGGATTTGTCACAAATTCATTACTTGCATTGAGTGGTTTAGTATTATTCATGTTTACTCCAAGAGGTTGGAGAGCAATGATTGCCACTGACGACTGACATAATCGAATGAATAATTATCCGGCATGTCAAATTTATTTTCCCAATCATGTCGCAGTACTAATTCAATGGCATCTGCCAATTTTACTGAATCATAATCATCAACAAGGCAAAACTTTTCCAGATAATCCCTGACATCTCCAACATCAACTGAAACTACCGGAGTGCCGCAGGCAAGTGATTCTCTCGCAACTAACGGGCCTGACTCACGCAAAGAGGTGATTAGGGTCACGTTAGCTACTAACATCCTGTCCCAAACTATTGTACGAGGTTGTTGGCGTAGGGTAGTGATGCCGACAACCCATCCCCTGCTTTCTAACTCCTCACCTGTCTGCAAGGCTAAATAGTGATTTTTCTCAGGCCTTCTTGGGTCTGCTGGGAATAGAATGTCTAATTTTTCTTTTCGCCAACGTCCACGCCAATTCTTCGGCGCTGTAAGCCATTCATCCGCCACTGCTGTATGGCATCTTATTACTCTATGATTGGAAATTTGCTCTCGGTTGGCAATTTCTGCAAGCCTATTGGAAACTGTTACAACTTGTTCAGCTTGTTTTGCTAAACGGGAAATATGAGATCCAATGTTTGAATCCTGCAGCCCGACATCAAAGTCATGCCCATGGACTACAGCAATCCAGGGAATGCCCATTTGTTTTGCTAGGCGATTGGCTAACTCTGCTACTGGCCATATTGTATGGCAGATGATTATCTGTGGTTGCCAATCACTCAACCAATTAGATACCCTCTTCGTCATCCGTTTCATACTGCCAATGGTAATGGATGGATATGGGTGGCCAGGTAGACCCCAAAACCTTGGAGTAAATACTTCAACATCTCCATGATTAAATTCTATTGGTGCTTTCGCAACACCAGTAAGTGTCGAACGCCTCGATTCTTGATATTTGAGCATCCTTGGTAATGGATTGACGACTTTTACTTCGTTGCCTTGCAACCTTAATAATTCAACATTATCACTAACAAACGTGCCCCTTGCTACATTTGTTGGCAAAGGATACATCAGTGAAACTACGAGAATACGCACAATGTCACCTTTGCTGAATCATACTTCAAGCGCTGTTTGTAATATTGCAAGATTTTCTTTAACAGTACCTCGGTCGTTGAACAGTCCAGAGCCAACCACGCAATTGGAAACTCCCCATTCGCCCACAGTAGCAATATTGTGCGCCTTTATTCCACCGTCAATTTGAATTTGAACCGCTCTGCCACCATGTTTTACTTGCTCATCAATCATTGATTTTAGGCGCCTAATTTTGCCTTCAACAGACGAAATAAATGATTGGCCGCCGAAACCGGGATTGACACTCATAACTAGCACCAAATCGATGTCGGGCAGTATTTCAGTAATCAAATCTAATGATGTTGCTGGATTAAGAACGACGCCCACAGTTGCACCTGCATCTGTGATTGCAGTAACTAATCTATGGAGGTGGGATGTTGCTTCTACGTGCACTGAAAGATGATTACAACCTGCATCGATGTAATCCATGTAGCAATCTTCAGCATTTGTTATCATGAGGTGGGCATCAAAAATAACGTGCTCCGGTAGAGANTTTCTCAGTGACTTGATAACCGGCGGGCCAAAAGTCATGTTTGGCACGAAATTACCGTCCATCACGTCCAAATGGAGTCTGTCAAGACCTGCATCAATTGCCTCTTGACAGGATTCTGCCAAATTTGAAAGGTCAGCGGTCAAGATACTCGGTGCGATTATCATGTGAACAATCCATCCCAAACGATGGATTCTCAAGAGCATTGTGCAAAAAACTGTAAATTTTGCCGCACAAAGTCTCATAATACTCCTGTCACAGGGTATTTTAGTGGGAACATGGGTGAAGTAAGAGCAGTTACCGATTCTGAGTACGGAAATTCAATCAATGACAGCGAATGGGTGCTAGTAGACTTCTGGGCTCCTTGGTGTGGCCCTTGCAAGGCATTAGCACCGGTTCTTGAACAAATTGCTGATGAAAGAGAAATTCTAATTGCCAAGGTTGATACAGATGCCAACCCCGCCAACGCGGGGAAATTAGGCGTCAGGGGAATCCCAGCATTATTTCTGTATCACAATGGGAACTTAGTCGCTAAACAGGCTGGTGCTATGCCAAAACCTGCGTTACTCAACTGGATTGACCAGCACATGACTGCTGATGATTTCTAATCTCCGTTAATATCCCTGAGCAGTCTCTCTCTCAGGGCTTCATGAAGCCACATTCCATCTTCTAATTCAATTAAAATTCCATATGAGATTAAGGGCTTAGGTGGCGGGCCAGACCACTCTGACTGACGGGCTAATTCTTCCCATGCTAATGGTTTGTCATAGTTTGCTAGGTTAGTTAACAATCGCCGCTCCTCTTCGGGTAATTTGAACAGGATCTCATCATCAAGGAATTGTAACCAATCAATGTGTACAGATTGGCCGTATAATTCAAACAATTCTAATGCCAGCGGATGGCCGCCGGTTTTTTTGAAAATCGCCTCTAAATCTTCAGACATCTCTAATTCTTGAAGCCAATCTTTCATTTCATTAATTGATAAGCCCTTTAGCGATAATTCTGAGACTAGATCTCGTGTATGAACATCTCTACGGTCATAAACAGATGGGCGGCTTCGAGAAATCATGATAATTCTGAGCGGGGAATTCTGTGAGATTTGCAGCATAGCGCCGAGTAATTTTGCCGATTTTTGTTCGATATGGTGGACATCATCCAATACAATTAGCCAGTATGGAGGAGGCCCTTTTGATTCCGTTTTGAAGCGCTCGCGAATAGTCCTAGCATCTGTCAAATAAGCGAGTAATCTTCTCCGAAGCATATCAACATCTACTTGACCGCCTGGATTAAGAGGCAGAGTTTCAATCAAATTGTATGGATCATGCGATTCATCAATACCGAACCGGTGAAGTAAACTAGTTGCTAATCCCAGTGACGTATCCCAAGGTTGGCACGGATACCAGCAGACTGACAGGTTTGGAGTGGTTTCCATTTGTCGATTCAGCCAATCAGCCACCAGTGTTGACTTACCAATACCGGCGATACCGTGAACTACCATACACGGCCTACGTTCATTAAACCAATCATCGAGCTCGGCAAATTGGTCATTTCGACCATGGACTACTCGGGTTTTTGGTGGCTGATTGTTGTAGGTTGCATGGACTCCTGTTAATGCTTTCAAGCGACCAGGCGGATTAATAGCGTCACTATCACTACGTTTTGTAATAGCGCCAAATCTAATATCNCCATATGTCAAAACCCCCTCATGCTGAGCGTGCATCAAAACCTGCAACAATGAGATATTTGCATCCAGTCTATTGGGAACACTTGCCGCTTCAAGTTCTAACAGGTCGCCGTTACTGTCTCGGATTACTACCATTGTTGATGATAATTTTTGTTTGATTTGACTGACTTTATTGCGCCCTTCATTAGTAAGCTGCCAGGTTTTTTGTCGGCGATCATCGCCTTTGATGTTTCTTGTGTGTTCTGAGACCATATTTTTCTTGATTAAATCTCTCATTGTTCTACTGACGTTTGGTGGATGCAACGCGCATGATTCTGCAATTCCCGGCCTGGTTAATTCGGAGCCAACAAAGTATCTATCAGCCTGTCTATCATTTTCCAATAAATGTAGCATAACGCGTTCTTGAACTGGTACATTCACCTTGGAAAGCCCTGCGCTCACAAACTCCCGAGGTTTTCCTACAACTAAGCAATTGTGATTTATTGCTGATTCGTATAAGAGCAATTTAACCATAATACCTTTATTTAAGCAGCATTGGGAACAGCATGGATATCAAAGGTAAGGCTTTCTCAATCCTTATCTTGTTGATCATAGCGATAATACCGATGAGCGCCTCAGCAGACTCTGATGGCGACGGAGTAGGTGATTCAACGGACGACTGCATATGGGCATCCGGCACTTCCTCGGCTGACAGAATAGGTTGTCCAGACCTTGATGGCGATGGCATTTCCAATATTAATGATCCATGGACTACACCAAACCCCAATTTCGAAGTAGAGCAAATTATCAACTCAAATGATGATTACAACGATATTGAATATTCGGGTGATGGTCATTCAGTAGTCACCGGGTCTGACGACGATTTTATTCGAATTTGGAACTCAACAACATTTGTCAATTTACGTTCTGCAAATCTAGGTTCAAATGTCAANTCCGTCGCGTTTTCCCCAAACAATAACTACGTTGCTGCAGGTGTTAACGATGACACTGTTCACATATTTGACGCTAATACTATGGCAAACCTGCATGGCTCAATTAGTGTTGATGTGGGCGGTAATGATAGGGTGAATGATGTTGAGTTTTCCCCTGACAGCAACCTATTGGCTGTATCAATCGGAAGAGAAGATTCCGGAGACCCGACCAATGGAATAGTACAATTTATTAATGTCTCGACGGGTAATTTCTCGAGCTCAGGAATTAATCCTGGTGGCGAAAATTCGTTCTTTGATACTGCTTTTTCGCCTGATGGAAATTTCATTGCAGTCGCCAGTAGAGGGGACTGGTATATTTCAGAAATGAGCACAGGCAATATTGTTGAGACGATAACCTCGCCGCCCAGTTCTGTCTACGCAATTGCGTGGTCGCCTGATGGCAATTTTATCGTTATGTGTGGTGCTTATGAGACAAGTGGTGCTAGGGTGCAGGTTCACGAATATGATGGAACCTCTTGGCCGATTATTTGGGAGACTCCGACTACCACATCATGTTCATCCGCAGACTTTTCTCCCGACGGTTCCAAGTTAGTAGTAGGGCTTTTCTGGTACGAAGCCGATGGGGCTACNGCAAAAATCTATCAAACCACAACCGGATTATTAGTCGATGCTTTTTCTGGTCCCAGGCCAGGTAATTGTGCGGGTTTCAATAGTCAATGCGGCCAAATAGACGGTGTGTCATGGCACCCAGATGGTAGCAAAATCGCAACCGCACACTCAAGAAATGATGAAGGGGTATACTTTTGGTTTGCCAATTTTGATGAGGATAAAGATGGTTACAACACCACAGATCAAGGTGATGGAGTAGTTGATGCATTCCCCACCGACGGTAGCCAATGGAATGATACCGACAGTGATGGATTTGGCGACAATCCCGACCCTGCTACCACGCCCGATGCTTGTATAGGCCAGTTTGGTACCTCAACACAAGACCGGTTTGGATGCCCGGACAATGATGGCGACGGTTGGTCTGATGATGGAGATTGGGCACCCAATGACCCAGAACAATGGAAAGACACCGATGGAGATGGTTATGGTGACGAATATTACTTTGAAGTTGTCAACTCCTTCCTCCACATCAACCAACGCGGTGACGCATTTCCAGACAATCCAACACAATGGAATGATTCNGATGGTGATGGATGGGGAGATAACTACAATAATCAATCATGGGACGAATTTAGAGATTCAACATGGCCAGGCATAATTATTACCGATGCCACACAGTCTGACCAATTTCCTTTGAACCAAAATCAATGGCTTGATACTGATGGCGACTGGTGGGGCGATAACCAAGTCGGTGATGATGCCGATGCTTGCCCTACTGTTTATGGCAACTCAACCACAGACAGATATGGTTGCCCAGATACCGATGGCGATTCATATTCGGACCCAACTGCCAATTGGGGTCCTGTCTCATCAACTGGTTATTGCCAAGCTGACGGAGTGCCCCTTGATCCCACTCAATGGTGTGATAGAGATGGTGATGGTTTTGGAAATAATCAAGATGGTAACAATCCCGACGAGTGTCCTGACGAATTTGGCTCATCGGTAATCGATCGATTAGGATGCTTCGATACCGATGGTGATGGCTATTCCGACCAAGGCGACCCATTTCCTAATGATGAAACTCAATGGTCAAACCGAGACGGCGATTCCCAAGATTGTGGGGGCGATAATCAAACCGGGAACAATCCAGACATCTTCCCAGACGACCCAACACAATGNAAAGACACTGATGGCGATGGATATGGTGATAATGCGGCAGGAAATAACGGTGACGCATTCAAGTTCGAACCAACACAATGGTCAGATTTTGACGGTGACGGATACGGCGATAACAATGGAACTGGTTCGATAAATGGTGATATTTGTCCAACCCAAGCGGGTAATTCGGCAAACCCTATCTCTCGAGGCTGTCCTGATAGTGATGGTGACGGATTTGTTGACCCTGAAGATGCCTTTCCACAAAACCCACTACAATGGTCTGACCGTGATGGTGATGGTTATGGCGATGAAGTGAATAGACCTGGAGGCGATGATTGCCCTGACACTTTTGGAACCTCGCAGGAAAATAACCGATATGGATGCGTTGATACTGACAATGATGGGTGGGCAGATGTTGACGATGAGTTCCCTGAAGATGGTGAGCAATGGAAAGATACCGATGGTGATGGTTATGGTGACAATTATCTCTGGACGGTAACCTACACACAAGACGAAAGCGACGAAGCGAGAATCATCGAATTACGGGAACAAAGAGGAGATGCATTTCCAACGCTGCCAAATGAATGGAGTGACCTAGACGGTGATGGTTACGGAGATAATAATAGTGATGACTTCCCTCTAGAAGCCACACAATGGAGTGATTTTGACCTCGACGGCTTTGGAGATAATTTCACAGCCGGCGCCTACCAACCCGACGATTGCACTGAGGTTGCTGGAACCTCATATCGAGACGTATTTGGTTGCCTTGACTCCGATAACGACGGTACCAGTGATATATCCGACCCATGTCCATTCGACCCAAACATTATGNAGGGAAGGGTTGGTTCAGTAGTATGTAAAATTACTGAACTGCAGCAAAATGGAGATTCTGATACTGATTCAGCGAGCAGTGGCACAGATTCAACGCTAGTTTACATGGGAATTGCTATTTTGGTTCTATTNTCAATAATCATAATTGCTCAATTCTCCAAAACCCTAGCCAAGAATAAATCTCGAAGAGAGCAGGTAAATGAAGCAAAGGTAAATTCAGCATTTTCCGATGAGGAAGAACGACGTAATGCATGGATTGAATATTATGTCGCAGATGGCCAGCTAGATAAGGCTAGAGCGTTAGGTTGGGTTGAAGAAAAGCCCGCCGCTGAACTACCACAATGGAAACAATTCGAAATTGAACAACAAGAGACTCAAGATGCTGCCATACCAAACATGGTCAATCTCGACGAGATTCTATGAGTTGGTAGCTCTTTGTCGTCTCGCTTTTTCCGCGAGATTGTCGTCGAATGATAGGAATGACAGATTATTCCAATCCTCAACATTATCAATTGACTGCAATGCTTCATTGTTTCGCATAACTTCTGTTAGTTTTAGCGTCGTAGGATTAGAACCATCGGACAACTCATATCGATGACCTGGCAGAACGACATGCTGTCCATCAAGTTGTAGGAGGATTTTTCGCAAGTATAACAATGATTTCCGCTGCTTACCTGGGTCTCCACCAAACAAATCAGTTCTGCCACAGCGCCCCAAGAACAAGCAGTCTCCGGTGATTACTGCGCCATTACCAACAATGGTTACATGCCCCGGAGTATGCCCTGGAGTGCAATATATGGAAAAGTTCAGTCGCCCTAATTCTTGAGTAACTTCAGTATATTCAGGATGCTGCCACCAAGTTATTCCTTCAAATTGATAGCCCCTTTCTTGTTCTAAGGAATGACATCTAACGGTTACCCCATTTGAGGTAAGCTCGATCAATTCCTCAACACCTTTGATGTGGTCCCAATGACTATGTGTTAGCCAGATTTCTGTTAGAGTGTATCCTTCTGATAGGCAGAATTCATACCAATATCGGCCATCAAATGGGTCAATAATACAAGCCTTATTAGTTGATTTACAATGCAGCAGGTGATTTAGATTATCCCACTCACCTAATTGATGTTGGAAAACGGCTATTTTCTCTGTTTCAAAAACCATCATTGGTCTGGTCATAGATATTGCCCCGAACCCTGCCGACAACCGCTGACCTTTCAAATGATGAGTCATACTGTGTACCATGGCCGAGGCTCGAAGGTTTGTTATTGCCCTAGTCGTCGGCGTTCTATTCTTGTCAAGTTTACCCTTTATTTCTGCAGAGTCCGACAATGATTTGGGATTATCCCTACAAATTTCTAGCAATGAGTTATCTAGAACCTATACTGAGGGCGAAACAATACTAATTGATTCCAATCTAGTCAATAACGGAGAGGCGGTGATTTACCGAGAAAATCCCGCCTGTGAAGTTTATATGACTGTGCAAAACAGCAATAGCATTCCAATTTATTCTAATTTTGAGCAATGTAGAGACCAATCAAGAGATTCAACGATTGATAAATATGAAGTTGCAGAAATGCCTACCTTAACTTGGGACTTTACAAAAGATGACGGCGTGTATGTTGATTCTGGGAATTACAAAATTACCCTCCATCATAGTAAAATGGATCTAAATGATAGTGTATTGGTAGATTTCATAAAAAAGCCAATACTTGACCCCGATATTAAATTGGATTTGAAAGTCAGTGAGATTAATATGATTAGCGAGGAAGCAGCCTATCTCGCTCAATTATTTTTAACAAATACTGGAACTGAACCCATAAACTTAGACGACAAAGAATGTCTTATTCAGGTATTTGAAACTGATATTACTGATCAGATATATTCCTGCTTCAGCGGAACCAAAACCCTACATATCGGAGAACACGTATACTCTGGACATGTAATTATTACCAAAGAAAATTACAACCTCGCAAAGCCAATATTTTTCCACTTATATGGTTCAGATGAGGTAAAATCCTTGTCATTAAATGATACTGTTCAAAATCTATCATCGGAGATGTTAAGTGATGATTTTACCACAGAAAATAATCTAAACATTACAGTTCAACACAAACAACGAAATGATAAAATATCTATTATTGTAAACTCTAACCAACCAAACGCACAGTCTCAAGCATCGCTTTGTAATGCTTCGGTAAGTATCTACAATGACTTTGGAGAGTTATGGGTAATCGATGACTTAAATATCTGCGATATTGATGAAATATTTTTCGTCGACAAACGGTTAGAAATCTATAACATTGATTTAATTGATGAAAATCAATGTTACATACCGCTGGGCAAATATACTACAATTGTCCAACTTGAAAGAGAAATTTTCTCTTTTGATTTTGAACAACTTAACAAAAATTCAGTTGCAAACTGCCAATCGAACAGCGTCAATACCAATTTTTACCATATTTTGCACAACAATTCGATTTACACCACTATTGAAGTATCTGCGCTGGAAACCAACCTAAGAATTGATTCTGAGTGTTTGGCCGGGCTAAAGCTCGAATCTGATTTAGCGCAAGAGACCGTTAAATCTTATTGTGGATATAAAGTAGGTAATTTTATTGCTTTAGGCGATAACGCAATCACATTTACCGACGAATTCGATTTGACCAACATTGGAATTCAAGAAGACCTCTGGATCCTTTTCTCCTCGTTCAATGGGATTGCGGTCCATGAAAATAGATACATCAGCCCTAATTTAGAACAAGCTATCGATTCCGTATCCTACTTTGATATCTCTGGAACGTGGAAAAATGTTGATTATGGCCAGAATGAATGTTGGGTGCTCAACGCACCAAATTCTGCTCATATGGTTGATGCCTCAAAATTAACCTCTCAGTGGCACCCTAATGATGGTTGGTCAGGTAGTTACAAAGTAACAAAAAGTATGGGAGGTGATGACAATTGTGGCGTATTTGGTATTCCTATTGTTGAAATGAAAGAGGTTTACCACGAATCGGACCCAACGATTTTGGTTGGAGCAAATGATTACAATGAAGATAAGTCTAACAGTATTGATGTAGTTGGGGTTACAATAACTGGAACGGTTAGTGCCTCAATCATAGTTACACTAGTACTTTTGATAACAAACACAGAGAGCGTGCGTATTCCACTTACTTCTGCGGGATTATGGATGCTAGCGCTAGTTGGTAAGACCCATGAAACCTCAGACGGGAGATTCCAAAGAGGTCGATTAATCGGTTATTTGACGGCAAACCCTGGCTGTCACTTTAGAGCCTTAATGGCTGCGTTAAACATGAGTAATGGACAAATCACGCATCATCTTAGATTGTTAGAAAATCAAGAGCTGATTTGGAGAATTAGTGACGGGAGATTTGTTAGATACTATCCATTAAACAATTCTCTATATCCTGGCATGAACCCTGACGAATTACCTGTACCACCTTTATCGCCTGATCCAAAAAGCCTGCAGGGTAAGATTCTAACATTGCTAGATGATGAGCACCAAATTGGTGAATTCCCTACCCAATCTGAATTAGCAAAGAAACTAGAAAAGAGCCAGCAGCTCATATCTCATCATTTGAGAACCCTACAAAAATATGGGCTTGTTGAGAAGCGAAAAATGGGCATAAAAAATCGATACAAACTAACCAAAGAAGCATTATTCTTACTTGAAACAGACATTGATTACAACAAGGCTAGAGAATGATTTCTTGTCTAGTTACTCCAGCATTGTCAATTTTCCAAGGGATATTTGTCCACCCTTTGATGCCAAATTTCTCAACAATATCGTCGATGTAATCAACTGATGAGACAATTAATCCAACCACTCCCCCGCCACCAGCACCCATAGCCTTCCAAGCACTAACCTTGTTTTGTTCAATTAGTTCGGTCAATTCTTCTCTGAATGGTTGATGTAATTCACGGCCTAATGTATCTACGCCGGCCGAATTAAGATTCATTGCCTCGATTACATCATCCTTAGATTCTATTTTTATTCCCTTGGCCATCATTAATCCGGCGTTTCTAATCATGTCCAAACCGCTGCTAATTTCTTTGTCGCCAGATTCAAAACGCTGCCACACGCTCTTGTGTAAATCCCCTGAAACATGGGTAATATGACTATTAAAAAGCAATAAATGATTTTCCAACCACTCGCAAAATTCATTAGACGGCGTTAAAGTCTCAAAAGATACTGATTCATTTGTAAAGGTAAGGTGGTTTATTCCGCCCAATGCACTTGCCCATTGGTCTTGACGACCACCTTTGTTACCTAGCAATGCCTCGAATTGGTACGCAATTTCTGCAGTATTAATCGCATCTTGAGAAGAGCCCATTATGGTGGTAATAAAACCTACATTCATGGCTCCGCTAGTCCCTAGACCAGAGCCAGTAGGCATATCTGTTGAATATGATACTGATAATTTACGATTATCATCTATGACCATTTCAGATCGAACATATTGATTGATGGCAATGTTTACTACCTCGCCGGATTTTCTGCTACAATAGGTTGGTACATCTGTCCAGCCTCCTGCTAAATCAATTCGTGAGGGGGCTCGAACCTCGATTCTTCGGGCCATAGAAATCCTACATTGATGCAGTTCTTGAATAGTGGGTTTGAAATGGAAACCTCCTGTGGCCAACTTGTAGCGGATAGGAGGTGGTCGTTTGAGTTACAGCATCGAAAGTGTTGATGAAAATTATTGGCAGCAAAGATGGGAAGAAGAGAAAGTATTCGTTGCTAAGGTAAATGAAAGCAAACCCTCATTTTATTGCCTTGAAATGTATCCGTACCCATCTGGAAAAATGCATATGGGGCACGTGAGAAACTATTCTATTGGAGATGCTGTTGCCCGTTACAAGAGAATGATGGGATATGAGGTTCTATATCCAATGGGATTCGATTCATTTGGAATGCCTGCTGAGAATGCTGCCATAAAAGAAGGCGGCCACCCACACGACATTACTGAAAAAAACATGGCCTCGATCACCAAACAAATCAAGCGTATGGGATTCTCATATGATTGGAATCGTATGGTAAAAAGCCACGATCCTAATTACTACAAATGGAATCAGTGGTTTTTTACTAAATTCTACGAAAATGGGCTTGCATTTCAAGAATTTGCTCCAGTAAACTGGTGTAATCCTTGTAACACTGTACTTGCTAACGAACAGGTAAAGGCTGGAAGGTGCTGGCGCTGTAATGGTCCTGTCATTCAAAAAGAGATGAGTCAGTGGTTCTTAGATATCCCCAAATACGCGCAGGAACTTGTAGATGGATTAGAGCAAATACAATTTCCTGAAAATGTTGCTGCAATGCAGCGAGATTGGCTTGGACGGTCTGAAGGGGCGGAGATTAACTTTGAAATCGAGGACTCTGATGACATCATCACCGTATTTACTACCAGGCCAGACACTCTATTCGGGGCGACATTTGTGACTCTTGCCCCCGAGCATGAATTGGCAAAGAAGTTAGTTTCTGGAACAGAATATGAGGCTGATTGGCGGGCATTACATGATGAAGTGTCTNTTATGACCGAGTTTGATAGAATCAAAAACATGAATAAGAAAAAAGGCGTTCCATTGGGGAAAAATGCTATTCATCCCTTAAGTGGAGAGAAAATTCCCATATGGAGTGGAAATTTTGTTATTGCATCATATGGAACTGGCGCAGTAATGGCGGTTCCAGCTCATGATGAGAGAGATTTCGATTTTGCAAGAAAATTCTCTATTCCAATCAGACGGGCGTTGGTGATGTCTGAAGATGGGGATGCGGCGCAAGAATTGACCAAGGCTGAAACTGAATACGGTTGGATGGTAGGTACAGGAAGAGACGATTTTGATGGCCTCTATGGCGACGCAGCTATTACTGCAGTAATTGATGAATTGGTCAGTATTAACAAAGGTGAGAGAAAACTAAACTGGAAAATTAGACCTTGGTTGATTTCAAGGCAGAGATATTGGGGTACGCCAATTCCGATCATCCATTGTGATGAATGCGGAACTGTTCCCGTCCCAGAGCACGACTTGCCAGTCGAATTACCTCGAGATATTGTCTTTGGTAAAGGAAATCCACTTGAGACCTCAAAAGAATTTATGCAGGTAAAATGCCCGACTTGTGGCAAAGATGCCCGCCGAGAAACCGATACTATGGATACCTTCGTAGATTCATCATGGTATTTCTTAAGATTCACAGATGCCAATAATAATGAACAATGTTTCTCCGAGGAATTGGCTAACCATTGGATGAATGTTGACTTTTATTGTGGCGGTATCGAACATGCGCAAATGCACTTAATTTACGCTAGATTTTGGACTAAGGCTCTACGTGATCTTGGTCTTCATTCGATCGACGAGCCGTTTAATGAATTATTATGCCAAGGTATGGTCAATAAGTCAGCGCCGTATTGTGAATCTTGCTCTATTACCCTAAGTGTTGAACATTCCGGAATGCCTTGCCCGCAGTGTGATGATGTGTTATCAATGCGTTCGGCAAAGATGAGCAAGTCTCTTGGCAATACAGTTTCGCCGGAAGAAATGATTGAAAAATACGGTGCGGATACCGTACGCCTGTTCATTCTATTTGCCGCCAACCCGACAGCAGGAATGGATTGGTCAGATACTGCATTGGAGGCTAATTTTCGAGTTATGATGCAACTCAAAACAATGCCGGAAACAATGCTAAATTGGCAAACTAAACCTTCTACAATTGATGCATGGTTAATCGCTAGACTCAAACAAAGAGTTGCGGAGTTCAATGAAGCAATGGCCAATTATGACTTGCGTAGAGCCGTTGAGATTTCTCACTATGAGTTGATCAAAGATGTCAACTGGTACACAAGAAGAGGCGGTAATAATTCCACTGTAGGACGAAGTGTACTAGAATCATGGACATATCTAATTTCAGTTTCAACGCCTCATCTAGCAGAAGAATGGGGCAGATGCCTATCATTGAACAGTCTTGTATCGGCATCAGAGATGAAAGACATTGGCTTGATTTCACCCGAAGAAGAGAGTATCTTAAACCATGAATTCATTATGCGTGGAGTGCTTGAAAATTCTCGTAAAATAAAGAATATTGCAGAAAAGCATTTACAAAGCAAGGCAGACAAATTGACGCTAATCATTTCACCGGAGTGGAAAAATACCCTTTCGAGAGAAGCAATATTATACCTAAACAAAGGCGGAAATATCAAACAATTTGTTCAAGAATTGAAGCAAATGGACTTTGTTGATGAAACAAATAAGAGCCAAATATTATCATACTGGAATAAGAAAATGCTTTCTCAGGTTTTCAAATGGGATGACAAGTCAAAAGCATTAATTCTTGACAATATCGATGAATCCAAGATACTGTCAGAAAGAGCCTTATTCATTGCTCAAGAACTTGAATTAAGCGAAGTTGAGATAGTCAAAGCAGAAAACTACCATGGGGCTGATGGTAGAGAAAACTCTGCTTTACCACTAAGCCCTAGCATAATTTTTGCATAACTGTGATTATTATGCAGCAACCCAGCATGGTGCTTCGAAAATCAATAACGCCAAATGAACTACAGATTATGCAATATAATCTTTGTAATTTAGATAATTGGCCTATGTGGAACAAGTTTGCTAATCGGATATTATCTGAAACGCGTGGCAAGTTGGTGGCAAATCAACGGGTTGATCTGCACAGAGTTGTCGCACAACAATTGATTGAAGACATGTGGACAATCTCGGAAATCAATGAGGGAAATAATCCTCAATTTTGTCAAATAGTAATGAATTGGCAGGGACAGAGAATCAATGGAAGGGCTTCTGCCTTAGCGATAAATAGACTAACTCTAGATATCACAATACTTCACANTGAAAATGGTGGTGTTGAAGTCACTGCGTGGTGGGAAATAACCAAACTAAGCCGAGTTTTAGGTTTTGGCAACCGCATAACAGCGAACATTGTGAAACAAATTTTTGAGGACCTAACAAACTATGGAACAACTGACTATAGTTTGGTGAATAGTAATCATACANACCAAACCGAATAACCGATAGTTCAAATGATGTCGTCGGTAAGGTGGTGATGTGACAACAGGTAAACCACGTAAAAATACTCGGTCACATAAGCGGCAAAAGCCTAAGCGATATGGTACGACAAAGAAGTCAATACTAATTGAGCGAAGTAAAGACTACATCGATGAAGCACAGACAAGAGCCAATCAAAGATTTGCTCGGCAAGAGCGCGTGATGGGCTTCCCAGAAGAAGTGTTACAACCAAACCATCACAGATTTGATTGGCAGACCAATCCAGTTCCACTAAAAGATGAGGAAGCNTTAGCAAAATTTGTTATCAAAAAAGGCGAATTTGGCTGGCTTGAAGACAGTCGAGTGAAGCAAATTGCCGATTATGTTGAGGGCAAAAATATGACCNTAGATCAAGCATTATCATTGCGCTCAGCACTGCTTCAACAAAAAACCGTATATAGCCATGGTCGACTGAAATCTAGAGCAAAGGCACTGGCCCGCTTATACAATGAAGGAGTAAATGTTGTTGACTTATCTAAGCGGTTTGACTTTCCACCAATGAATATTTTCCGCATCATACTTGCTGAGAAAAGGTGGTCTAAATCTAGAATTAAAGAGTGTCTGAGAGATCCTAGTAAAATGAAAAAACGAGAGCAGGCAGAATTTGAAAAAGCCGAGGCCGCTGATCGAGTTTCAAATGTCGACCAGTCAGAAACTCACTCTAGAGCTGATTTATTTGAGGAGGTACTCGCCGACTGGTTTGAATCAAGGGGCGTAAAAATAAGACGTCAAAATGAGATGGTTTCTGAACAAAGGTTGGAACATGGAAGACCGATAAATACGCCCGACATTTTATTCCTTGACCATGTTGAGATAAATGGTCAACCAGTTGCGTGGATTGATGCAAAGCACTTTTATGGAGCCGATGTTTCTTTCCAAAGAAAAAAGATGACTAAACAAATGTCAAGATATATTGATGAATGGGGTAGTGGGGCTGTGGTTTATCGCCATGGATTTAGTGAAAATCTGTTCATTCCTGGTTGCCTAATGCTTGACGCTGAAAATCTTGACCTATCAAAAATGGCCTAATTTCACCACTCTATACTATGCTTGTTATGAGTGATTCTAGGCCGTTTGCAGTGAACTTTGCACAGAGTGAATCTAATTCATCTAATGACAGCATACGTTCTAATTTCCGCGGCAATATTACACAAGAGATCCCTAACATGCATAATCTAATACTGACATATGATTGTAACTCTAATGAACGAACTACAGTTCTCACTTTATCCAATAATTCTTTTCGTTCGGTTTCAAAAATTAATTCAGACTCGTGACAGAAAATACTCGATTGATCTAAAATGTCTTTCCATCGAGAATGATTCCATGGGCCATTTTTTATATTATTCACTGCCTTGTGGCCCGCTTTAGTAATTTTTGTTTGCCAATTTGCATCATTAATGTACTTTGAAGTGTGTCTAGATTCATCCGACTGCCAAACTAAAACTATTGGTTGCTTGCACTTGAAGCCAAGACAGGTTCCCGACGCCCCAGGCGCCCCGGGTTGCAATCTGATTTCAACACCGCCGGCATATATACCCAAAACATCCCCCAAACCAGAACCGTGCTGCCGCTCGATTCTATGACAAATTCTAAAATATTGTTCGATTCTCCCTCGCTTTGAGTATTCGCGGAACGCCAAAGCAACCGCAATTAANCCGGCTGCTGACATACCAAAACCTTGGCTAGTTGGTAATTCAAGTGAAACNGAAATATCAAATGATTTATCGTCGTCTATCAGTTTTGCATAAACTAAATCATCAATTAAATCCTGATAAAAAATGTCGCCATTCGGCATCAAATTACCACCCAAGTCATGAACAGTAAATGTACTATCTTGGATATTATGACTGTCTTGTTTGATTGATAATTTAACTTCGACTCCATGTTGGATATTTATTCCAACACCACGACTACCTTGATTACGCAATAGGCGACCTTCCTTCTCCACGGTAAAAAATAGAGTAATGTGGCCACCAATATGTGAAACATACTCTTTCTCCATAGTATTCCCACCGGTTCAATTGATTTGAAATATCTTATCGTATTAGAATAATTTAGTCAAAAAGTAAGGGTGTAATTGAAAATCAAGTAAATGTTAGGCTAATCATGGCCGGAGGTAGTATGTTGCCACACGACAGGGGACATTTGCTTTGGACAGCTGAAGATGGCGCTAGTAGAATGTTATTATCGAGCATGGATAGATGGGTTGCCGCAATTCTTGCGGATGATGATATTGACAGCCCTATGTTTGGCTCTAGTGAAACAATTGATGCAACTATTCTGGCCAAAAGCGATGGAATTATTGCTGGTACTGCAATGGTTGACCATCTGATTCAAATTTGGGCTCCCTCCGTTCAAATCAATTGGCGTGCTTCCGATGGAAAAAGGGTCGCTAATGGAGAAGAAATCGCTAATTTAACNGGCTGTCAAGAAACGATTCTCTTGATTGAAAGGGGTATGTTGAATATCCTTGGCCATCTATCTGGAATTGCGACAGAAACCAAAAAGTGGGCGAGTAAGGCAGTAAAACAGATTGCCTGTACTAGAAAAACTACCTGGGGCTTATTGGACAAATGGGCCGTTCATTTAGGAGGCGGTCTAACACATAGATTAACAAAAAATGATGCTTTAATGATTAAAGAAAACGACTTGGCATCTATGGGGGATTTCGATAACGGGAATGAGAGTAAAATTGCCGAGCTCATACAATCCCTAGAACCAAATCAGCTGGAGTCATTCATTGAAATTGAAGTGCGAAATGAAAAGGAAGCTCTTACTGCGGCCGCAATGTGGCAACAATCACATGAAGATGTTGATACAAAACTGGTTATAATGTTAGATAACTTTGGGCCAGAGCGATGTAAAAAAACCGTCATACAATTAGAAGAAATGGGGCTTAGAAGCGCTGTTTTATTAGAAGCAAGCGGCAACATCACTTTCGATACACTGGATAATTGGTTTGAATGCGGAGTGGACGTGATATCCACAAGCGCAATAAATAGAGGCGTAAAGCCACTTGACATCTCGATGATTGTTGGTGATTGAATGGGTGAATTTACCGCCGACAAAAGCCACCCAAGATACGATTCATTATTGAGAAGACATAACTTAGAAGTTGCTGCTGCCAAGGGAATGTTAGCCGATAGTGCGTTAATTGCTCACGGACGCGGCGAAGCGTTCGATTATTTACTTGGTGAGAAAACCTCTGGTAACGCCTTTTTAGCAACAAAAAATGCTCTTGCTCACCTAAGTGCTGCCAAAAAGCCGGTTATTACAATCAATGGCAATACTGCAGCACTTGCTGGTAAAGAGTTGTTGCAGATTGCCCAATATCTCAATTCCCCAGTTGAAATAAATATCTTTTATCGAACGGATAAGCGTATTTCTGCTATGTTAGAATACCTCGAGAACATTAAACAAGAACACAATATTTCTACAGAGATTCTAGGTGAAAATCCTGATTCAAGGATTCCTGGCCTTCAAGGGCCGCGAGCAAGGTGCTGCCATGACGGCATTTATTCAAGCGATGTAATTCTAGTTCCTTTGGAAGATGGTGACAGATGTGAAGCTTTGGTAAAAATGGGTAAAACTGTTATTGTGGTGGATTTAAATCCTTTATCTAGGTCTGCCCGAATGGCATCAATAACAATAGTTGATGAAATATCCAGAGTGGCTAGAAACATGCTTGAATTGATTGAGAGCGACGCAAGACCGGAGATTGACATTGACTTTGCTAACAACAGCAATCTTCAAGCGAGCGTAAATATAATTGCCTCGAATTATTCATGACAGATGGATTACGGCCGAAAATTAATTTTGTCGGCATAAATGTTTTATTTCTAGACGTCGAGTTAACCATGAAAAAGATGGGGAGAGAATTAGGCAGTAGCCCAAGGAAGGGGACTTTTGGGACCAACATATCATTTGACATTGATGAAGCCTCTGCACCAGTGAGAAGAAGAATAAAGCAAGAAACTCATACAAAAATTGATCCCACTGAAGATAATCAAATACTGACGGAATGCCCGGGTTGTGGTTCAGAAATAAATCATGATGAATGGTTAGATTGCCTTGTTGGATTTGTTTCTGGAGCTTATGAATTTGAAATTGGCAACCCGGTAAGAGCACGGATTGTACAAAATCTAAGAAATCAAACCGCGAAAATAAACTTACCACAACCAAAGGAAAACTGGGAATTGGCTATTGTCGGTAAACTAATGACTGAGATTGAAAAGATTGTTTTGGCTGAGGTAAATCGAAATCAACAAAAACAGGTCGCTTCAGCCGGGTTGAGCGAAATTGAGCGCAATGAACTGATTGCTGAAACTGAGGCAAGAACCATTAATTCCATGGCAATTGAAATTCAAGAAGCCTTGATTGCTGAACTAACACCAAGACTTGAGCAAGAGATAAGGGCTCAAGTAGAACGGGAATTATGGCAACAATTTGAGCAAGAATGGAAGAATAGGTCGGCAAATAATCTTGGCGAATAATAATTGAAAAATCAGTACTGACATATACTGTTAATGATATTCTTCATAGGCTGCCAAGATTACAGTCCAATTATGAGGGATAACCGACTCCATGTTGACTCATTGCCAGTAGAGGTTCAGAAACTGTGTGAAGTTATGGCTGGAATTGATCCTAATTGGAGTCTAGAGGATTGGTTACGATATCAAGCAAATTCAAGTTTGGAATTAATTTCTAGCGAATTAGAAGTTGAACTGAAAACCGCAGAACAGCGATTAAAGCGGATAACAGACATAAAAAATAGAATTTCAACACCTGTGGAGGAAAATCTACCGACAAACCAGACGAACCTATTCGATTGCTTTAGCATTGAATATGACAGAAGTATCGTTGGGCTTGGTTCAAGAGCGGTTAGCAATGAGGATGAATTTTCCGAAACCCACCCTGTCAGCGCATTTCTAGACTTGTTGCCCAATGAGCAAGGTGATGACCCACTACTTGCAGTTGCTTGTCAAAACCTAATGATAGTCATTGATGATGAATTGGCAAAAGGTAAAGATTCGGCAACATTAGAAGTGATTGTCACCGAATTAGATAAAGCCGGCATCGCTTTTGAGGAAATTGATGAAGCGATCGAGCATTTATTGATGAGTGGAGCAATAATTGAAATTGAGGATGATTGTTTCATTACTATCTAATCGAGGTTTCGCGATGACCTTAACCAAAAAGCAGGCTGCACAGCTTTGTATTGATGCAATCAACTCAGAACGGAAATTAAAGCAGAAAGTCCTCATTGTTGTAATCAATATACTTGTCATTGCGATAATAATAACATTCCTNACATCATGGTATTTTGGATTAGCGTGTGTATTAATTTGTGGGTTATTAGGACAATTTGCCCATGAAAGAATGGACAATTCCATTCAAGCAAGAAAAATACTGGCAATGAAATCGCTTAATTGGCAGCAATCGGAACTAGAAAATCCAGAACTAATGACTAAATTGATTAAAATTATTGGCTAAGTGGCAAATATGGATCAAAGTCTTGATATTTCACGACTAGAGTCGGAGGAGAAAATTGTCAAGAGTTTAGCCAAAGTTGCAATTTTTAGTGCTACAACATCTGTTATTGTCCTAATTTATGGTTTTATGATACCCGAACCAGTTATTTTCCTTTCAATTATCTTGATTCCCATAGCAGTTACTACAGCGAGTAATTTGATTAAACGAATCTATCAACGCAAGATCGAATTCTTACTCAATGATTTGCGATCTGAAGAATTTGCCGACAATATGTCAAATACTTACNTTAGTACTAGTAAACAATCAAATTATCCCAATTCAGAATACCTAAGAATTAGAGGTAGTGATGAAAAAGGCCCTGCTTTTGGTAACAATAACGAGAGCTTCTCTACCCACGGCAAACGGGTTGACGCCATGGCAAATCGAGATTATGATGATATTAAATCAACTAGTACAGGTGCTGAGAAAATGATTCGAATTGCTGATGAAATTCAATCAGAAATATCCTCCAAACTCTGGGATANGGCGGAATCTAAGGATAGTGATTTGCTTGAAGCAGGGGTTGATAGTTTAGGCGAGTTGTTAAAGACCGGCTGGTTTGAAAAAAATAAACAAGATGGTGCGGTTGAGCGCTTGTATCAAGAAAATAAAGGAAACCAAATATAGGACTCCTACTTAGACTTGGACATGAAGGTAAAGGCAATTCTAGTAGCAGGTGGCCATGGAAGTCGATTGTCCCCCTTTACCAAAATTACGCAAAAAACTCTACTGCCAATTTATGATAGACCTGTGATTGATTATGCTTTGGGAACTATTAGGCGGGCTGGAATAACTGACATAACCATAATTTCAAATCAGTTTATTGGTCAAATAGCCAAGCATGTTGGTTCGGGTTTTCCCGGTGAGAAAATTCATTACGTCTTGGAAGAAGAACCTCTCGGCGTTGCAGAAGCCCTTGATTTAGCTAGGCCTCATAATGAAAATTGCCGACTTTTGATATATTTTTCAGATAATATTACCACAATAGAATTAGAACACAGTATGTTGATTATTTCGAGAATCATGAATTAAATCCTGGGTGTCTTTTATTGTCGAGGGATGAAGATAACCCTCAGGCCTTTGGAGTTGCGGTATTCGACGAAAATGATAAGATTATAGATATAATTGAAAAACCAGAAAATCCGCCTTCAAACGTTGCTATTGGCGGAATCTATCTGTATGATGAGCAATTTTGGTCTGTGGTTGATGAGTGTCACAGAGAACACTCTGGTGATTTCTCTATTTCTGATGTCAATAGAAAATATATTCAAAAAAACCAAGTTGAGTTATTAAATATCGGCAGAGAAACATGGGTTGATTGTGGCACTCCGGACTCGTTACTATCAGCATCACTGATGGCTAAAGAAGGTAAGTTAAACCCAAATCCATTCCGATGAATTATCGAAACCACAATACATTACATAACCACAGGCCGTATTATGAAAATAGGAATTATAGGGGCTGGCATGGTTGGAGGAGCCATCGAACACTGCTTTGGTGAAGTTCATGAATTATTCATTCACGATCCTGCTAGAGGAACTCAGCTAAGTGACGTAATCGACAACGTCGATTTTGCGTATATCGCAGTTCCAACACCGCCTCATCCAATTCATGGTGGGTGTGATACAAGGATTGTTGAAGAAATTTTAGATTCGCTACCCAATGGATTCACTGCGGTAATTAAAAGCACTGTTGTTCCTGGAACAACCGAAGAGTTCCACCATCGATATCCGCATCTTAAGATTGCATATTCACCAGAATTCTTGGTTGAACGAAGAAGGTTGGCAGACTTTGCAAATCAAGACATTCTTGTTTGTGGAACACACCACAAAGAGGTTGCAGAAATGGTCTTTAAACAACATAAAGATGCCAANGTATTACGCAATGAAAACCTGTTCCATGTTACACCAACGCAGGCCGAGTTAATCAAGTACACAAAGAATACATTCTACGCCATAAAAGTAATTTTTGCTAACCAAATGTATGATATCTGCCAAGCCTTAGGCGAGGATTGGTACAAGATTAGAGAAGTAATTACTACTCCGCAAGAACAACCAATTGGTAACTCACATCTTGATCCGATTTTTGGGCTAAACCGAGGATTTGGTGGCAAGTGCTTACCTAAAGATTCACAGGCATTAGCAGTGCTTGCAGAATCGCTGGATTGTAAATATGAATTGCTTGAGGCCATTCAAAATGATAATAACCAATTACGAGATATTCTTACAGGAAAGCCTAGCGATGTGACGACAAATGATGACTAAGTCCATTTTATGGTGATATCGTGGCTCAACAACAATTTGCTGCGATTGCACCTAGAGGCACAATCAGAAGATTTGCCTTTGCTGGTACAGCAAACACCTTGTTATTCTGGATTCTCTGGGAGTCATTACGTATATCGCCTGTATTAGAATTATGTTCTGAAAGTGGCATTTGGGCAATTGCATGGATTATTTCTTGTACTATAGCACACTTTACCCATAGATACCTAACCTTCGATGGAAGAAAAGATGTGAAAATTACTATGCTTGGAGCATTTACGGTTTATGCAATAGGTGGAACGTTATCCACTATCTCCTACGAATTATTGGTTTCAAATCTCGATTTCCACATTCGTATGATTTTCATGATGAATACGTTAATTTGGGGACTTTTCACTTGGGCAAGCATGCGTTGGTTTGTATTTGGATATGATAACTAAAGCGACAAATTCCAACCCGCTCATAAAACGATTTTTTCCAGCGATTTCATGCGAGAAGTTATTGGCTAATGAGCACCACGGAGTATCATGCTGCCAGATACGATTCACAAGTTGTCACGGGATGAGAGGTTCTCATATGCTAGATTGTTAGCCTTTATGGCTCGAGTTGATAATGAACTAACCGTTGATGAAATGGCTATGTTTGAACAACGTCTTGGTACCGCATTACTATCACCAAAACAGCGAGAATTAATTCGTCAAGCTCTGAAAACTCCCCCACCACTTGATGAGTGTCTATCCGGACTTAGTGAAGAAGCCGGTCGTCTAGCATTGAGAGACACTGTTTTAATGGCTGCAGCAGATGGTACAGTTGATGATGATGAAAAAGAAGTTTTGATGGAGATTAGTGCCCACCTTGGGCTCCCAGATGATACTTTAGAACGATTATTGAAATGGACTGTTGAAGGTTATAATTGGATGCAGTCTGGCTATGATATTTTGAATGATCTAGCGGAGTGAAACCTTTGTTTTCGGACATGGTTAATGATTTGACCATTGAGGAGCGGTTAGCACATGCACAATTGATGGTAACCGTAGCATCTATTGATGGAGAGTTAGTTCAAGAGGAGCTTATTATGATTGAAGCAATTATGGGCAAATCGATGCTTCATCCAGAAATGAGAGTTGATGTCCGAAACACGTTAAACCATCCGTTAGAGGTTGAAAAGTGCTTGGAAATATTATCCGACACAGGGCAAAAAATGGCATTGAGAGATGCTGTTTTGGTCTCAGCATGCGATGGCGAGTATGATAAAAAAGAAATTCGAATTATCAAAAAAATTGCGCGAACTGCGGGAGTTGATACTGAAACACTTTCGCAAATATATCAGTGGGTGGAAGATTATTGGAGTGTTTACAACAAGTGGGCAAATTTCCTATCATAATAATGACGAGTCTTCCTTTTTCCAGTAAATTATTCTCTATATTAGGCGTTTTTTGGAGTTTTTTTACTTTATTACAAATTCATTCTCCTATCCTTAGGAAAGACGATTGTTTATTACTGATAAGTGATACGATAATAAATGAGCATTGGTGGGATAAATGGGGATTCATCCAAAGATTGGAATTACGGGGCTACCTAGAAGCGGGAAATCTGCGGTAATGGAAAAGGTTCTAAAAATGCTGAGCGAGGAAAGAACCCAAGAAATTAGACTTAGGGGAAATCCTACTGGTAAGCCAATTATTGCTGGACTACGTACTGAACCAATCATCGAAAACGGCGAACGGCTTGGCTACAAAGTGATAGACATCATTACTGGTGATGAGGGGATTATCGCTCACAAAGATTTCGATTCTAGATTAAGAGTTCTCGGCTATGGCTTAGATTTAGAGGCGCTAGAAAAAGTTGCTATACCGGCGATTGAGTATGCAAAGAACGAAAGCGAAGTTTTAGTAATTGATGAAATTGGCAAATTCACTGTAGAGAGCGAAAAATTCGTAAATTGTGTTAGAGGTGCGATAGAGATTGATAAACCAACCTTGCTAACCCTACACAAAAAAAGTAGACATCCACTGCTTCAAGACATTCGCCGAAGAGACGATGGCAGAATCTTAGAAGTCACTCCAGTAAACCGAGCATTACTGCCTTACAAGATTCATAAACTTATGAGAGAAACTTATTGAGTGCCGTTTAGTTCATCACTAGTATACTTCTAGCAGCACCATGGACGAGCCGAATAAGGCAGCGAATCGCATCTTGCTTGGCACCGGATTTGGCATGATCTTAATATGCGGCTTTGCTATTATTGAAGAACGCATGGTTATTGATAATTTAGGCGTTGGACACCTATTTTTGTTAGCCGGCATTATCTGTTTAGTTGTGGCGAGGCTGCTAAATTATAATACATCATTTCTAATGAGTATATTTCCCAACGAAACCGAAGCAGAATTAACACAACGAGTAAGTGATGAAGTCAATCAAATCACTCGAGACAGCCGGGTGGGGAATGCTTGGGCAGAATTAGAAAGCAAGGTTTTAGCTGAGGAAATCATTGAAGAGCAAGAGTAATTTTGTAGCGAATATTCAAGAATCCTCTACATCTCCAACGAAACAGGCGATAATATGAGTGATGTCCCACAAGGTTTGTACTACACCAAAGAACACGAATGGCTTAGAGTCGAAGGAGATATGGTTACTATTGGGATCACTGACCATGCCCAGGATGCACTTACCGACATTGTCTACATTGAACTACCGGAAATTGGGATGGTCGTCGAAGACATGGGTGAGTTTGCAGTTGTCGAATCAGTCAAGTCTGCTTCTCCTATTTTTGCTCCACTAGCTGGAGAAATCGTTGAAGTCAATGATGAATTAGAGGATACACCTGAACTCATGAATAACAGCCCATATGAAGAGGGATGGATAATTAAGATGACCGTCAATAATATTGACCAAATAACCAGTCTGATGGATGCTGCAGCATACAAAGCAGAAATTGGCGAGTGACCAATTTGACATCTGTTGAAGAACATCTTGCAATTTACATCGATGGATCTTGCCTAGAAAATCAAAATGTCAATGCTGAAACGCCGGCTGCCTGGGGAATGGCTGTAGTTATCGGCGATAATGGGCTTGGAAAGGGCAGTGGTGAAATTCTAGAAGAATCGTGGGGATTTGTCGTTTGTAATCCTAATGATAATGAATTCATCGGGGCGGAAGTTGGCTCCAACAACACCGCCGAATTAACCGCATTTGCAATGGCATTACGTTGGTTGTTAATCGATGGGAGTGAAAAAGCCGCTATAATTTACACTGACTCGCAATATGCGGGCAACTTAGCTACGGGGGCATGGCGGGCAAAGGCTAACAAAAGCCTAGTCAAATTTGTTCAAAATTTATGGAATGAAGTCAATCAAATACGTGACATTGAATGGCGTCACGTAAGAGCACATCGCGGACACCGGTGGAACGAGCGAGCCGATCACCTTGCCAATCGTTGCGTTAACAATCAATTACCAATACCATTGTCGTTTTGGAAACCTGGTCAACGTTAGTTCAGCCTATTATCGAGCCATTCCCTAAGTGGGCTGGAATAATCTGGGTTACGTAAACCATAATCAATTTGTGACTTTAACCATGATAACGGATTTCCTGAATCATACCATTGATAATCACTTAAATCTACTGCAATTAAACCATTGCCAGCCACCCAATACCTTTGCAGTTCAATCGTTTGATATTCGGCGAATTCACTTACCGGGAATTTTGACAATAGTAAATCCTTGCTGTCCTTGGTAAAGATATATCGGCCACACAATACTTTGTTGGACGGCGCATCCTCAACAGCAGGTTTCTCAATTATCCGTGAAATTTTTTCACCATCAAGTTCTATCACTCCATAGTTACTCAACTCTGCTCTAGAAACAGCATAAATTGCTGCACAAGGCAGACCGGTCTCGTTGAATACTGAGATTAACTTACGGGAAGCATTAGATGCTGCAAAATTCTTGACGCTTGAGAATTTATCGGTAATTATGTTATCTCCCAGTAATACAAGATAAGGCCCGTCGATATCATTGAGTGATTGTAGTATGGCGTGGCCAAGTCCAAGTGGTTTGTGTTGAGTATGTACAAAGAATTTTATTGAATCATCCACAGTGAACAGCGTTTTGCTGATTTCTGGTTTGAGTAAATGATAATCCTCCTTACTCTCCAAGAATGTTGAAAAATCTTTGCTTGGAGAGGTGATTATATGGATTCTAGAAACTCCTGCTAGCACTGCTTCCTTTACCAAGTGTATGAATGCAGGCACATCGACTAGTGGTAACGACTCTTTCGGTAAATAGGCGCTCGTTGGGAGCATTCTACTACCTAATCCTGCGGCAACTATTACAGCATCATTAACAACTGTCATCGAGAATCCTAAAGGGTACAACCTTTCAAGCATAACCCATCATGGCGTTATCATGGCAACGATTCCGGAGTGGCGGTGGATTACGGTCGCTGGCTTGTTAATGGTCGCACAAACCATGCTTGATTTAGCACCAGAAGGCCCCTGGGGTGCCAGTTCATTCACTAGAGGATTGATTGGTTTGTCCGGACTATGCTGTTTGTATGTTGGTTGGTTTCGATTCACATTCAAGCAATCAGGGATTATTCCGTCAATAAATCGATGGCGTCAGCCGGAAAAAAGTTGGAAATTGGTCTTGGCCTTCTCGTTTGTCTGTATATTTTTGGTCTATATCACAAATAATACGGAGTTAAAAGACGTTCTTCCAGAAACCTCTGGCATGATTCTGTTACTTATTGCATCGTTATCGATGCTAAACGCGATTTATGTTGGCTTGGTTGTGTCAGGACCCTTAAGCAAATCTATCGAGGAAGAGTAATCAATCGAGAAATCCTAATTCTTGGTCAAGAGTTTCTAGCGCTTCACTAAGTTGCGGTAAGGATTCTGGCTCTTCCATGGTGCTAACATGATGCTTTTTGGGGACTGGGGTTGGCTTATCACCGCTGCCATCTAACCAATTAACCCATTGATAGGATGAACCTTTTCTTCTAGCCTCCATTAATTGCCACAGCGGTTCTAAGTCACATTCAAAGGAGTGCAAATCAGTAAGTCTTGAAGCAAATTGTTCGACTGAAATATCTGACATTTTGATTAATAATTCACGCATCCTTGTTCTTACCAACTCGTCCCCATCTTGCCATAAAACCGGCAATAGTTTTCTTGCATCATCGGGAAATGTCTCAAAATAATCACGTAATGAGGGCACTAAATTCCTACGCACAATTGGCAAATTATGGTTGCTCAATTCGGCTAGGTTGTCTGCCCACATCTCCGCGTCTAGGAATCTCAAATCTGATGAAGTAGTACTAATGGCAGCAAGAATATCTGAATCGTCATCGGCCTTTAACTGATGATAAAATGGCAACGCATCTTCTGACAATCTTCTAAACAATCTCGTCAAAACATCGGCCATTGCTCGACGCACCCTCAAATCACTCCTTGACATTAGCAATTTTGCCAAATCGTGCCCAACCGTTCTGTTATGGTCTATTGCCTTAGCGAGGCACTTTGTAATTTGAACGGCAACTTGTGAGTCTGTATCCGAACACATTCGAGTTAGAATATCAAATAGCCCGAGCGGCTCTATCAACTCAGGCCTCTCCAGCAAAAGTCTAATCCATTCAATTAGTAGTCTGCGCCTATCGACGTTGTCACCCTCCAATTCATTGAGCATCCATCTTGCTGCCTCAATTCCCAGCTCATGAGCGACAACACCAGTTAGTCTTGGGACGATTGCATCTGGGTTCCAATCTAGATTCTGAGGCCCCCTCTCTGGTTGGGTATGCCATGTACCCGGCCTCTGGGCAATAGCGATCGACTCAAGCAGGTGATACCCTTGGTGAATTTGTTGCCCCAAAGGCCCTATTGATAGTCCGTTAAGCAAGGCAATACTCAACCACCATCTTGCCCCATCAGGGGCTTGTGGATCGAGTGCTTGCGCAAGCCAATCATTGTTTATTGAAAATATCAATCGTTCAGCGACCATATCAGCACGCTTTTCAAGCCACTTCTTGTGCACTTTATACGGGTCATCGGTCAAATTCATACGGTGAGGAACTACCAAATCGACTACTGTGTTCAATTTATTCTCGAACAAGCCTCTATCTACATGTAACAACCCTATCCCTTGTTGTATTAACTCCTGAGCCGAAATTGGTTCGATGACCGGAAAGTCGGCATCGGTAATCGGGGGATGGGGAAGAGGCCATGATTGCGTCCCGCGCTCTAACGCTTCGACTAGTAATGTCGCCGCCTTTTCAAACACAATCTGAGAAATCTCAGATCGACTCAAACTCATTTCTATCAGCCGATAATGTGTAGTTAGATATCTAGTTCAATGTTCAGGTTTTGGATAAGTTCCTTGTATCTATTTCTGATGGTAACCTCTGTTACACCAGCAACTTCAGCAACCTCTCTTTGGGTTCTTCTTTTTCCGCACAGCACCGATGCGATGTAGATAATTGATGCTGCAATACCCGTTGGACCTCTACCGCTTGTCAATTCTTTTTCTTGAGCAGCCTTGATTAGTTCGTATGCCTTTGCTTCAACTTCTGCATCAAGACCAAGTCCTGAACAAAACCTAGAGATGTAATCTTCTGGACCTGTTGGCATAATCTTCATTTTTAATTCTCTTACCATGAAACGGTATGTTCTACCTATTTCTTTTCTTCCGGTACGAGATGCTTGGCCAATTTCATCAAGTGTTCTAGGAACTCCACATTGACGACATGCCGCGTACAATGAAGCTGCAGCAACACCTTCAATTGAACGCCCTCTTATCAATCTCTTGTCGACCGCTTTCTTGTAATTTACCGCAGCTGCTTCGCGTACAGACTTAGGCAATTCTAGTCTGCTGGCCATTCTGTCTAATTCTGCAAGCGCCATTGCAAGGTTTCTCTCGGTTGCATTTGAGACACGGCTTCGCTTTTGCCACTTTCTCATTCGATAAAATTGTGAACGATATCTGGAATTGATGGTTTTACCAGAATAATCCTTATTTTGCCAATCGATATCTGTTGAGAGACCTTTGTCGTGTAGCATGACCGTCATTGGGGCACCAGTTCTCGCTCTTTGATCGCCTTGTTCTGGTGAGAACACTCGCCATTCTGCTCCTTGGTCAATAACATTGTCCTCTAGCACCAGACCGCAGTCGTCACAGACGACTTCGCCTCTCGTTTCATCTCGAGTCAGATTTCTACTTCCACAATCACTGCATTTTACAATATCTTCAACTTGTTGTTCATCCATTTGTCATTCCCCCCCTAAAGAAAAATAGGGCAACACTCTTAACCCCTTATGCGAGGTTATATCAAACTTATGGCAGAATTGGGTCAATTTACGACCCGGAAAAATTGCATCCGATTAGNGTGTTTTNTATCTCTCAGCATATAGTTTATGACAAATTAAGGTGAATGGTTATACACATCACAAGCCTGCCCGAAACGATTGCCATGGGTGTTAGCGGCGGGAAAGAGAAAATCGGCCTAACACCGGGGAAACGTGTTTTATTCCTAACCAAGGATTTAGCGTTAATTAAACAGCAGTTATATGATGGATTAAATCTCAAGATGAGTGATATTAATCCCGAGGATCTCTTGGACGATATCAATACCGACGTAATGACTCCAGCTTGGGTTTGTTTTGACCACGAACCTGCAGAGATAGCGAAAAACGCCTATGCTGGGCTGAAACACAATGGGCTTAGAGTGTTCAGTGAAAACGCCTTGATTAATGGTGATTTTGAAGTGATAGTTTCTGGTCAAAGGAAGGGCACTGGCTCAAGTCGAGAGACTGCCGCACAATGTGAAAGATGGGCGGGGATACGTATTGTTATTGCCGGATCATTCGCCCCAATCCACGAGAGAAACAACATAAATCTTGGGCAGTTGATGGGAGATTATGCAATGTTAGAGAGATTACAAAATGGTGAGCAATTGTTGTTATCTGAATTCATCGACAAATACGATGAAGTGACTAAAATAATTATTCAAAAAGGTGGACTATTCCCCTTTGCTAAGGCATTAAAAAATGGCGAAATTGCACTGCCGGCCATTGAAACCGGTCAAAAACCGATGACAATGGCAGAGAAAATTATTGCTAAGAACCTTGTTGGCCAAGCNCATGGGCAATGTGTGAAACCAAATGACCCCGTAATAGCTCAAGTTCAAGGCGGCTATTCCCACGAGTTTACCACGGCACAGGTGCATACATTCTTGACCGAAGAATATGGTAAAGATTACCAATTACCAAATCCAAGCAAATTCGCAGTATTCGAAGACCATTTGCTGTATGCGCACCACAATCCTAAATTCGTCCCATTCATGGACAAGGTCCAAACATTACGAGATTTACAAAACCAATTCCAACAACATACCAGTGTCAGAGATTATTCTGCTATCGATGGAGTATCGCCTGGAATCTGTCATCAAGTTGCGCGCGAGGAGTTCATCGAAATAGGTGATTTTGTACAAGCCACTGACTCTCACACCTGTATGGGTGGAGCATCGAACGCATTAACCTGGGGAGTTGGTGCGACCGAATATTCCAACTTAATCAGTGCTGGTTTTACCTTCGTTAAAGTTCCCGAATCGATTAGGTTTGAATTGATTGGCGAATTGAGCCCCGGGTGCACGGCAAAAGATGTTATTCTGCACATTTTAGCAGATCACGCTCGTAAAGAACTGACTTTGAACCGTTCCATGGAATTTGGCGGGCCCGGACTAGCAAGTCTTTCGGTGGATGAGCGTGCTACGCTATGCAATATGGCAACAGAATGTTCGGCAAGAACTGGTATCTGTGAGCCAGATCAAATTCTATACGACTGGATGAAGAATGCCATGCCAAATTTATCAATCGATGAAATGGAAAAAAATTCGGTGACCCCAGACCCAGGCGCCCACTACGATGGCGGAATACACATCATCGAATTATCATCGATTGAGCCAATGGTAGCACATCCTGGAAGTCCAGACGAAGGAATACCNAGTGACCCTACGAATGGGGCTTTGATTGTCGAGATAGGTAGTGTTGCAATCGATATTGCATATGGTGGCTCTTGTACTGCTGGTAAAGAAGACGACATCGCATATTACGCCCAAGTTTGTCAGGCAGCAGACGATGCTGGTCTAACAGTTGCAGAAGGGGTTGATTTTTACATCCAATATGGTTCTGGTCAGGTAAAAGATTTAGCGGTTAGGAAAGGTTGGCACGAATTATTCTCCAAGGTTGGCGTGAAACTAATTGATCCTGGATGTGGTGCCTGTATTGGGGCTGGCCCTGGTGTATCAATCACGCCTGACCAAGTCACTGTTTCCGCTATTAATCGTAATTTCCAAGGACGTTCGGGGCCCGGAAAACTTTACCTCGCCAGCCCACTGACCGTCGCTGCATCGGCATTTACCGGGAAAATCTCCTCATGGCAGTACGGGCTTTTTGAATGATAATTATGAAAAAACGCACTGGTTTGATTGCAGCAAGTATTGTTGTAGTCGGGATTGCAATAACAATTACCCTAACTCAGGCTGTAATCAACCTATTCTTCGACTACATTAATTGGTTCACCGACAACGAAACACTAGGTGCTGCAATATTTCTCGCATTGTACATCATTTTTGGGATAATTGCACTACCAGCNAGTTTTCACAAATACCTTGCTGGGGTCATTTATGGGTTTGGCCCTGGAATAATTATTGCTTGGATCGGTTCTATGATTGGGGCTATTGCGCCTTTCTTGCTAGGGAAGAAATGGATGAATCCTTACGCAAGAAAAACCTTGGAAAATTATCCTAGTTTGAAAGGATTGGAAGACGAAATGACGAGACAGGGAGTCAAAATTGTCGCATTGACAAGAGTAAGTTTAGTAATACCATATGGAGTACTAAACTATGCTTATGGCGCCACTAGAATCAAATTCAAGGATTTCATGATTGGAAATCTTGCAATGATCATCCCGTCGATAATGTATGCTTGGTGGGGCTCTCAGACTATTGTTACTGGTGATGGAATTGAAGCTGCGGCTAAAACCCCATTTGATTTTTTTATTATTGGGCTGTCAGTTATCATTACCATTGTCCTCATTGTAAAGGGCAAACAAATCATTGATAACCTAGAACGCGATNTTGAAAANCTGCAATAACCTACGTTCATCTGATAATTTCTATGTTAGTTATTATGAACCGTCGGTAATCGAAGTTGTGTGTTGCTGGCCCGAGGTCATTCGGATCGAGGAGGACCAGAGACGGAGTGACAAGAATGTCAGGTATAGCACAAAAACTAGCATCTAACCAAAAACAAGTAGCGATCTCTGAATTTTTTGAGAAGAATAAACACTTCCTAGGTTTCGATTCACCGATTAGATCATTGATAACTGCAGTCAAAGAGGCTGTGGATAATTCTCTGGACGCTTGTGAAGAAGCGCGAATATTGCCGTCAATCAAAGTCAAGGTCTCTAAAATAGACACAAAAAAAGACATCATTGAACTGGTTGTGGAAGATAACGGCCCAGGGATTCCACAGAAGAGCATTGAGAAGGTTTTCGGCCAACTATTATTCGGTTCAAGGTTTCATGCAATAAGACAATCAAGAGGCCAACAAGGAATTGGAATTACCGGCGTGGTAATGTACAGTCAACTGACTACCGGTAAACCAACTCATGTAAAATCAAAAATAGCCACCGAATCTACCGCAGCCGTTGTTGATATCGGCCTTGACACAAGGAAAAATAAAGCCACAAAAAGTAATGCTGGCAGAGAAATTTGGCTTTTAGATAACGGTGAAATGAAAAAACATGGATTGGAAGTTACCACCCGAATGAAGGCAAAATATCAGAAAGGACGTCAAAGTGTCTGGCAGTATTTGCGAATGACAAGTATAGTCAATCCTCATGCCGAAATTACCTTTACCGATCCTGATGATGAAACTCATCACTGGCCGCGAGTCACCGAAAGGCTTCCCGGTAAAGTTGAATCTATCAAGCCTCACCCACACGGAATAGAATTGGGGCAGTTACAAAGAATGCTAACCGAATCTAAGGATTCAAGATTATCAGTATTTTTGAGAACTAATTTCTCCGGTGTATCAACTAGGGCCGCAAAAGAGCTATGTTCTGCCGCTGAATTGGATGTAAAAGTAAAGCCGAAACAGATGACTCCTGAACAGATACGCTCCTTACTTGAAGCCTTCCAAGGTGAGAGACTGTTCAATGGCAAGCCGGTGAAATTACTAAATCCGCCCACTAATTGTCTTTCACCAATTGAAGAAATGCTAATCAAAAAAGGTCTGTCAAAAACCATTGACTCAAGGTATGCAATTACCATGACAAGAGCCCCGAATGTTTCTCAAGGCAATCCTTACCAAGTTGAAGTGGGCTTGATTTTCGGCGGCAATATGGCAGCAGATAAGCCGGTTGAGATTTTGAGATTTGCTAATAGAGTACCGCTAATGTATCAACAAGGAGGTTGCCTACTGACCAAGGCAATTGAATCGGTTGATTGGCGTCAGTACGGGCTTGATCAAGCCGGAGGGAAAGGCGTACCCAAGGGGCCTGCGGCCATCCTAGTCCACTTAGCCAGTACAAATGTTCAATTCACCTCCGAAGCGAAAGAAGCGTTAGCAGATAATACAGAGGTCATGGAAGAGGTTAGAAAGGCGATGTTAGAAATGGGTCGCGGTCTGAGGAAGCATCTTGAAAAGAAAAAGAAGATGGCCAAAACTAAAGAGAAATTCGAATTGATTAACGATATCTTGCCAGCAATAGCCGCTAAATCCGCCCAAATTCTAGGTAAACCCGTGCCAAATTTAGCCGGTTCGATTACCAAAATAATGTCTGCAGTAATTTGTGAAAGCACCACTGAATGGAATAAGGAAAGCAAATCTGTCGATGTAAACATAAAGATTTACAATTACACTGCGCGNTCAAGAGCATACACAATCTTGGCAACTTGGCCAGAAAAAGTCAGCGGCTCAATGAAAAATAATGAACGTGGTGGCAGAAAAGAAGCCACTGGTGTTTGGGCTTGGAAATTAGACACTTTACAGCCTGGGGAATTTATTATCATTAAATATTCACTTGAAGGTTTGGAAAAAGGAGACTGGACTGAAACCGATGTATTTTTCCGAGGCAGCCAAGAAATCATCGGTGCAATGAAGATGGATGAAAAATACCTTGAAGAAATTCGTAACCAAGAGAAAATTCTAAGCGAATTAAGTGCATCAAATAATATTGGCGCGGGAGAAAACAACGATTGGCAACAAATAGTTGTTGAGAAGCCTGATGCAATTTCTGAATCGGTTCCAGGACCATCGATTAAACCGCCTTCAGGGCAATCAACCCTGTTTGGAGGTGAACAATAATGTCAGCGAGAATGAGTGCTGATGATACCAAAGCTGCAATGCAAACGGTAGTCTCAGAAATGTACGATAAAATTGTCAAGGGCGAGGCGCCCACCATGACTTTACCAGTGAGGACAAAAAATAACATTGGGTTCGACAGAAAACTTGGAGTCTACAAATATGGCAAAAAAAAGTCGGTACGGGATGCTACCAGTTTAGGTTCGGCAAAACAATTGCTTAGAGGTTTGCACGTTATTGAATTCATTGAAGATATGATTGATTCTGGGAAATCATCTACCCTAAGAGAGATGTATTACATCTCAGAAAGTTGGGGACTCGGGAAGTTTGGTAGCCAAAATGAGTCGAATAACCTAGCCGAGGATTTAGAGATCGTCACAAAGTGTCTNAGAGAAGACTTCAAGCTCAGACCCGAAGAAGACGGGGCTAGAATTATTGGAAATCTAACCTTGCAAGAACGTAATCGCCGAGGAGAATGGATGAGGATTAATGCTAGAGACGATGTCGGTGATTCTGGATATGGTGTGCCTTACAATGTAGAATTGGAAAAGATTGAATTTCTCGAACACGATATTAATTTCCTCATGGCGATAGAGACCGGTGGTATGTTTGACAGGTTGGTTGAGAATGGTTTTGATGAAGATTACAAATGTGGACTATTACATTTGAAAGGGCAACCGGCAAGATCCACAAGGAGAATTATCAAACGTATGAGTGAAGAATGGGATTTACCAGTTGTTGTATTCCTTGACGGTGATCCGTGGTCGTTCAGAATTTTTGCTTCGATAGCTTATGGTGCGATTAAAACTGCTCACATTTCAGAATATCTTGCTACTCCAAGCGCAACCTACCTTGGCATTACCTCAGACGATATTCTCGCTTACGACCTGCCTAGTGATGACCTTTCAAAGAAAGACATTGAAGCCCTCAATGCCGAACTTTCTGATCCAAGGTTTGCAGACTCATGGTGGCAGGATCAGATTAACATGATGTTAGAACTTAACAAGAAGGCTGAGCAGCAATCGTTAGCAAAGTATGGTTTAGACTTCGTCACAGACACCTATTTGCCAGAAAAATTAGCGGAACTTGGCCTTGCGTAATCGTACAAGCATTATTGGAGGACTTCAAACGAGGGTTGTCTATGGCGCAGACTAATGCTAACCCATGGCCCATGCGTATTGCGATAATTGGCCTGGTTTGCTTAATGATTGGTGCGATTGCCATTTTTTCTAACATGGACCAAATTGATGCGGCGTCAAGTCCGAGAAAAATCAATGAAACCTCAATCACCGGGGGCGGGGCTGAAAATATTGAACTAAGAGAGAGTTGTTATTCAGCAGTTGTTATTTCAAACGACATATCAAACGTCAGTTTGCTCAAGATGAGTGGCTCAGATATTGTTGGGAATGCTTTAGAATCGAGTAATTGCAAAACCGACTGGACGCCAATGGACTCCGATGGTAGCAAATTTACCATCCTCAAAGAGTGGGACGTATCCGAAAAAGGTGAATATATCCTAGAGGTGGAATGTGAATCAAGTTGTGATAACTCAACACTGTGGCTCGTGGATGCTACTGGCGCACAATGGAGAATGTTAGAGCAACCAGCACTAGTTTTTGGAGGTGCAGCGTGCTGTATCGGCTTGGTAATACTGCCACTATCATTCATCCTATACATGACTAACAAAAATTCTGGTGGTCCGAAAGTAATGATGGTCGGAGCGAATGGTCAGGTACTGCCAATAACAGATTTAACCCCTGAGAATATCGCAAAAATACAAAATCAACAAATTGAAAAAGTTGACAACCCGTTTGCCGATACAGGAATAACAGATTCCGAAGAGTTTGTAGACGGTCGAGAAGATGTAATGAATGGTACCTTATTAACCACTGAGCAGGTATTTTCCCTTATGAAGGGTGATGTTGATGAAGCGCAGAGTAGGGTTGCAGATCCGTTTGCCGACTACAATAATCTACGTCAGCCAGAGAGCCAAATAAAAGCCACTAACAGTAAAGAGATTGCCTCATGGGATGAAGGTTTAGGTGCGGCCAAAAACCAATCAAATCAACAAGAACACACCAAGAAAATCAGAAATGATGACAATCGTGAAACACCTAAACAACCTGCTGCTACTACAAAACCAAATGCTTGGAAAGAATGGGACGAAAACTAAGGTGATGTTGTGAAAAAATATCTTTCGATTGGATTGATAGTTGTTGGAGTATTGATGATTATTTTCTCGTCACTGGGGGTCACACAAGACCTCACTGACTCAGATACTGTCGATGCGATGCTACCGCCCTGTACAGTAGAAGAAGATGGTTTACCTTTCGTTGGTGATGAAGAAATTACATGCTACTGGGGAATGTCAGGGGAGATTCTTGAAATCCCTGGTGAAGCAATTGCTGCTGATGTTGATGTTGAGATTATTTGGGAGAAGACTGGAGTGTGGATTGGTATCGCTGAAGCAAGTGAAGCAAGCAAATGTGAATTTAAAGATGACTATTACGAATGTGAAAAGGATTCTATCAACATGATTGCAGGTGGGCCATCCTCCAATGGGAAAATTACTTGGCAACCTATTCCAGGGGAATATCGTTTTGTTGCTGGCGGAGATGATTCTCAAACTTTACAGCAATTTGATGTAGATTGGAGTTATCAAGCCTCCCTGAAGTCAATATTTGCAATTTCGTTGTTACTCACAGGATTAGGCTTAGCAATCGTTGGCGGAGTAATGTGGTATAAACAAAGAATCCGTTGATTTGAAAAAGGTTCATGAATTAGTTAACCTTAGGTTGAGCAATATGGCTGATATTGACCTTGCGCTGAGGCTTTTGCAAAACAAAGTTCGAAGACAAATCCTAGAGAGACTAGTAAGGGAACCACATTATCCAATGCAGTTAGCTGACTTAATCGGTGTTAGTCAACAAGCCATCAAAAAGCATCTGAAAGAATTAGAAAATGGTAACTTCGTTACCAAATTAACCGTCCCAAGCGAAAAAGGTGGGCCGCCAAGGACAATTTATACCGTGCAGGAAGCCATATCAATAAGAATTGACCTTGGCCCTGATTTATTTAATTGCGAACAAAGAAAACTCCCCTCTGGAGGGCCAATAAGGTTGTCTAGTAAACTTCCCAAAGTTACTCACTCTGTAGCAGAGGTGGTAAGTGGAAGGAGAAAAATCTCAGTTAGTGAAGGTGTTGGCCACCTTACAGAACTCAACCAAGTTATTGAACAGTTAGATTCAGAAAGAGATGCACTGATTTCGCTACACCAACATATTCGTAATCGTATCTCCCAGGGGGTTGATAATGACTTTGAACAATATGAGGAGAGGGTTATGATTCACTCGATTATCGAGTCGCCGGAGAAGCGTCTTGACCTTAACTTACTAAGCAAAGAATTACAACTGGGACAGCAGCAAGTTTCCGAACTATTGGAAGAGGTTCGAGCTAAGTTACAAAAACAGATTTCCCATAAGGCAGGTCATGTGATTGCTGCCCCTGAAAACTCAAACCTGTACTGGTGGTTAGGCGATTATAAAAAATAGTCCAAGGTCGTTTATTTATCTGAATCTAAGACACTAACAAGTGATGATTGCTCCGCAATTCGCAAATTCACTTCCTCTCTTCTCACCTTACCCACAAAGTAAACAACGCTGAGTAGTGATAGAGTCAGTAGAATAACGACAAACGGTAGAGCCGTCTTGCCAACAATTTGTCCGGCAACATCGAAGAATGGGCTTGGAGATTCTAGCGGTTCTGATACAGCCATAATGTTGTTACTTTCACTACCTTCTACAATCTGATTTAATGGATCAACTACAACATAAACACCCTTGCTACCCGCAACGACTGGGTACAGCAGATAAATCTCAATTTCCTTGGCATCCTCTGAGGCGTCAGGAGCTAACAATGCACCAACAACTTGGCGCATAACGACACTATCATCATCGCAACCATTACGTTTGATGTCATTAACGATTGACTGGCTATTCACATCATCATATTGACACAAAACGATTTCGATATCCGTAGCGTGGGTATTGCCAATATTTTGCAGAGTAATACCAACGGGAATTGTTGAATCAATATCAGCGCTATACTGTGAAACTCTAATGTCTTTGATTACCAAATCTGGTGCTTTTAGACTTAATGTAACGATGAACTCGTTGCTATCAAGGTTCTCTCCCTGCCACGATGGCGAGGAATCATAATCCCCTCCTTCAGTCATATCTCCCGCCATTGATACAACCTTCAATCCAACATTACGAGTATCTAATTTTGCGGTGGTTGAAATTTTAACTACTGCAATCATTTCTACGGTTTGGTACGGGGCTAATTTTGGTGCCATGTAGACCATGTTAGGTTCAATGTAAGCACATCTGTTAGAGTCCTGTATTTCCTCAATCATTGAATAGTATGCATCAATTTCAAGTTGGTTGGTATCCGCTGCTGGCATTGCCTCTGTGATAACAACACACTCTTCATCAACACTCAAATCGTTACTGATTTTCTTAATTGTGCGCCATTCTACGGACCAGCCGGTTAATGCTCCCATTCCAGGTAGCTCATTCCATATCAGATCGTTACCTTGTGATTGAGCTGTATGATTGTCTAACGAGGGCCAATCTTGTACGTTACCATTATTGGTAATATTAACAGCAAAACTAACAATCTTACCGGGTGCAGAAACTTTTACTGGGTTGTCGACTGTTGAATCCATCGTAATCTCCATGTCATAGAATTCATTGACATTAACATACAGGAAATCGACATCGCGTTCTCTTGTAATCCTATTCTGCTCATTTGGATATGCTTCTTCTGAAAGTGTTTTGAATTCGACAACATACAAACCTGCTCCAATATCAAACTCTGGAATGTTCATTAAGACATCAAATGTTTGATCTGAGTCACGATCTAATTCCTCTAGACTCTCCCTTGGAATTACTATGTCCCAATGTCCGGTTCTAACTGGTACACCTGTAGGATCAATCACTGTAGTCAAACGAAAATCAAATCTGTCCGGCCCATTACCATTATTCGTCGTGGTTACTGGAAGAACCAGCTTTTCACCGGGGTTTACTGCTATTGCTGATATTGGATTGCCGTTTGAGTCTGTGATAGATACAATTCTATCTGTCTCCAGCTCGATTTGGGTATCAAGGCTATACTCATGGATAACACTAACAGTATATCTGCCGGTGTCTGAGACCTTCTGATATCCTTCTAAATTGGCTTGTAATGTGAAACTCCTCGAGCCAATACTTGCATCATCTGGAACGCAGATATTTACCATAACCGTCCATGTCTTAAAAGTAGCTCCTGCATCAAGTTTCCATTCGATTGGCATCCCTAATGTAGCATCTGGACCCCCTGGAGTCTGGGAGAAATCGATGTCAAAAACCCAATTAGATTGACGCCATGTCGATTCATCGATATCGTCAGGCTGAGTATCCGGTGCTCCAGGCGTACTAAAAATTAGATTACCTGACTCAAAATTCTTGGTAACATCTTGTTCAAATGTATGGCAATCGCCAGCCATTATCTCTACTTGACTCTCTGCTGGCAACATCTCTTCGAACACTATGTTTCCTTGAGATTTAATCGATACAAATATTCCTAGTTCAAGAATATCATATGTGCCCTTATCCCTAGACTTTATTGGCTCCCCCTCTGACCAACCTTTGAGATATATTACGAAGGCCCCGGGGTCTTCAGTTGCCGGGACTTTGACGGTCAGTATCTTAGTAGTTGATTTACCTGGGTCAAGTTCTACACGAAGTGGGAAAGTAATCTCCCAGCCAAATGGTAGTAGCCATTGTTGTTGACCTTCCAAAGTATTCGGATCCCAAAACAAAAAGCTGTCTTGAACGTTCCCCGTATTAGTAATCGAGATAGAGAAAGTCGCTTGGCTACCTTGCTCTATGTCCTGTACACTAAGCGATGTATCTAGATTTATTCCGTGGACTACATCCATCAGAGTTAATGTGGTTAAATCGGACCTTATTGCTGGATCTTTGTAGGATTTCGCAGTAACCACGATTTGAGCCAATTCATCTTCATTTGCTTGATAGATGGTAGGTGCTTGTACTCTTAGGAAGAAATTGATAAATTCTCCACCCTTTAGGTAAATTGATGTTGTGGGCGTGATTTGGGTTTGGTTTTCTGAAAAGAAAATTTGGGCAGTCCAATTCCGTGGAATGCCTGTCACGTTTAGCCCGTATGTGTCGGCAACCAGTTCAATATCGCCTGGTGTTGAGTTGTTCATAGTCAAATTGTACGTTGTTTGTTCGCCTGGCTCAATCACGTGATAGAATGTTTCTCCAAGTGCCAATTCAACATCCACTTGTCCAGTAAGTACGTGGGAATAACAAATTGTGAACGCTCCGTTTTGTTCATCGTCACATTTGTTTCGATCTGACCAACCAATGTGAGCACCACTACCTAAATCATTAGCAAACGCTGGAGGCATCCCAATCTCCGGCCTACCACCGGTATCGGTCCCGAGTTTATTGCTTGCCCAACCAGTGATTGGGACTATTTCCCAAGGGTCTAAGGCATATTCGCCCAAACCAGTCAGGTCTGTTTGATTTAGTCGAGTATACTGAATTTCTTCGCCGGCAGTTGTATTAGCAGAATCGACCCATGCGATGTGTACGTTATTTTGTTTATCGGTTAGCAAAGCCGGGAATATAGAATGTCCAGACCATGGTCGGTTGGGGGCTAAGCCACCCAACCCTTCTACATTGGAAACCGCAGTATCTTCGATTTTCTTGATAGCATAGGTGGAAAGGCCTTCCTCTGCGCCATCGAAGGCTCCGGCTCCTTGAAGTCTAAGTTTTGTATAATATACTTCATAATTTGCCGACTTGTCAAATCCGTAGTCTCTAGCATCCATCCATGCGATGTGGGTGTTCCCTTCCATATCAACGCCAATTGATGGGTGGAAGGAATAAGCATCATCGATAGTAACGCGAGTATCGTTTACTACGACTAAGTGGCCGTCTTCTGCTGAGCCAGTATCTTCAACGTAACCACCGTCTGCGCTAATTGAATGACCGATTGCGCCTGGAGTCCAAAATGGGTCATTTTCCATTTTTGCATACGGATCTAATACTGTCATGTAAATCTCACGAGAATTATTTGTTGAGACATATACCATAGCCTCTACCAAAGTCTCCATTGCGCCCGTGCCGCTGCTCCCCGATGGGAATTCGTATACTTGACCTCCGGCATTTACATTCCTAGGATTGTTGGCTGGATCTGCCCCTGGACAATTTCTTGCCTGAGTAGAAATAACGCCATTGGGGCATTTAGCCAAGTCAAGGAAATGTGATTGCACTTCTGCATTGCCTCCACCAAAACCTTGACCATACAAACCGATTGGAATTACCCCTGCCTTCACACAATTGTCATGCGCTTCATCTATTGAAGTGATATCATCAGCCTGTTGGGCTGAGTCGCCATCTTTTGGCCCTTCATCAGAAACGGGAATTACTATTTTTGTAGCATTGGGATTCCACCTGTGGTTAGCGCCACCTGGTAAAGGTGTTCCCGGAACATTGTCGTTGTTATCTTTCCAAGACAAGCACGCCCAGTTTGTTCCCGGCCCCCAATCTTCTCCGGTATCTCCAGAGTATGGGTTTCGGTTGTACACGGTTGTTGATAAAGTACGGATGCCACCGGAGTTATCACCATCTCCAAGTGAGGTTGTACGAGGGCCTTCACCTTGGTAATATCCGCTGCAATCGCCGGATTGTGCTGCCGCTGGAGGCCAAGATACACCGTCTAGCCCGTAGATTGTCTCATAAACTGTCATATTAGCCACCTCTAACAATGGTTTTATACCTTCAAAGGAGGAACCATCAGAGAAAGTTCCGCCATAAATTACCGTACAAACATCTGCCCATTCTGTATTCATTGAACCTGAAGAATCGATGACAAATACCAACTCAACTTTGCCTCCTCGGGTATCATCCCATGTAATTTGCACCTGATCGTTGGCGTCTACAACAATATCTGGGTGGCCTTTGTGACCAATAATTGGAGTTAGCAAAGTATCATCAAACAGAGTAATGGCAGCAGGTGTACTGAAGTCTGGTTGAATCATTGAATAGTATATTTGAGGTTGGTTGAAGAATTTTTCAAGTTCATCATACTCATCTTGCCAAACAATGTGGACATTGCCTATTGAGTCAACGTCTAGCGAAGGCCAATCTCGGTCCTGAGCACGTTGAGATATTATTGTATCATCAATACCGGTTATGGCGCTATCGGTTGAGGATTGACCGTTGAAAGGTAGTATTTTGTATGGACTCAATGCACTATACATGATTTTGTGAGTTCCAGATTTGTCAGTCCAAACAATGTGAATGTTGTCGTTCGCATCAACTGCTGCATCTGGGTGCCAAACTTTGTGAATTCCAGGATTGGTTATTTGCGTCGCATCGATGAGAATTTCACCATTACTCGACAACATCGAGTAATACAGGTGCAAATTATTTCGAGCCCAAATGATATGCACATTTCCCTGGCTGTCGCCCACTATTGCAGTTTGTGTATCGGATGCTGAGCCTCCATCTACAATCTGTTGTGGCTCAGTAATCACCACAGTATTTGCCTCGGCGTTATCGCTTGCAACGATCATTCCAGACAACACAGATAACAACATAATCGATACTAAACTCATAGATTTGTATGTTTGACTCACGGACAATCCCCTCTTACAGCGTATAAACCATGTTTTCATGGTACTTAACTGCGACCCTTTCAGGTCATATTTTGTATAATGTGTTAAGCCCATTCAGAAGGGTCAAAACTTGTCCCGAATGACATTTTTTCGTCAAATTCTACCTCTATGCTTGCAGGCTCATTTGCTGGTGATTTTGGAGGCTCAATGTTGGGAGGTTTGTTATTTTGCCAATCGTCAACAGGGCCTGGTTTTCCTACCCCAGGGCCATATGAATATTTTATTTCATGAATAATACCGAGTTTGGCTAGCCAGAGTCTTCTTAGCGAATGCATGAATTCATTTTTTGATATTCCATCAAACCAAATCGGTAAGCTGACATTAAAGGCTTGTAGCGGGCCTGGTTTTTTGTTGCCCTTATGGCCCATGTGAATACCCCAATCTACGGACGAGTTAATCAATTGTAGCCTAGCTTCGTGTATCCATTCAGTCCAACCATCTTTGTCATCCTTCATGTGGTTAGTCATTTCATCTTGCTGGCCTTTATCGACTCTCGTCATACTAGAAATTGCGACAAGATCCCTATTTTTGGGAATTACCACGGCAAACATATGTCCCTGCTTACCTTGAGGGTACTTGATTAGTAGATGTGCATGAGCTCTTGGATCATTTTGTTCCTTGACAAATAATCTTTCTTCATCTAGCCATTTTCTAACTAAAGATGCCGTTTCACTCGGTGTCACGTTAACGCCGAATAACTCATACCGTTTGAATCAAACCCCCGATTTATCTCGAACTTGATAAATCACGCTTAATTTCAGTAATTATTTGGAATAATTCAGTTCTGTCTTTCTGAGGTAATCTAAGTTTCCGAATATATCCTCTTAAATCGACATAATCGTCCCAAACCAAGGAAAATAAACGGCCGGTAAAAAGCGAAATTGGGAATATTGCCAACCACAGCATAATTATTGACAAAGCAACACTAAATTGTGAAGTACCTAAGAGTTCTGTCCAGTTTATATTCACAACGTCTTCGATGGTACCACTTTGCCAATAGAGTGCTGCGACAATTAATGTTGATGAAATTGGCCAGATTATGATGGAGCCAAACATCGCTGCTAAAAATTGGTAAGAAGTCCTTGCGTCAATTCCCTCGTCGGTAGCATCCCCGAGTATCCTACCCAGGATTATCTGCGGTAATAATGATAACAAAAAGATTGGTAGCAATATAGTGAATAGTCCTATTCTAATTGCTGCAAGCGGCAATTTACTTAGTTTGGGCTTTGTCAAATTCGTAGAATCATGATTTAGATCCCTTCCATCTAGCCCGTGCTTATGGAGTAATTCTGCTGCCTTTTCGGATTTTGCGACCAAAGAATTAGTAATTTTTTCAGGTTGTAAATCATCGACGTCGGCGAAGTCGGATTCTAGGCGATACTTGTCTCTAAAATATCGGGCTTGTTCCACCTCGCCTCGCCAAGATTTCGGGGGGTTGTTTTCCATCCTTCCCTTGAGATGTCCTAGTAACAGTAGGCCCCTATACTCATTCCATGAATAGGCATTTGGACTTAATGGCACTAAGTCTTGCCTTAATTTATCTCTTAACTTAAACACTGACTCTGCTGGCGGTTCTGACCATGTACCGGTAGAAACCGCATCGACGAGATTTTGTGGCACCTCGCTATCCTCAACCTGTATTGGTTCGCCGTATTCAACCCAAACATCAGTGCGAAAGTATTCTCTTGTTCTGAAGTGGAGTCCCATTGGAATTAACACTGGCAATTTATTGCCCGACGCCTTTGCTAGAGCACTTGCTGCAAGAACTGTGCGCATTGGACCAGTTCTGAATCTTAACATGTATGAATTATTGTGACTAGTTCCCTCAGGGAACAAAACGCATCCATAGCCTTGCGAAATTCCCGATGCAAGCGCCATTAGGGACCTGCCGTTGAGAAAATTAGCTTCTTCTTCTGTACAACCGCCCCGGAGTAATTCAGCCTTTCTAACCACTGGTTGGACCGCCATCTTTCTAGTCCACCAACCCAGCATTGGGCGGGTCACTAAATCATGTCGGGCGCCCAGCACAAAGTATTCCGGGTGATTCAGCGTTATTTGTAGTGCATCTAATATCCCATTTGTATGCCAGGCACAGCACAGAGAGCCGCGGTCTCTAGGTATGCTTTCGGTTCCTGATGATTCTATTGAACGGTATTGTACTTGGCTTATTTTGTGGCAAATCCAATAAATCAATTTAGTCCAAAAATATGAGCCTGGAGTTTCGCCTTCATAGTTGGGCAAAGGCGTATTTAGCAGCATATCCATTTTCATATTCTTGGCTGACTTTGACAAATATGGCAAAGCTTCGCCTCGATGATCTAAGACTCCGTCATTCATCGCTTCCGGATCCGGATGTTTCACAAGTCCACCCCACTCAATTTTTCTGCCAAGGCTGAAAGTTTTCGGTGATTGGGTTCTCCGCTTGTTTCGGTATTAGGCCACATAGCCATTAGTGTTCTTCCGCCGTCCCCTATTGTTCGAGGAATAACATGAACGTGAACGTGAGGAACTTCCTGGCCGGCAAGTGGCCCATCATGAAGGCAGATGGTAAAATCAGTTGTGTCAAATACTCCTGATAATCTTTTTTGAACTTGTTTAACNCCCAAGAATAAGCTAGCTATTTCCCCATCAGTTAATTGATGGAGATTAGCAACTTGTTTGTGAGGAATTACCAAGGTGTGGCCATCACGGCGAGGAAAAATATCCAAAAAAGCATACCAGTCCTTGCCGCTTGCGACCTCATGGGAAGGAATTTCGCCAGCAATGATTTTGCCGAACAAAGTCTGGTCGCTCATAGGCTGGGCTAAGGCACTCAAGTTATTGTCTTTGACCGAAGAGTTGCTTCCGAATTCTCTTTCTGCCTCTCTCTTATTGCTTGCAGAGTGAGATTTACTAGAAAATAAAAAAAGTGAATATGAAGGATATTAGTAATAATTCGTTTGAGGTGATTCGGTCTAATATCTAAATATTATTTACGCTTGGACTAAGTATGTCAGATGTAAAAGCCTTGATTATTTCTCTAATTATTTTAACGTCATGTACGCTTATTCCATCTGCGGCCGGGGAAGAAACGCAAAGCAATGTATCGAATGCTTGGGTTGACGGGTGGAAATTGCAGGTCTCCGAAAATTTGCAGCTTCATTCCACCCACCAACTCAGGTTCTTTGATGGAAGTTATGGGTATGACGACTTGGGCAACTTCTATGTCGCATTTGCTGAAGAGAACGTCGAAATTAGCCCGAAAGCGCCTGGAGAAATCGGCCATAAATCAACTAAAAGAGCCATATATGTATTGAAGTATAATCCAGATGGGATGTTAGAATGGAGTAAAAATGTTACCTCAACACGCAATGATTGTAATACAAATGATGATTGGGATTGCAAACTTATGGGCTTGCATATTGTTGGTGAAGATACCTTCTTTATGACCTGGCAAACCTATCACACTGCCACATATGAATTTGATAATGGAATTGATGTTGACGTTAGCGGGCACCGTTTTGCTGTGGCTTATCACAATCAAGAAGGATGGCAATTTGCTGATTCGATGCAAACACGTGGATGGACTGTTGAATATGTAATAAAGCAAGATTTGGATGTCAATGATAACCTTATTGTCGTTTTCAAAGAAAATAGCAATGGTGGACTGCATGAATATACTATCAGAGCATTTGATGAGAATGGCGGCAAATGGGCGCGAAACCTCGAGGTTTCTCATGAAAATCCAACCTATGATTATAATCCATTATTAATTGATGTTGTAGGCTCTCAGACCCACTTTTTCGCTTTTACAAAAGATTCCATTAGATATGACTCACAAGCGATAAATTGTCCTTCAGATTCTACCAATGATTACTGTCATGTTTGGTTTAGTATCGATTCCAACGGAATCAAGCAGAATCAGGTTGTGGTTAATTACACCTCCGTCAAATTCACCGCGTCACTGGTTCATGGTAATGGCATTTTCTTGCTGGGAACCACAGAAGACCATACGTGGGAAAATGAGGACACAGCGAGTAACTTCACCGGTAACATGACTGAACATGGGGAGCGAACCGCATTTATTGCGAAACTCTCTGATGAGGGAAACTGGGATTTGAGCGAACCAGTATCGGCGAGTTCCGGTAATGAAATATATAATTATTTTCAACAAAGAGATGAAGGCTTCGCTAATCTTTTTGTCAACAAAAATGGCGACGTTACGTTTCACTTCCAATCTCTTGATGGAGGATATTATCAGTCAAATTATTTTGCTTACGCCGGCCAATTCACAGTATCAACATATCAAACTTACATAACAATTAATCCTCAAGGGGCGTATATATCACACACAACCATTGGTTATCAGGATACCGACAGAAATAGTAATGATTATTCAGCCAAACCTGTAGTTGGCTCGAATGGTTATTTGGCTGCATTCTTTGAAGGGCGCGGCGGTGAAGGCGATGTGGTTTTACCAGATGGTAGCACCCACTATGGTGGACTAGCATTCATCGACTATCAAAACGGTGGAGTTCTCGAATTCATGCCGATAGAAGAATGGAATGACCACCATATGTTCCCAATGGCAATTAGTCCAAATGGAGATTTGATAGTATGGGAAGAACGACGGATAACCAATACTTGGTATAGATCTTTCACTACTTACGCAGTTGATGAAGATGGCGATGGTATTGGCGAAGGAGACAATTGTCCAATTATGTACAATCTTGACCAGTCAGACTACGATGAGGATGGTGATGGCGATGCATGTGATGGTGATGATGATAATGACGGCATTGTTGATGCTCTGGATGAGTGCCCAACGAGTGATTTAGAGTGGGAAAGTAACTCACTNAATAATCATGATAGTGATGGTTGCGAAGATAACACAGAGGATTACGATGATGATTCAGATACGATTGTCGACATACTAGATTTGTGCCCCCGTGGCCTCATTGGAATTGGCTATGACGCAGATCAAGACGGCTGTAAAGATTCAGAAGACACTGATGACGATAATGATGGCGTAAACGATGGTTCAGACGGTTGCAATCCTGGAATAATTGGGTGGTCTTCAGGTTCAATTACAGATCACGATGGCGATGGATGCTTGGACGCCACTGAGGATGATGATGATGATGATGACGGAATTGTTGACGCCCGTGATACTTGCCCAAGAGGATTAACTAATTGGCTCTCTAATTCAAAAACTGATGTTGACGGTGATGGATGTAATGACCAAATAGAAGATCTAGATTGCTGTACTGAAAACACTGACAGCAGTTCACCTGACACAACAGAAGTGATAACCACGGTGTTTTATTTGTGTCCGGACACTCTTGAAGTGGTCGCCAATGTGACAGAGTGCCCAGAGTCAGAACAAATTTCTGAGGATAAAAATATAACAAATATAATTATTGATCCTATGTCGAATCTCTCAGATGAATACGAAATCTGTCCTGGTGGAAATTATATTGTAGTTGGCGGTATTGATTGTCCTGAGGAAAATGTCACTAGTAGTGAGGATGAAACAACAGTTTTGATTGATGAATCCTTTGAACCATGGATTCTTTATGTGGCTATTGCTTCTGTTTTCGTCTCAATTTGCTCTATGCTGATAGTGATTTTTAGAAGTGGTTCAGGCAAAAATAAGAATCAAGATAAATGGAGTACGGAATCAATGGATGAGTTATTCTTGTCGACTTCCCCGAGTAAATCTATCGAAGAGTGGAAGACCGGCAAACAATCTCCTCCTGTCGGAATGAGTGGCACGGTTGATGATGGTTATGAATGGATTGAATGGCCACCAAAATCTGATGATTTCTGGTATCGTGAAGAGGATTCTAATGACGAATGGCAACGGTATGACAAGAAAAAATAAACCCTGCCTATGATCTAGTATGCTGGAAACCTATACCGCTAACTTTGGTTAAACAATTTCTAAATTATTAGATTTGCCAAAAGGCTTTGACTATTCTGAATAGACCGGTGAAATTTTATCTCAAGGAATACGNCGAACGGAATAGTTTGCAAACTCGGTTTATCAGCTTCTCAAGGAGGTGTTAGTATCCAATTACCTTTCTGGCCTTTTCTCAATGCTAGTGTACCAATATTTCCATCAATATCAACTGTAATGTGATGGAGTAATTCGGGGTTCTCTTCCAAAAAGTCGCTCCTTTGGTGTACTCCTCGAGACTCATTGCGAGCTAGTGAAGACCTAACCGAAGCAGTCAACAGCCTTATGCCAGCCTGGATTCTCAACAAATCAACGTAGTTTGTGTTGGCAATCAAGGATTGCTGATCCAAGTGTATTGATTCTGCTAAAATTTCTGCTTGCTCCAACTCTCGTAAAAATCCGGACAAATCATCCGAACTATTTGCAGATGAGGTGAACTTGGCGGCGATTGAAAGTAATTTTACGTCCAATGCGCCGACTCTTTGAACTGTATCTGTCGGTTGTTCAGAAAACCTAGCAGAGAAATTTGCCTGGCATAATTCAAGTGAATTGAGTAAATTTTCCGTGTTAGAAAATGATTGGTTCTTCACCCAATCTGAGGCATGGGCGCCTGCACTACTACCGCCCGATAATGCATCCAATAACCGGTTACCGGGTAGAACTCCTGCGCCGTTAAGACCGGAACATGCTGCATCTCCTGCCGCATATAACCCAGTAAACCATCGAGACCAACTGCCAACCACTGCTCTGCCGCATTCATCGGTAGCAATTCCTCCAAGTGTTTGATTTACTCGATTCTCTAAACCGACAGTATATTTATTCATATCTACGCCAGTAGAACCCTTCACTGTTCTGAATACAGATTGCCACCAAACCTTATCATCGCCCATATCTCGACCATCGATTACAGCCCCTGAGGATTGAGATATGACATCACAAAGCTGTGTAAAATTATCTGCTGAAATTGGGTTGCCAGAGGCATCACACAGGCTTGCTCCATAACTCAGCATGTTAGATGGAAGTGTCAATTTACTATCAGTTACGCCGAACGGGGTTTTAGAAATAAACTCCATGTTTCTTAGCGGCATTCCGGATTGAAGAGCCAGATCCATCCCAAAACCAATTCCAATGCCGTTGAAAATCCCCTCAAATCCACCATCTGCGATGATTATTGCTTTGGTTTGAATTGCAACAAATCTACCATTTACCATATCCAGAGTGACTAATCCGTCTACTTTTTGTTTAGTGCTGACTAACATTATTGGTAGTTGATCTCCTCTTCTAACAACTCCGTTCTTCATACATTGTTCTTCCAAAACCTGTTGAACATCCCTAACTGAAGCATCACCAGCATCAACTGTTCTTGGACTAGAGTGCCCTATTCCTTTCTTAGTTAATGGTAGGCCTTTAGCATCTCTACTAAACACTACTCCCGCCTTTTCTAAATGATTCATCTCATCGATTGCCATATTGGTTTTTGTCGTAACAATATCTTGGTCACACAAAAAATAACCGGATTTTATCGTATCTTCACGATGTCCTCTGTTGTTCATTTCTTGGATTGGGGCTGCCAATCCTTCTAACGCGGTAGTTCCACCGTTGCCTAAAGCCGTCGACGAAATTAGTAGTGTTTTTGCCCCATTTTTTGCTGACAAAGCAGCAGAGCGTAATGCTGCGGGGCCATCGCCGATAACAAGTATGTCCCACGCTTCCATTGTAAGTCACCCGACAAAACCACCGAAGGGTGAAGGGGAAATAAGCCAACCGCATACAAAGGCTTTGTTGGCCAAACCATTATGATGTAATTGGTATTTCTAATTCACCAATTTCACGAGCTTTTTCAAGTCGCACCATTCGCTTTCTAAGGGCATTAGAAGTTTTCCTACTAACCTCTGTCGTCAAAACCCTTGATTGTAAAACGATTCCCGATTCATCTCTGAGTACAACCTGTACGTTGGTTTTACCGTAGAAATTCCTGTTCCATGCAATATTCATCCACAGAACTACACCTTTGTGTAGATATCTCGGAATCCAATCTAAGCAGTCTTCATCATTGGTTGCCGATAATTTCAAGGCGTTGCGCGGTGGTGGACAGGCATCTAATTCAAACCGATGAGTTCTGGTTTCCGGCTCACCATTGGGAACCAGCACCTCAACAGTGACATTACGCTTCTCAAAACTCTGATTGTTNAGAACAATAAACAGATTTGTTGCACCCCCNACACACAAACCATCAAGCGCTACATCCATACGCCATTTTGCTCTCGAAATTTCTGGTTTGCCACTCAACAAATCAATCTGCAATCTGTCTAGCAAATTGAATGCACTTGGTTGCCATGCTTTAGCATGCGAGATCAATCGCTGTAATGTACGCCAGTTAAAGTCGCTCTCTTGATTATAGAGGATTGTTTCTTGCTTTCCTTTGACGATAAAGGTTGAAAATTCTTTTCTTGCATCCCTATCGCTTATCTCGCCTAAATTATGCAAGTACAACACAAATAACAATCTCTCAAGGGCTTGTTTCTTATCATTACCAGGGATTAAAGACTTATGTAGCTCCAACTTCCAGTTATTCCACTCCAATTCCAAATCAGGATCCAAGTGGGCAGATAATAAATCACTCAATATACTCCCTAACTGCGTTTGATGATGAGTTGGCGCATGAAATACCAAATTGGGAAACCTATCACCCAACTGTTTGACATTAAGATTGGTATATTGTGCGTGGAATGTAAAAATAAAACCCGTGCTTGCTGATACTAATAACGCAAGATTCCAAGCAACTGTTCCTGATTTTGTGGCGCTTGCCAATATCAACATAGAAAAGGCGATGCAAATTAGAACTGTACTGATTAAATTTGACCGGCGATGGTCTCTCAAGCCATCAATTATCCTATCGATACCGGGTTGCACTCTAAGTGTGTGTTTAACGCCATCGGTTAGGCCGCCTTGCTCGCGTAAGGACAACTTTGCTTGCATAGCATGCCACGCTGATTCTACGGCGATAATGTTAGGAATAATTGCTAGTAAAACTGGTAATGGTAACAGAATTATCGCCCAATTCTTTTCAGAAATTTGGTCGGGAAATAACACACCAAGTAGGGCCGTGAACGATAAAACTAGGCCGACAATAGAGCGCCAGTAAACCAACAGCGGGTTTCTTGCGACATTGCCAAATAACTTTCTCCTCGTTTCCAAATGATCCCATTGTATGCGAGTCTTCTCTAGTGGATCTTCGATTCTTTCAAATCCATGACCGTATGGGTCGGGCAATTCCAACGCCGAATCTGAGGTCTTAGGATTGTTACGAGACATCGTATCACGTCAACCAATAGGTCTCTCTTTTTACTCATTGCCCAAAATTTTAGTTTCACGATGGGATTAAACGGGCGCGGCAGGATTCGAACCCGCGATCTTCGGCTTAGGAGGCCGACGCATTATCCAGCTGTGCTA
>FUFK010038692.1_pt1 | contig 103554 bp, 106 predicted proteins | sample 1021851 | NCBI WGS metagenome assembly FUFK01 (sample SAMEA51879418, study PRJEB19060) | metagenome
AGTAAGTTTTGATTTTTACATTCCTCGGTAGCTCAGTTGGTAGAGCAGTTGACTGTTAATCAATTGGTCGCAGGTTCGAGTCCTGCCCGAGGAGCCAAAAATTAACCAGTCTTTGAAATTCCTACTTGTGATACTTGTAAATTTTTACCAAATTTTATTTTTTGATCTGCTGTAAGCTCAGAATATAGCTTAACTAAAAAGTTATAGTTCACAGTTAAATGACTTTCTTTAACTCTTTCAGAATTAATTGCGTATTCTGAGAAATCCTCAAAAAAATAATTGATTGGTACCTTCAAATAGTTAGATAACTGAAGTAATCTTATAGAACTTACTCCGTTAGTACCCTTTTCATATTTTTGAATTTGTTGAAATGTTACGTTTATTGCTTTTGCGACTTTTGTTTGTGTTAATCCTAAAGCCAATCTTCTTAGCTTAAGTTTATTACCTAAGTGTTTATTAAAATTATCTTCCATTAAGACCCCTCTTAAAAAGGCTAATTGAACTCTATCCTGAAACTTATTGCAAGTATAAAAAAAATTATTTTTTAGCTGTTTTTGCTATTGACTCTGGGCCTAAAACCCTGATCAAAATTTATAAATTATGGGTTTTTCTAATTTAGAAAGGTTATAAAATCTGACTTAAAAATAATTTAGTTCTATCGTTTTTTGGATTTGCAAAAAATTCTTTAGTCTCAGCTTTTTCAACAATCATTCCTTCATCCATAAAAATTACTTCATCTGCAACTTCTTTAGCAAACCCCATTTCATGAGTAACAACGATCATGGTCATACCGGCTTTTGCAAGGTTTACCATTGCATCTAAGACTTCTTTTATCATTTCTGGATCTAAAGCTGACGTAGGTTCATCAAATAGCATTATTTTTGGCTCCATACATAATGCTCTAGCAATTGCAGCACGTTGTTGTTGGCCTCCAGATAATTGTCCAGGAAACTTTTGTGCCTGATCACTAATTTGTACTCTATTTAAATGTTTAAGTGCTAGTTCTTCTGCTTTAGCTTTAGGCAATTTTTTTACCCAAATAGGTGCAAGTGTGCAATTATCTAATATAGATAAGTGTGGAAATAAATTAAATTGCTGAAAGACCATTCCAACTTCGGCTCTGATTGCTTCAATATTTTTTGTATTTTCTGAAAGTTCAGTTCCATCGACAGTAATTGTTCCTTCTTGATGTTCCTCTAGTCTATTAATGCATCTTATTAAAGTTGATTTTCCAGATCCAGATGGACCACATACAACAATTTTTTTATTTTTCTCAACTGATAAATCAATATTTTTTAAAACTTGAAAATCACCAAACCATTTGTTCATATTTTCAATTTTTATGATTGGATCAGACATGTTATCTTTCAGTTTTATATTTATTTTCTAAATTGTAGCTATATTTACTCATAGCATAACAGATAATCCAGAAAATTATAGCAGCAAATATATAACCCTCCATTGCAAATCCAAGCCATTTTGGATTTGTTTTAGCAAGTGCGAGCATACCTGCAATTTCTGCTAAACCAACTACAAAAATTAATGGTGTATCTTTTACCAAAGCTAAAAAGGTGTTCGCTATTCCTGGAATAACTAATTTTAAGGCTTGTGGTAATATTACAAAAATATGCATTTTCCAATATCCCATTCCTAAAGATTTTGCTGCATCATACTGGCCTCTTGGCAATGCTTGTAAACCACCTCTAATAACTTCAGCACAATATGCAGCCTCGAATAAAGTAATTGCAATAATTACTCTCACAAGTTTATCCATAAAGAAATCTTCTGGTAAAAACATTGGGAACATTACAGAGGACATAAATAGAACTGTAATTAAAGGAACTCCTCTCCAAAATTCGATATAACCAACAGAGATATATCTAACAGCTGGCAAATTGGATCTTCTACCAAGAGCTAAGATCATTCCAAGAGGAAAACAAAAAATTAAGCAGAAAAAAGAAACTATAAATGTAAGCGATAAACCTCCCCAAGCACCAGTTTCAACCCAAACTAAACCGAAAGATCCTCCTGAAATTAAATAATAAATAATTAAAAATGCGATTATTGGATAAATTATAACATAGTATAAAGCTAAATATTTTTTCATGTTTTCTTTGAAAAAATACCCAACAAAGCCTAGGGCAATAACTAATATAAAGGCACTATTAATTCTCCAATGAAGGTCGTTGGGATACATTCCATACATAAATCTTTTGAACCATACTTTGATATATGTCCAGCATGCTCCAGTACCAGTGCAAGCTTCTTTAGTATCACCAGATATATTTGCATCAAATATCATCCAACTTAAAGATGGTGGTGTAGCTTTAATGAATGCAAAAATTATTAAAAGAGTGAGTAATGCATTAAAATTATTTGTATTTATATTTTTATTTAATTTATCTAATATAGCTATACCGCTATATTCCATTCTAATAATGCCTAATCCAATAAAACCTAACACTAACGGTAAAAAAGTACTAAGTTTTGAAGGTAAAAAAGATAAAATATTAGTGTTAAAGAATGCATATATTAATACATCAAAAATACTTATCGCTAATAGAAAAGATCCTAAATACATATTTGTAAGAGGATTTTTGCTTTGAATTTGATTGAAACTAATACTTCTCATTATTTTTCCTTAATCTCAATTTTTTTGTTATACCAGTTCATTAGTGCGGCTATTGCAAGACTAATGGAAAGATAAGTAAGCATTGTAATTCCAACAATTTCAATTGCTTTACCTGTTTGCATTAATGCAGTTCCAGCAAATACTAGCACTAAGTCTGGATATGCGATTGCTGCTGCTAATGATGAATTTTTAGTTAAATTTAAATACTGATTGGTTGTTGGCGGAATTATAATTCTTAATGCTTGAGGCATTATAATTAGTTTTAATATTTGATTAGGTGTTAATCCTACTGAGGCCGCTGCTTCTTTTTGACCTTTGCTTATACCCTGAATTCCTGCTCTTACACACTCAGCAACAAATGTTGAGGTGTATAATGAAAGAGCTAATACCAAAGCAATAAGTTCTGGTGGCAATCTGACACCACCTTCATAAATATAAGATGTAGTTGCAAGTTGTTTTAAAACTGGAATTTCAAAATCCAAAGTCACTCCTCCAACTAAGAAGGATAAGCCAGGTAAAATAATTAAAATTGCTAAACTTATATATAAAAGAGGTAATTGTTTTCCCTCTTTTTCTTGTAGTTTTTTTGCATATNTTCTTATGAGTACTATTGATACGACTGCAGCAATTAGACAATACATAAATATATTTAAATTTTGCCATATCATTGCGGGAATGTAGTATCCTTTTATTGTCATATAAGTGACACCAAACCAAGGTTCAGCACCTTCTGGTAAAGGTAATGCTCTTAAAGCAGCGTAATACCAAAAAAAGATTTGTAATAATAAAGGTATATTTCTAAAAAATTCTACGTACCATGCTGCAGAGTTTCTTATAAGATAATTACTAGATAGCCTTGCAACACCAATGATCACACCCAAAATTGTACAAAAAATTATTCCTAAAAATGAAACTAATAAAGTGTTTAATAGGGCAACAACGTATGCCCAAAGATAAGAGTCCTGCCCGTCATAATCAAGCAACGTAAATTGCATATCAAATGAGGCTTCTTGTTTCAAAAAACCAAAGCCAAAATCAATACCTCGATTATCCATGTTAACTTGTGCATTAAATGTGAAAAAACCAAATACAAAGACAACAAAAAGGATTGTGAGTAATTGAGGTATAATACGTTTAATTTTATTATTCATTTTGGGGAATATAAAAAAAAGGGCTAGATAAATCTAGCCCTTTTTAAATCATATAAGATAACGATTATCTTGATGGTGGTACGTAAAGTATTCCGCCTTTAGTCCATAATTGGTTTGGACCTCTGTCAGGTAAAATACCAGTATCAGCTATATTTCTTTTATAGCTTTCACCATAGTTACCAACTTGCTTGATAATTCTTAGGTTCCACTCATTATCTAAGCCAAATGCAGCACCCATTTCACCTTCTGCACCAACAAGTCTCTTAATTGCTGGGTTATCAGAAGTTTTCATAGAATCAGCATTTGCAGAAGTAATTCCATACTCCTCTGCTTCGATCATAGTGTTCAAAGACCATCTTACAATGTCTTCCCAAACAGAATCACCTTGTCTTACAACTGGTCCTAAAGGTTCTTTAGAAATAGTTTCTGGTAATACAATGTGTTCATCTGGGTTTTTCATCTTAGTTCTTTGAGCTGCTAAACCTGATTTATCAGTTGTATAAGTATCACATCTTCCTGCATCATAAGCTGCAACAACCTCGTCTGCTTTTTCAAAAGCTACTGGCTCGTAAGAAATTCCTCTTGAATTAAAGAAGTCTCTCATATTAAGCTCTGTTGTTGTACCAATGTTTGTACAAGCTGAGATACCGTTTTTAAATTGGCTCGTAGAAGTAATTCCTGAGCTTTTTCTAACCATGAAACCTTGACCATCGTAAAAGTTTACACCTACGAAAGTAAGACCAATGTCAGCATCTCTAGAAAGTGTCCAAGTAGTATTTCTTGATAAGATATCAATCTCACCAGATGTTAAAGCTGTAAATCTTTCTTTAGCACTTAATGGTGTAAACTTAACTTTGTTTGCATCACCTAGTACTGCAGCAGCTACCGCTCTACATACATCAACGTCAATTCCAGTCCAGTTTCCAGATGCATCAGCATTTGAAAATCCTGGAAGACCTTGAGAAACACCACATCTAACAAAACCTTTCTTCTGTGTGTTTTTAAGTGTTTTTGATTTCTTTGCCATAGCTTCAGTTGTAAATGCAAAAAGCACTGCAACCATTGCTACGAAAGAAGTCAATTTTTTTATTACTTTAAACATATTCTTCCTTTTGTTTTAAGTTTATTTGTTAACAAATAATTCAAAATTACTTTTGAATAACTAATATTTAAGCATGATCTATAATTCTCATCAATAAAAAACTTAGAGTAAAATATCAAAATATATAATATTTTTTGCGAATATGGCTCAATATGGCGCGCCCTGAAGGATTCGAACCTCCGACCCACGGTTTAGAAAACCGTTGCTCTATCCAGCTGAGCTAAGGGCGCATTTTTATATGTTTACTTATATTATTAAATTAGTTTTTAAAGAAGAATTTTTTGCAAAGAATTAGTATTGTAATTAATTCAACCCTGCCGATAATCATAAATAAAATTAGACTATATTTTGAAATGTGGTTGATTTCTTGAAAATTAAAATTTGGCAATCCTGTCATAGTAGAATTGACCGTATTCATTAGTGTCAGAATTGATAATTTGAAAGCCTCATCAATAGAAAGGCCCATAATTGAAAGTATGCTAGAAAGAATAATGAGCGAGATTATAAAAATTATAATTGTTAAAAAGTATTTATAAAAGTCATCTAAATTCATATTTTTATCACTAAAAGCTAATTTATTTAGAAATATATTTTTAGGTTTTGAATGAGAAATAAGCTCGTTAATGGAAAATTTTATAAGAGAATATATTTTAACAAATCTTAATCCAGAGCTAGTTGAAAAAAAGGATCCTCCTACTATTATTAATAACAAAAATATAAATGCAAATTTTTGTGGAGTTTTTTCAAGAGAAATACCTACATTTGAAACACTACTTGATATGGCTAAAAAGAGATAATTAAAGTCAATATTTTTATCTGAAAAAATAAAGAAAATTGAGTAAACAAATAATAAATAAAATAACAGGTAAAGATCTTCTTGTATCGATTTTAAACCCTTATTTTTTATTAAAAAAACATTATACAAAAAAAACAATCCAAAAAAAGATATTAACAATGTTAAAGAAAACAAATTAATTTTTAGTTCATTATTTAGAATTGAAGAGAGATTATTGGTTGGTAAAAAACCGCCTGAAGAAATTACAGATAATGCAAGATTTAATGAAATAAAGGACCTAAATTCAAAAATATTATAGATTAAAAAAATAATTAAAGTTAGTAAAATATAGAATATAAGTATTTTAGAAAACTGTTTAAAAATTTCAGATGAGTTAAAAGATAAAAAATTCGTAATAGTTTTTTTTAAATTATCATCAAATATATCAATTAACAAAAGTATAGAAAAAAGAAAATATAAGCCACCAATCCATTGTGAAGATGATCTCCATATTATAATACTTTCATCAAGATGTTTTATATTTTCAAAAATTGTAAATCCAGTAGAAGTAAAACCTGAGATTGACTCAAAATATGCGTCTATAAAAGATATGTTGTAAATACTTAGGTAGTATGGAAGTGCAATTATAACTGGTAATGTAAAATAACCCAAAATTACTGTTTGTATTTTATAATATATAGATACTTTTTTTACATCAGAGGATTTTATCAAAAAGCTCAGTAATGGTATTAAAGAGATTAAAAAAGTATAAAAATATGCATCTATATTAAGATGTAAATTAAAATAATAAGAATATAAAATATTAAAAAAACATAATATAGTAATTATCGTTGTAAAAAATCTTAAGTAATAAATATTGAATTGATACATCAGTATTTAAATTGCACTGATACGAAACATGTTTTCTACTGTTTGTATTTGATCATTTTTTGCTAAAAAAACTACTGTATCATCTTTTTGAAAAATAAAGTTTGATCTTGGTATAATAATATCTTTGCCTCTTAGTATAGCTCCTATTCTAATTTCTTCTGGAAGATTTGCATTTTTAAGTTCTTTATTTATTAACTCTGAAGTTTCAATAATCTCAGCTTCTATAACTTCATATTCACCATTTAGAATACTATATGCTGTCTCTATGGTACCTTTATGAACATGTTTTAAAATACTTGAAACCGTACTCATCCTTGGATCTACAAGGTCATTTATTTTTAAAGACGATTGTAATAATGTATAATTAGGTTTATTTATTAAAGCCATTGTTCTTTTTTCTTTAGCAAATTTCTCAACAAGTACACTTACCATTAAATTATCCTCATCATCATTTGTAAGAGCTAAAACAGTTTCCACTTCTTCAAGATTTGCCTCTGATAAAACATCTTCATCCAGCCCATTGCCATTAATAATAATTGTATTGTTCAATTCATTTGCAATAAATTCAGCCCTAGCTTTATCTTTTTCTATAATTTTTATTCGAGCAGACTCAAAAGATTTTTCTATATTTTTGGCTAGGTTAAATCCTATATTACCTCCACCGATTATTAATATTTTATTTGAAATTTTTTCATTATGACCAAAAGCGATTAATGTTTTTGCCATTTGAGATGAGTTGATTATTACATAAGCCTTATCATTTATTTGCATAACATCATTTTTTTTTAAAATTACAAACTTGTTATTTCTAATAACACCCAGGATATTTGCCTCTAAATCGGGAAATTTTTTAGTCAATTCGTTAAGTTTAATACCTTGAATAGGACAATCTGTATTAATTAATATCTCTAAAAGTCTTATCTTATTTTCTGCAAAAGGAATATTATCTAGTGCGCCTGGTGCCTCTAATTTTCTTTGTAGGGATTTAGCAATCTCAAGTTCAGGTGAAATTATTACATCAATTGGTAGGTTTTCTTTACTATATATTTGTGAGAATTTGGGGTCTAAATAGTATTGTGATCTAATTCTTGCGATTTTTTTATTTATTTTAAATACTGTATAAGCAATTTGACAAATTAACATATTAATTTCGTCATTTCTTGTTACTGCAATTATCATATCTGCATCAGAGGCATTGGCTTTTTCTAGAATTGATGGATAAGTTGCTTTGCCAACTATGGCATTTACATCAAGACTATCCTTGATTTTTTCTATATCCTCGCTCGATTGATCAATAACAGTTATTGAATGTTTTTGTTCACTCAATAATTTGGCAATTGTAAAACCAACTCTTCCAGCGCCACAAATTATTATATTCATTAATTAAGGTCTTTGATATTTAAGCCTTTAAGCTTTCTATGGAGTGCTGACCTTTCCATACCAATAAACTTAGCCATTTTTGATACATTTCCACCAAATTTTTTTAACTGTGTTGTTAAATACTCTTTTTCAAAATTTTCCCTCGCTTCTTTCAATGGTATAGACAAAGTCTTTTCAGGTTTAGCTATTTCGTATGACTGAACCTTTAGCGACTCTTTTATAATGTTTGAAACCTTTTCTGAAGTATCTGGAGCCAATATAGCAATTCTCTCAATCAAATTTCTTAATTCTCGCACATTGCCAGGCCATGAATAATCAATTAAGTAATGATTATCAGGATTGATGTGAAATTCTNTCAAATTATAAATATTTGATATTTTTTTTGAGAAATACTCAACTAATAATGGAATATCTTGTACCCTTTTGTTTAACGGCTCTATGTCAATTTGAAAAACATTTAATCTGTGAAATAAATCTTCTCTAAAATTTCCGTTGTTAATCTCCATTTTGATATCTTTGGCCGAGGAACAAATTATTCTAACATCTACCTTAATATCATGATTACCATTGATCCTTTTAAATTTTTGGTCGGTAAGAACCCTTAAAATTTTTGATTGAGTTTCCAATGGTATTTCCGATACCTCATCTATAAGTAATAAACCACCAGTAGCTTTTTCTAAAGCTCCGTACAAAATAGAACCATCGTTTCTTTCCTCACCAAATAATTCCTGTTCATATTTTTTTACATCTAATAAAGCACCATTTAGAATTATAAAAGGACCATTGCGTCTTTTGGATTGTTTATGAATTTTTCTAGCAATAAGTTCTTTTCCGGATCCAGTAGGGCCGTTTATAAATATTCTACTATCGGTAAGAGCGAGTTTTTTAATTTGTTCATTAATTTTGGTTATATTCTGGCTAGATCCAACTAAATCAAAGGAGTGAAATAATTTTGTCTGCAATTCTTGATTTTCTTTTTTAAGATCATAGTTTTCTACAGCTCTTTTGACAAAATTTAATAATCTTTCCTGATCAAAAGGTTTTTGAATAAATTCAAAAGCACCAGATTTAAGAGATTTTATTGCCATCTCAATATTAGCATGTCCAGAGATAATTATAACTGGTATATCTTTGTTCTTTTTTTTAATATGTGATAAAAGTTCAATTCCATCATTATCACCCTTATCAAGTTTTACGTCTATAATAGCAACATCTGGTAATTTTTTATCAATCTCAATTAGTGCCTGATTATAATTAGCAGCAACTCTTGTTTTATAACCAGCATCTTTAATTAAATCGTTTAATATATTTCTTATATCAGGATTATCGTCTATAATTAAAATTTCAGTTGACATTTTTGGGTATATTTAAATTTATTTTTGCTCCATTTTTATTTGATTGAATATTAAATATTCCGTTATGATCATTTATAATTTTATTAACTATTGGTAGTCCAAGCCCAGTTCCATTTTTTTTTGTAGTAAAATATGGTTTTAAAATATCTTTTAAGTTTTTATTATCAAACCCAACGCCATTATCTGTTATTATAATTTCTATATAATCATCTTTTTCATAAATTTCTATATCAATTTTTTTTATAATATCTGGGTTTTTTAACCTTTTTTCATTAATGCTTTCAATTGAATTTTTTAGAAGATTAATAAAGACTCTATTTATTTGCTCAGCATCACACATGATGTTAGCTTTTTGATTTGCTGGGTTAAAATTAATTTTTAACGTTCCATCAAGCTCTTTCATTAGATTGATATTTTCATTAATTATTAAAATTAGATCTGTTTTTTTAAATATAGGTTTTGGCATTCTGGCAAAATCTGAGAATTCATTAACTAAATTTTCAATTTGTTTAATCTGTTTATTTATAGTTGAAAGGTTATTATCAAATTCATTTTTATCGGTCTTATTATCTAAAAATTTTGTAAATTTAGAATTCAATCTATCAATTATTAATTGAATAGGTGTCAAAGGATTTTTGATTTCATGAGCTAATTTTCGAGCTACATTTTCCCATGCCTCGTGTCTCTCATTGAGAAGAAGTTTATCTTGTTGGTTTTTTAGCCTTTCTGTCATAAGGTTAAAATTTTTATTTAACTGCTCTAGATCTTTATCAGTTTTAACTTCAGGAACTTTTACATCAAAATTTCCACCTCCAATACTTTGAGATGCTGTAATCAAATTATTAATTGATCTAAAAAACCTTGACGAAAACTTAATTGCAATACTAACAGATAAAAACAGTAACAGCGAAACTATTATAATGTAAATTATTATAAATGAAATTTGAATTCCAGATCTCTTTTCCTCAACTGTGTAATAAAAATTTATAGCTTCTTGAGATTCAGTCAAATATTTTGATATCTCACCGTCAAGAAATTTAACAACATATAAAAAAGTATCTTCAAAGTTAGTAAGTCTCATTATTGCAGCAGATTTATTTTCAAAAGCATTAATAATTTTTAAAGGTCGATCATCTTCCAAAACTAGCTTAAGTGCTTGATTTGCTGGTGGCTTATATCTATTATAATCTTCTAAAGTTGATAAAATTATTTTTCTTTCATTATTAATAATATGTATTTCATCAACACCTCTAATCATTTTCTGTGTTGCTAAAAATCTTTTGAATTCTTTTGGGTTGGTAGATAAATATTTAGCACTTTTATTAACATCAAATGCTATTAACACTGCTTCAGATTGAATTTTATCTCTAACTTCATCAACATAATTTTTTGCAAGTTCATATGAATTATCAACAGCAGTTGTGATTTTTTTATCAAAATATTTTTCCAAAGCAAAAGAAAAGAGAAATAGGGAAAAAACTGAAATTAATATTGAGGGAATAATTGTAAATAATGAAAAAAAAGTTATATACTTTTTATTTGATTTGGATCCCTCAACATCGATATCATTTTTTATTGATTTTTTAATTTCAGAATAAATAGAAAAAAAGAAGAATATTAAAAGAAATATGTTGGTTAATAATAAATATTGAAGATTTTGGTTGTTAAGTTGTATAAAACTTTTATCAATAAATGTTAAAAATGTTAAAAAACCAACAAATAAAGTAACTGTGAAAATAGCAATCACAAAAATATTTTTTTTGATAAAATTAATCATTATGCAATAAGTTTACTTTATATATTATGAATAACTGTTTTATATTACTAGCAGCTGGACAAAGCAAAAGATTTAAATCCTCAAAACACAAGCAATTTATTTCTTATAAAAACAAACCATTATACGAACATTCAATTATTAAAGCTATAGAATCAAAGTTGTTTAAAAAAATTATCTTAGTAACAAATAAGAGGAAAATTGACGTTAAAAAATTCAAAAATAAGGTAAAAATTATAAAGGGTGGAAAAGAAAGAAGTGACTCGTCATTTTTAGGAATTAAGTACGCTAAAAAATTAGGTGCCAAAAACGTATTTATTCACGATGCTGCAAGACCAAATTTTTCTATCAATTTGTTAAAAAATATTTCTAAAAGCTTAAAAAAAAATCAGGCAGTTGTACCTTTTATTAATTCCCCCGACTCTATTAAATATAAAACTAAATTAAATTATTTTAATTTAAATAGAAAAAATATATTAAAGACTCAAACACCTCAAGCATTTAGGTTAGAGAATATTTTAAAACTATCAGAAAACAATAAAAGTAAAGTTAATGATGAAGCTACTTTGTTTATAAATCAAAATTATAAAGTAAAATTTATTCCTGGTGAAAATAAGAATAATAAAATTACGTATGCTGATGATTTAAATCAGCAAAAAATATTCTACGGTTTGGGTTTTGATATACATAGACTAGTTAAAAAAAAGAAACTTTATTTGGGGGGTATCAAAATACCATATCATTCTGGTCTTGCAGGTCATTCAGATGGTGATGTTATTTTACACTCAGTTATAGATGCAATTTTAGGTTCTATTAGAAAAAAAGATATAGGTGCTTATTTTCCACATACAAAGAAATTTAAAAATATAAGATCTACAAAGTTGTTAAAACCAATTTTAGAAATGCTCGATCAAGCAAATTTTTACATAAATAATTTGGATATAAATTTAATATGTCAAAAACCGAGAGTTTCAAAATATAGGAACAGAATTGTTGAGTCTATATCTAGACTAATGAATTTAAATAAAGATTTAATTAATCTAAAAGGTAAAACTGTTGAAAAATTAGGTTTAATTGGAAAAGAACAAGCAATAGCGTGTGAAGTAATAGTTTCGATAGCAAAATATGATTGAAAATATAAATAAATACTTTGTTACGATGTTTGGATTGGGCAAGTTTAAAAAAATTCCTGGTACTATTGCATCTTTTACAACAACAGTAATACTTTTTCTTTACTTCCATATATTTAATTTTCCTAAAAACTTTTTCCTATTTTTTTTGGTAATTGTTACAATTTATGCGTTTATTGCTGTTGCAAATTATATAAAATCAAAAAACAACAAAGATCCAAAAGAAGTTGTTATTGATGAATTCATTGGTCAATCTATACCGATATATCTTTATGAAATTTCGCATGGAACAGAAAAAAGTTTCGAAGATTCCTTTTATTTTTATGTAATAATGTTCATGACATTTAGAGTTTTTGATATAATTAAACCCTTTCCGGTAAGTTATTTTGATAAAAATTTTAAAAATAGTTTTGGAGTGATTATGGATGACGTTGTTGCGGGTTTATATGTTGTATTATTTTTAATATTTTTTATGACAATAAAGATATATTTTACTATATGAATAATATTAATAATTTAATTCGCAACTTAAAAAGAAAGAAAATTAAAATTTCGTGTGCTGAATCATGTACTGGTGGGCTTTTAGCTAGTTCAATTACCTCAGTTAGTGGTGCATCAAAAGTATTCAGTTTAGGTCTTGTGACATACTCTAATCAAGCAAAAATTAAAATTTTAAAAGTTAATAAAAATATAATTAAAAAATATGGTGCAGTGAGTCATCAGTGTTGTATCTCAATGGTGAATAATTTATCAAAAATTTCTAATNCTAATATTAATATTTCAGTAACTGGAATTGCAGGACCAAAAGGTGGCACTAAGCAAAAACCTGTAGGGTTAGTATATATAGGTATCAAAAAAGGTAATAAAATTATGATTAATAGGTATGTTTTTAAGAATAAAAACCGGAAATCTTTTCAAAGAGCTACAGTAAAAAAAGCTTTTGAGTTAATATTAGGAATTATCTAAGATTTTATTTGCTTGTTTTTCAAATGCATCTGCAATTTTATTTAATCCATATTGAAAAGATTTTGTCATAATAATATTTAGAAAACGATTTTTTAACTCAAAATCTACATCAAATGAAACTTCAGTTTGTCCACTTAATTCTTTAAAATTCCATTTATTTTCGAGATGTTTAAGAGGACCATCAATATTAGTTACATAAATCAAATCTTTATCTTTATAGTACTTTACATCACTTTTATATGTATCTTTAAAAGGACCCTTTCCAATTGTTAAATCAGCTACGATTAATATTTCATTACTCTTATCCTCTTTACTATATACTTTTGAACCTAAACAATAAGGAATAAAATTAGGATATTTTTCAATATCCAAAACAAGTTCTATCAAATCTTTCTTATTACAGTTAATAATTCTTTTAACTGAGGCTTGAGGCATTTGTTCTGAGTCTATTTTTTTGCAAAACTTTAAAATCCTCATCTGCGTGGTATGAAGATCTAGTCATTGGTGAAGAAGATACCAATAAAAATCCTTTTGCTTTAGCCTGTTGTTCTAACTCATTAAATTCATCTGGATGATAATATCTAACTAAAGGAAAATGTTTTGGTGATGGTTGTAAATATTGACCTATGGTTAAAAAATCTACATCAGCTGAAATTAAATCATCCATGACTTGTAAAATTTCATCTTTTGTTTCTCCTAAGCCAACCATTAAGCCAGATTTGGTGAAAACATTTTTGTTTATTTGCTTTGAATTTTTTAAAAGTTCAAGTGAGCCAAAATATCTTGCTCCAGGTCTAACTTTTCTATAGAGACTAGGAACTGTTTCAATATTATGATTAAAAACATCAGGGTTTGCCTCAAGAACCTTTTTATAGGCCTCTCCTTTTCTAAGAAAGTCTGGTGTTAAAACTTCTATAGAGGTATTAGGATTATTTTTTTGAGTTGTTTTAATCACTTCAAAAAAATGTTGTGAGCCTCCGTCAGGTAAATCATCCCTATCAACTGATGTAATTACAACATGTTTGAGATTTAATTTTTTAACAGCATTGGATATTTTATAGGGCTCAAAAGGATCTAGTTTATCTGGCTTGCCTGTTTTAACATCACAAAATCCACAAGCCCTCGTACAAGTGTCACCCATAATCATAAATGTTGCATGTCTTTTACTCCAGCACTCGGTAATATTTGGACAATTAGCCTCTTGGCATACAGTTACGAGATTATTTTGATTTATAACGCTTTTAGTAATAAAAAATTCTTTACTATTTAATAACTTAGATCTTATCCAATTTGGTTTTTTTTTAATAGGATTTATAGGTTTATTTACTTTTTCTGGATGTCTAATTGTCATTGTTAACTATTATATAGGTACTCTCACCTTTTTTACCAAGCATTAATTTGTCTCGTATTAATTGATCGACAAAATCCTTGTCGATATTATCAGTTAATAGGGAGTTTTCTAATTCTAATCTTTTTATTTTTGATAATTTAACAGTTTCTTCATTTGTAAGCTTTTTTAAAGTTTCCTTTTTTTCGAAATATGAGAATAGACCCCTCTGACCACCTAACAAGTTAATTAAAAAATAAATTATTAAAAAAAAAGAAATTATTTCAAAGTAATTTTTTTTTATTTTTGTTAGCATTAATGAATTTTATTCATTTTTGCCTTTTTTCCTAGATTTTCTTCTATTCGAATTAATTGATTATATTTAGCAACTCTTTCTGACCGGGACAAAGACCCTGTCTTTATCTGATTTGAGTCGGTGCCAACTGCTAGATCTGCAATAAATGTGTCTTCACTATCGCCAGATCGATGAGAAATAATTGTGCTAAATCCTATTATTTTTGCAAATTTTATAACTTCTAAAGTTTCAGTTACTGTTCCAATTTGATTAAGTTTAACAAGTATNGAATTTGAAGAATTATTTAAAAATCCCATTTTTAATCTTTCTAGATTAGTTACGTATAAATCATCGCCAACTATTTGAGTTTTTTTTGATGCTTTAGTCATTTTATTCCATGAAGACCAATCATTCTCAGAAAATGGATCTTCTATAGATTTGATTTTAAACTTTTTGATTAATTGTAGATATTTTTTGAGAGATTCATTAGTAGAAATGAATTTTGTCGAGTGAATAGAATACTTACCTTTTTTATATAATTCATTTGCAGCAACATCCAAACAAATTGAAATATGCTTACCATTGATAAAACCAGATTTTTTTATAGCATTAACTATTAAAGTTAAAGCATTTTCGTTTTTATTTATCATTGGAGCAAATCCACCCTCGTCTCCTACAGATGTAGATAAACCTTTTGAATTAATTATTTTTTTTAGATTTTGTATAACCAAATAGCACATTCTTACTGCATCAGAAAAATTTTTTGCTCCATCTGGTCTAATCATAAATTCTTGAATCCTTAAACCATTATTCGAATGAACTCCGCCATTAATAATATTCATTAAAGGATATGGAAGTCTAAAATTTTTATTTTTTAAAAAGCACTCGTAAAGTGGTTTATTTTTAATTTTTGCTGACAATTTTTTGTTAGCCATTGATACTGCTAGAATTGCATTTGCTCCAATTTTAATTTTTTGTTTAGTACCATCTAAATTGATCATTATGCTATCAATTCTTTCTTGATTATGAACATTTTGACCTTTGAGTTTTTTTGAAATTTTTTTATTAATTAAATCTATCGCCTTAAAAACACTTTTGCCTAAATACTTTTTGTTGGACTTATCTCTTTTTTCAAAAGCTTCGTATGTTCCAGTAGATGCGCCAGAGGGGCAAATTGCTGATGCACTACTTTTACCAGAAAATATCTCTGCCTCTATTGTTGGATTTCCTCTGCTATCAAAAACCTGTCTTGCAACAATTTTTGAAATCTTACTCATTATTTTTTAATTAAATTATCAATTTCACAAAGTTGAGAAATAAGATTTTCTAATTTGTTAAGTGGAAGCATATTGGGACCATCAGATGGTGCATTGTCAGGATCTTGGTGTGTTTCTATAAAAACACCTGCTACACCAACTGCAATTGCTGCCCGAGAAAGATGTTCTACAAACTCTCTTTGTCCACCACTTTTTTCTCCCATTCCACCTGGTTGTTGAACAGAATGTGTTGCATCAAATATCACTGGGTAACCATTTTTTGCCATTATAGGTATTGATCTCATATCAGAAACCAAAGTATTGTATCCAAAACTTGCTCCTCTTTCGGTTACTAAAATATTATTATTTCCTGAATCTGATATTTTTTTTGTTACATTGACCATATCCCAAGGTGCTAGAAATTGTCCTTTTTTAACATTAATAATTTTATTTGTTTTTGCAGCTGCAATGAGCAAGTCAGTCTGCCTACACAAAAAAGCTGGAATTTGCAAAACATCGACGTGATTTGAAACTATTTTACATTGTTCTTCGTTATGAATATCAGTGAGAACAGGCACGTTTATTTCTTTTTTTATTTTATCAAACACGGGCAATGATTTTTCTAAACCAGCTCCCCTTTTAGCTTTTAGGCTGGTTCTGTTGGCTTTATCAAAGGATGTTTTATAAATAAATCCTAAGTTAAATTTTTTTGTGATTTCCTGTATTTTACCTGCCATGTCTAATGCATGTTGTTCTGTTTCCAGCTGACATGGTCCTGCTATTAAACAAAATCTATTAGAATTTGAAATTTCTATTTGATTACATTTAACTTTAATATTTTGCATTTTTGATTTTTGCTGCCTTGATAAATGATGAGAATAATGGATGTGGGTTTAAAGGTCTAGATTTAAATTCTGGATGAAATTGAACACCAACAAACCAAGGATGATTTTTTAGCTCAATAATCTCAGGTAATTTGTGGTCCGGTGACATTCCAGAAAAAATTAGACCTTTATCTTCAAATTTGTCTTTATAATCAATATTTACCTCATATCTATGTCTATGTCTCTCATTTATACTATTAGATCTATAAATTTTTTGAATTAAAGAATTTTTTTTTAATTTAGCCTCATAAAGACCAAGTCGCATTGTACCACCAAGCTCTTTTTTAGAACCTTTGAAAATTTTACCATCTCTATTCCATTCATGTATTAATCCTATTACATTCACTCCTGTTTTGCTAAATTCACTAGATGTAGCTTTCTTTATTTTCAATACATTTCTTGCATATTCGATGACGGCCATCTGCATTCCATAACAGATACCTAAAAATGGTATTTTATTTTGTCTTGCATATTTTATAGCCTCAATTTTACCTTCAGTACCTCTTTTCCCAAAACCACCTGGTATAAGTATACCTGATATATTTTTTAATTTTTCTTTTATTTCATTAGGTTTTAATTTATCAGATTCAATTCTTATTAAATTCACCTTCACTTTATTATCTATTCCACCATGTATCAAAGCCTCATCAAGTGATTTATAAGCATCTTTAAGATTTACATATTTACCTATTAAACCAATATTTACTTTAGGTTTTGTTTTTAAAACAACATTAGTAATTTTTTTCCATGGATTGAGGTTTACATTTTTCTTTGATTTTAATTTAAAGTATTTAAGAACAATTTTATCAAGTTTCTCTTTATTAAAACTTATGGGAGCTTCGTAAATCGTTTTAACATCGACTGTCTCAATAACATTTTCAAAAGGAACATTACAAAATAATGATATTTTTTTTCTTTGATCAAATGGTAAAGGCTGTTCTGATCTACAAATAATTATATTAGGCTGAATACCAATTGTTCTTAGTTCTTTGACAGAATGTTGCGTTGGTTTTGTTTTAATTTCATCTGAAGCTCTCATATATGGTACTAAAGTTAAGTGGATAAACAGTGTATTTTTTTTTCCATGGTCATTTGAAAATTGTCTTATTGCTTCCAAAAATGGTAAGCTTTCAATGTCACCTACTGTTCCACCTATCTCGCAGATTATAAAATCTTCAGAGCTAACATCATTCTTTATGAATTCTTTTATTCTATCAGTAACATGTGGTATTACTTGTACTGTCTTACCTAAATAACCACCTTTTCTCTCTCTCTGAATAATATCACTATAAATTCTTCCAGTGGTTATATTATCAGATTGTTTGGCCGATATATCTGTGAATCTTTCGTAATGGCCCAAATCAAGATCTGTTTCTGCACCATCATCAGTTACAAAAACTTCTCCATGTTGAAATGGACTCATTGTGCCGGGATCTACATTTAGATAGGGGTCTAACTTTCGTAGCCTTACTTTATAACCTCTTGACTGAAGTAAATAAGCTAGCGAAGCAGATGATAATCCTTTACCAAGTGATGAGACCACGCCGCCAGTGACAAATATATATCGCGCCATGGAAGTATCTTATAGCGACTAAATCAATAAATGAAAAGGATTAATTGTTATTATCTGGAATTTTAGGGGTATCTTCAGTTTCTTCTACAGCATCAATTACTGAAGTTTCTGATATCAAATCCCCTCTTGAAACTATGGTCAAACTTAAGCTGCATATAATAAATAACGTTGCAACGATTCCTGTGGCTTTTGTTAGAAAATCCCCTGCGGTTCTTGAAAACATAAAATTATCTTGAGAAACTCCAATACCAAGAGCACCACCTTCTGATTTTTGAAACAAAACTAAGATTACTAATATAATTGCTAAAATTATATTTAGTATTAACAAAATATTTTCCATGATGACTAATTAAAGGTTTTTTTTATTATATCAATAAGTTTTTTTGAGCTTTGGGATGCACCACCAATTAAATATCCATCTAATAAATCAATCATATTTAATTTTTTAATATTATTTGGACTCACCGATCCACCATATAAAATTTTATAATTATTAAATTTTTTACTTATTATTGATTTAATAAATTTAATATTTTTTTCTAGTTCAAGGTTATTTGGTACAACACCTGTTCCTATTGACCATACTGGTTCATAAGCAACTATAATCTTACATTTTTTACCAATACCTTTTAAGCCATTCATAATTTGCTTTTTTAAGATTATATTTGTTTTTTTATTTTTTCTTTGAAAGGATGTTTCACCAATACAGAATATTACGTTCAATTTACTTTTAATTGCTGATAAGATTTTTTTATTTATTTGCTTATGGTCCTCGCCTAATGTTCTATTTTCTGAGTGTCCTATAATTACATATTTTACACCTAAATTTTTTAACATTTTTGAATTAATAAAACCTGTATGAGCTCCAAAATCATAATTCTCATGAATATTTTGAGCTCCAGTTTCTATTGAGGATTTTTTTAAAGTATCAACAAAATCACTCAAGAGTGTGTATGGAGGACAATAAATAATCTTAAATTTTTTACTTTTGCTAAGCTTTGAAAATTTTATAACATTTTTAATACTTTTTAATGAAGCTAAATCGCCATACATTTTCCAGTTTGCTATAAAATATCTTATTTTATTTGTCATATTGATACTTATAATCTATAGCTTTGTCTTTTATAGTTCAATAAATTAAAAAATTTATGCTTAACAGTATTAGAAACTTTTCAAAAACAATATTTGCAAAAATATTATTAGTTATTGTTGTAATCCCTTTTGTGTTTTGGGGCATGGGAGGTGTATTTAGTAGTGGTAATACGAATTCTTTAGCTAAAATTGATAACATCAATATATCTACTCAGGAATTTATCGAACACATAAATGATCTAAATATTAATCAAGAGGCAATTAGAGAAAATTTAGATAACGAAATAGTTGAGGAGCTATTGTCAGAATTAATATCAAAAAAAATTTTGGAAATTCAAATCAATGAGTTAGAAATAAATATTACTGAAAAAAATTTAGCTAATATAATAAAAAAAAATCCTAACTTTTTCGATGAAAATAATAATTTTTCTAGACTAAAATATGAAAAATTTCTTTTAACAAATCAAATTGATGCTCCTACTTTTGAAAGAAGACTTAAAGAGAGAGAATTACAAAATAATTTATTTAATTTTATTTCTGGTGGTATTTATTCACCATTATTTTTAACAAAGAAACTTTACGAAAACGAAACAAAAAAAATTGAGATTGAATATATTGACCTAAAAGAAATATACGGATCAAAAGATAGTATAAAAAATAATGACGTAAATAAATATATTGAACAAAATGAAAATAATTTAAAGCAAGAATTTATTAATTATTCTTATGTAAAATTAACGCCTGCAGATTTAATAGGCTCTGAAGAATACAACCAAATCTTTTTTGATAAAATTGATGAAATAGAGAATAAAATATTAACTGGAAATTCATTAAATCAGATTGTTTTAGAATATAAACTTGAAAAAAAGAGTAAAGAAAATGTAAATGTTAGTAGTGAATTAACAAATATTGATAATAAAATATTAGATTTATCAAGTAAGAGCCAAATTGATATTATTGATATGAATGAGTTCTATTTACTTTATGAGATAGAAAATATAGTCAAAAAATTACCGGATAGAAATAATGATAGTTTTATTAAGAGCGTTAAGGATAAAATATATCAAGAAAAAAGAATTAATCATAATATTGAATTACTACAAAAAATTAATGCAAAAAAATTCACAGATGCTGACTTTAAAAAAATTGTAAATTCAGATAAATCAAAAATCAAAAAATTATTATTGAATTCATCGAGAGATAATAAAACATTCCAAATTGACTCAATTAAAATCATTTATAACATGCCAATCAAAAGTTTCACTATGGCATCGGATGAGGATAAAAATATATATTTGGTTAAAATTTTAAGAGAGATAATTGATAACTCCTCATTTTCAGGTGATAAAATTAATGATTATCAAAAATTATCTGCTAGCAACATAAATAAGGAAATTCTAACTGCTTATGATTTTTATTTAAATGAAAAGTACAAAATCAAAATAAATGAGCAAACATTAGAAAGAGTAAAAAATTATTTTAGATAAAATAATGCAAACGTATTCAAAATTTAAGCGGGACTATAGTGCAAAAAAAAATCAAGTATTATATAAAATTAAAAAGGTTAAAAATGATCATGAGATTATTAAATTAATTGACGATTTTTTAGTAGAAAAAAATAGTTTTATATTTGAGTCAGTTGAAAAAGGAAAAATAAAAGGCAGATATACAATATTTGGTAGGAACCCTGATAAAATTTGGGAATTCAATAATAATTATGGTTATTTGATACAGAATAAAAAAAAAATTAAAATTAAAGGAAATCCTGAAAAACTAATAGAGAAAATAATAGAAGATTTTAAATTTAAAACTCCCTCAATTTTACCACCAATATCATCTTTGATTTCAGGATATTTTTCTTATGACTCAATTAGATATATTGAAAAAATACCTAATACTTGTAAAGACGACTTAAAATTGCCAGATGTTAGACTCTTAAGACCTAGAACTTTGATTATTTATGATAACTTAAAAAAAAAAATATTTTATATTATTAATGTTTTTAATGACGAAAAAATAACAAATTTTTCAAAAAAATATNCACAANTTCAAAATGAATTAAATAGTCTATACAATAATAATTTTAATATTAAAAAGAAAAATAATATTAAAAAAAGTAGCTTAAGAATAAATATAAAATCGAATACTTCAAAAAGTAGTTTTCTAAATATGGTGAAGAAAGCTAAAAACTTTATAAAAATAGGTGATATTTTTCAGGTTGTTTTAAGCCAAAGATTTGAAGCTAAATTATCAAAAGATCCCATAGATATATATAAAAAATTAAGGGTCACAAACCCTTCGCCTTTCATGTTTTTTTTTAATTTTCCTGACTTTCAAATTATCGGTGCGAGCCCTGAAATTCTAGTCAGACTAAGAGATAATAAAATAACTGTAAGGCCCATAGCTGGAACCAGNCCAAGNGGAAAAAATTATANTCAGGATAAATTTTATGAAAAAGATTTACTAAATGATAAAAAGGAACTTTCAGAACATTTAATGTTATTAGATTTAGGAAGAAATGATGCGGGTAAAGTTTCTAAAATTAACACTGTAAAGGTCACAGAGAGCTTTACTATTGAGAGATATTCACATGTTATGCATATAGTTTCTAATGTAACGGGTGTATATAATAACAAATATTCTAAGTTTAAATCATTACTGGCTGGATTTCCTGCTGGAACCGTTTCGGGTGCGCCAAAAATAAGAGCCATGGAAATTATTGATCAGCTAGAAAAAACAAAACGAAAAGTTTATGCTGGAGGTATAGGTTATTTTTCTGCTAATGGAGAATTTGATACTTGTATAGCACTAAGAACTGCAATGGTAAAAAATAAAAAATTTTACGTTCAAGCTGGAGCTGGGATAGTAGCAGACAGTGTTCCTTTAAAAGAATATGAGGAAACTGTAAATAAAGCTAAAGCTCTAATTAATGCTTTAAGATAATGAAAATTGTATTAATAGATAATTACGATAGTTTTACTTTTAATTTGTTCCATTATTTATCATCTTTTAAAATAAAAGTTGATGTAGTTAGAAATGACAAGATTACCTCAAAGCAAATTTTAAATAAAAAATACAACAAAATTGTAATATCACCAGGACCAGGAAACCCCAATCAATCTGGAAATTGTCTAAATATTGTTAAATCACTTCATAAAAAAGTTCCTATTTTAGGCGTTTGTTTAGGTCATCAAATAATTGGACAAGTGTTCGGTTCAAAAGTAGTTCAAGCAAAAAAATTAATGCATGGTAAAACAAGTAAAATTATTTCAAAAAAAACAGGAATATTAAAAAACTTACCAAAAAATTTTGAGGCAACAAGATATCATAGTTTAATAATTGATAAAAAAACCCTTTCAAAAGACCTTGAAATTACTGCACAGACCACAAATGGATTAATTATGGGAATTCAGCATAAAAAATATAACGTTCATGGAGTGCAATTTCACCCTGAAAGTATTAAAACTAAATTAGGATTAAAAATTTTAAAAAACTTTATAAAATATAAAAATTAGTGAAAAATTATATCGATAAAATTAAAAAGAAACAAAGTCTAACCTTTGATGAAAGTAAAGCTGCTTTTGAGATATTAATGGAAGGAAAAGCAAATGATCAGGAAATATTTGATTTTTTAACATCATTATCTGAGAAAGGTGAGTCTTCAGATGAAATAGCCGGTGGAGTTTTTGTGCTTAGAAATAAGTCCAAAAGGGTAACTGTGGAAGGTTGTGTTGATACATGTGGAACTGGTGGAGATGGTATGAACACGCTGAATATATCTACTGCCTCTGCTTTGTTACTAGCAAGCATGGGTATAAAAGTTGCAAAACACGGCAATAAAGCTGTCTCGTCAAAATGTGGATCTGGTGATGTGTTAGAGGCTCTGAATATAAAAATAAATTTAGAACCGAATGATATTGAAGATCAAATAAAAAAAAATAATTTTGGTTTTATGTTTGCGCCTAACTATCATAGTGCTATGAGATTTGTCGGTCCAATCAGAAAAAAAATTGGAAAAAGAACTATATTTAATATGATTGGGCCTTTAAGTAGTCCTGCCCTAGTGAAACGGCAAGTTGTTGGAGTTTTTGATAAAAAACTATTAAAGATATTTGCAAATGCTTTAAATAATTTAGATATAAAATTTGCATGGATTGTTAATAGTGAGGATGGTTTAGATGAAATTTCACCATATGCAAAAACAAATGTAATTCAACTAAAAGACAATAAAATTTCTGAAATAATAATTGATCCAAAAGAGTTGAATGTAAATGCAGATAAGTTTGAAAATCTTGTTGGTGATGATGCAAAATTTAATGCAGGTAAAATGATTAATATATTTGAAGGAGAGGATAACGATTTTTCTAAAGCTGTATGTTTAAATGCTGCTGCAGGTGCAATTGTAAATGAAACCCATCAAAGTTTTGCTGATGCATATAACCATTCACGAGAACATATTCTATCCAAAAAAGTAATTAAACATTTAGAAAAAATTCAAAATGCCTGATAATGTTCTTGAAAAAATAATTAAAAAGAAAAAAGAAAAAATAGAAAGTTTAAAAGAAACTTTTTCTTTAGAATCGTTAAAGGAATTAATGTCTTCAAATAAAACTTTTATTAATTTTAAAGAAAAAATTGTAAATAATATTAAAAACAATAAAATTTCTATTATTGCTGAAATCAAAAAAGCCAGCCCCTCAGCTGGTATACTTATAAAAGACTATGATCCTGTAAAAATAGCCAATATATATAATGAAAATAAAGCTACTTGTTTGTCAGTTTTAACTGAGGAGGATTTTTTTTTAGGAAACCTGACACACATAAAAAAAATCAAAGAAAAAGTAAGCTTGCCAATTCTTTGTAAGGATTTTTTTGTAGATAAATATCAGGTGCCATTGTCAAAAAGTTTTGGCGCAGATGCAATATTGATTATATTAGCTGGAGTAAGTGAAAACCTTGCAAATGAATTGTATGAAGAAGCATCTAAATTAAATATGTCAGTTATAGTTGAGGTCCATACTGTCGATGAAGCTAAAGAGGCTCTAAAATTTAAAAATGCTTTAATAGGAATCAATAATAGAAATTTAAAAACTTTAAAAACTGACATAAATACAACTTTTGATATTCATAATGTTCTAAAAGATCACCCAGGTCCATTAATTTCTGAAAGTGGAATTAAAACAAAAGATGAGCTTTTAGATTTATCAAAAAAGACCTCTATCAAAACTTTTTTAATTGGTGAATCACTTTTAAAAAATTTAAATAATAATTCTATTTTTTCAGTTCTTTAGTCAATTAATCCCCATTTTTATTACTTTATTTACTATTGTTAATTATAGAGAACTTTTGTAGAACAGATTCTGTACGATATTTGTTCTTATGCTAACAAAAAAACAAAAAAACCTACTTTTATTTATCAACAAGAAGTTGAGAAGCTCTGGTGTATCTCCTTCTTATGAAGAAATGAAAGCTTCACTTAATCTAAAATCCAAATCTGGAATTCATAGACTAATTAGTGCTTTAGAGGAAAGAGGATTTATAAAAAGACTGGCCCATAAAGCAAGAGCTCTAGAAGTAATAAAATTACCTGAAACAGCTTCTGCTAATGATATTTATAATAGCTTCTCACCAAGTGTAATAAAAGGTGGCTTAGATAGTGAGCAGGAAATTGGTGGAGTAGAAATACCAGTATTAGGTAAAATTGCTGCTGGAACTCCTGTAGAAGCGATACAAAATGAGGTTTCTAGAATTCCACTTCCTGAAAATATTGAAAAAAAAGGTGAATATTTTGGATTAAAAGTTCAAGGTGACTCTATGATTGAAGCAGGTATTAATGATGGAGATACGGTTGTCATTAAAAAAACCGATACAGCTGATAATGGAAAAATAGTTGTTGCTCTTATTGATGATCATGAGGCAATGTTAAAAAGAATTCGAAAAAAAGGTAAAACTGTAGCGCTTGAAAGTGCTAATAAAAATTACGAAACTAAAATTTTCGGACCTGATAGAGTAAAAGTTCAAGGTGTTCTAGTATCTTTATATAGAAGTTTCTAATTAAATATAATAAACAATTATAATGAAAAAAGTAGCAACTAGATTTGCTCCCTCTCCTACTGGACCTTTGCATATAGGTGGGGTTAGAACTGCGCTATTTAATTGGTTATATTCCAAAAATCAAAATGGATCTTTTTATTTAAGGATAGAAGATACTGATAAAGAGAGATCTAAAGATGAATACAAAGATCAAATAGTCAAATCACTTATATGGATTGGTATTGAGAATGATGGAAATGAATATATTCAATCAACAAAAATACAAAATCATATTAAAGTTGCAAAACAATTGCTTGATAAAGGTCTTGCTTACAAATGTTATTGTTCAAATGAAGAAATAGAGGAACAAAAAAAAAGAGCCAAGCAAAAAAAAATTCCATATATTTATGATAGGAAATGGAGAGATAAAAATGAGTCAGATGCCCCTAAAGATGTTAAACCTACTATTCGCTTCAAAAGTAAAATTGAGGGAACATCTGTATTAAAGGACTTAGTTCAAGGTAACGTGGAAATCCAAAATAACACAATTGAAGATTTTATAATCCTTAGGAATGATGGATCGCCAACTTATAACTTATCTGCATCAGTTGATGATCATGATATGAATATAACACATATTATAAGGGGTGATGATCATAAAATTAACACCTTTAAACAAATGCAAATTTATCAAGCTATGAATTGGGAAGTACCCACTTTTGCCCATATACCTTTAATACATACATCAGAAGGAAAAAAATTATCAAAAAGAGACAAAGCTTCAACTTTAGACGATTACTCTAAAATTGGAATATTACCAGAAGCATTAAGAAATTATCTTCTAAGATTAGGTTGGTCGTATAAAGATAAAGAAATATTTACAAAAGAGGAAAGTATAAAATATTTTAATTTTGAAGGAATTGGCAAGTCACCTTCTAAACTAGATTTTAATAGAATTCTTTCAATAAATGAACATTATATTAAAAATATAGATGAAAATGATTTATTTAGTAAATTACAAAAATATGCTCAAATATATAAACATAAAATATCTGAGGATAAGACTAATCAATTAAAACAGTCACTGGGATTTCTTAAAAATAAAGCTAAAACATTAGAAGATATTTTTAAAAATTCACAATATTTATTAAATGATACAGTAAAAATTAATCAAGATGATTTGAAGTTAATTGACGAAAAGTCTAAAAAAATTATTAAAGAATTTATCGAAAAAATCCTAAATTTAAATAATTTTGAGAGAAGTGAACTAGAACCCATAGTTAAATCTTTAATATCTAAATTTGATACAAATTTTAAAGGTGTTGGTCAGCCTTTAAGAATAGTTTTAACAGGATCGAGATTTGGGCCTGGTATTTATGATATTTTAACATCTTTAGGAAAGGTTCAGGTTATCGAAAGACTAAAGAATATCTAGAATGATTGTGAAAATTCTATTGTAATTATATTTTGAAAGTCATCGTTACTTTTTTGAATTCTTCCGAGCTTAGTGTAAACGTTTAATCCTTTATCTGTATAATAATTGTATCCTGTTTCAATTTTCATGAAATAACTATAAGGAACGATATAATTATAAGTGTAAAGTTTTTCTGTTGAGTCGCTTATTAAATTTGCCTGAATCGAGGCTTTTTCAGAGTGATCTTTTTTATACTCAAATTTTAAAAATGATACATGTTTATCAATTTCATTTTCTCTTCTATAGAATAATGTTGATCCAATTGAGGATGTGTAATTTGTCAAAGTGTGAGGTTTAAATTTAAGTTTTTGATTGTTCCCAGACTCTGAGTATCCATTAAAATCCGTATAAATATAATCTAATCCTGAAAATAATTGTAAATCAAATTTATCAATATTTTTAATATAATTTAAATATGTTGTTCCATAAAATTGCTTAGATTTTCTATCACCTATAACTAAATTAGATGTATTTGATCTATCTACAACTCTCTCAGTTAAACTTTTTAATGCCCCATAACCAAGTATACTATCAAGATATAGGGATTTAGAGTTCCAAGCTGAATAAACAATTAAATTTTCACCGCGCATTGTCAAATTAGAACCATGATTACCTATGTCGGTTTTATCATCAGCGATGTTGAGAGCTATACCAAACAAAGTATTATTTTTTAATTTATCAAAACCAATAGTAATAGAATCCATCTCATTTTCTTTAGCTAAATTATTTAATTTTAAATCTGTTCGTCCTGTTGAAATTTTACCATTAATCCAAAACTGCCAGTCGTTCTCTTTAGTATTATCACCTTTTTTATTTTGTACATAGTTAGCAAGTGATACAAGTCCTTTTGATGCGTAGTGATTAATTATATCTTGATAATTTTTACCAATTTCATCTAAGTTTACTTGAAGAGAAATTTCATTATTTTTGAAACCTTTATTATTTTTTCTTAACCTAAATTCATGAAGCCTATCTAATACGCTGTCCATACTATTTCTTGCAAATCTTGTGGCTGACTCGTTTTGAGCATCAACGATACCAACTAACTCCTGATCATCAAAAACATTATATGTACTGTCTGATGCCTCAATAGACTCTATTCTTAAATTAACTACTCCGGTTGTAGTAGCGCTTTCACCATCAGTACCACCGTATTCTACTATATAAAAATCTACACTACCTCTGTCACATGGGTAATCATTCCAATCTCCATCTGATCTCATATGTGCACAATCTTCTTGACCAATGGCACTAGTATCATGATCATTCGGTTCAAATTTAGATGGCTGTCCTTCAGGTCTTCTCCAGCTATTGTACTCATAACCAGACGCTAATTCACAATCTGCATGAGCATCATTTGCTTTTACTCCAACAGCAGTTTGACAAAAAAAAGTATTTCCATTGTCAGGACCAGACACCCANTCCCAAGTCCCCTCGGTTACAGGATGAGAATTTGATGTGTAAGTAGAACTATCTGATCCACCAATCCAAGCATCAGCACCTATTTTATTCTCTAAAAAATCATTTTCAGCTTGAGAAGTAATTGTAGCAAGATAACCAGATAAACCGTANAAGGTTGATGCTTCAGCAGCAGCCTTTGCTTCAGGCCATGTTTTTTCTGCATTCACTATTTCATAGTAATGACCAGTGCCCGAAAAATAATTCGTACCTGCAGGTGTTATTGAAACTGTTATCGTTGGAGATCCAGTTGATCCGTCACCTTTAAAAGATAAAGTAGCAATAGCAACATTTATATCATCCTGTGTTCCTCTAAAACCCACTTCTGTTAGGGAATTTCCCGAGCAGTTTGTCGGCTCAGTTGATGCATCACTTGTGTAACCACAATANCCNNTAGCTCGTAACAAATTTGACGTTGTAGTAACCTTAACATTTCCAGANGATGCTACAGCTGAAAATATAAGTGTTCCAGAATAACCTGAAATTGATGGGGTTGTTCCAGAAGTAGATAATAAAACAAAATCTGTTGTATTAGCAACCAGGTTTGTAGGAAATGTTAGGGTCTCTGCTTTAACAATTTTATTATAACTAAAGAGCAAAAATAAAATGAGAAAGATAGTTTTTCTTACCTTNGTCATAAATATTAATTTTTGATATAATCAGCTATAATATTTGCTGCATTTGAGGATGACAATCCGTTATTTCTTATATCACTGATAGTTTTTTGACAAATATTCATTTGTTTTTTTATTAATTCTGGATTTTTTAAAAGGTAAACTACAGAATTAAAAATTTCTTTTGGATTGCATTCGTTTTGAATTAATTCAGGAATAACTTCTTCATTATTAATAATATTAATAATATTCGCATACTTTACCTTAACTAACATTTTAACAATTAAATAATTTAAAAAATTCATTTTATATATAATTATTGATGGTACCTTTGCCTGACAGATTTCAAGAGAAACAGTTCCAGACTTAGCTACTGCAAAAATAGATTTTGATAGTATATGCGATTTTATCTTTTCATCAGAGATAACGTCGATATTGTTGTAATTTATTTTTTTTATCTCATCTTTTATTAAATTTTTGTTTTGATCAGTTGCATGAAAAACAAAGTTATATTCTTTAGATTTTTTGTTCATTAACTTAATAAAATCTATCAATATTGGTAAAAGGATACCTGTTTCCGAAGATCTACTTCCAGCAAATAAAGATATAATTTTTTTGTTATTATCAATTAAATTTGATAAATCTGTTTTTATATTGTCTGCAGTTTCCAACAATGGATGTCCTACAAAAGTATTTTTAATATTTTCTTGATCAAAATATTTTTTTTCAAAATTAAATAATAATAAAATATGATCTAAAAACTTTTTAAAATTCTTTACCCTTCCCTCTCTCCACACCCATACCTGGGGGGCAACATAATGTATGGTTTTAATATTTGGATTAATACTTTTTACTTTTTCAGCAACTCTTAAAGTAAAATCAGGACTATCTACACTAAATAAAATATCCGGATCAAATTTTATAATTTCTTCTACAGTATAATTAATTTTTTTTTTAATCTTTAAAATGTTAAATAATACACTTGTAAAGCCAATATAAGTAATTTCTTTAAGATCAAAAATAGATTTTATTCCTAATAAATTTAAGTGTGTTCCACCAACACACGAATATTTAATATTAGGATTATCTATTTTAAGTTTGGATATAACTTTAGAAGCAAGTTTATCTCCTGAAGGTTCTCCGGTTAATATAAAAATCTTTTTCATTTAACAGATATGAACATCCTATTTTTATCAACAAATTTGATACATTTATTTTTATCTAAAAAGACATGGTGTTTATTTTTAATTACAATACCTTTCAATCCAGCAGCTTTACTTTGCTTAATCGTTTTCAACCCAATTGTTGGAAGATCTACTCTTAAGTCTTGTTTCTTTTTTGGAAACTTAACTAAAACACCATCATTTCTAAACTTTTTACTTCTACTTTTTTCAAGCATTTTTTTTGTCCCACCTTTTCCTTCTATAGAAATTATCTTTTTATTTCTAACCACAACTCCTTGGCTAAAATTATATTCTCTTAAATTATTTAGTGTTTGAATTGCTTTGATAATATCTAATTGGTCTTTTTTATTCGGTTTGATCTTGGAATATGTACCTTTTTTTAAAGATAGTTCAGGATTAAATTTCAATGAATTTTCGGTTTTAATTTTGTTTTGCGCTAATATTTTAATAATTTCTTTAAGTATAGCTGCGTCTCCAAGCTTGGATGCTTTGATTATTCTTGGGATATAATAAACTCCTTTAAAATCTAATTTTAATTTAGAAAAGTTTGGTTTATTTACTTTTCCAGCAAACAAGACTCTTTTGCAGTTATTTTCTTTAAGAATATTTAAAATTTTACCAAATTGGCCTATGGATACTGAGTAAGATTTGTTATCTTTATNAAATTTTTTTGATTTTGATAAATCTATTATCAAATATNTTATTTTCNTTTTTTTGATAGTTTTAAGAATTTCGTTTGGAAAATCAGTGTCACCAAAAATTAGTCCTATCATCTTATGAAAATGGTGTGCATATAGATCTTTTTTTATCTTTTGTTATAAAGTCAATAACATTTTTAACTAATGGATTTTCTTTGAATGAACCATTTAATTTACTTATATTTTCATTAAGATTCTTTGTAGCAAAAATCTCCTTATAAGCTTCAGTCAAACCTAAGATATCCTTGTTTTCAAACTTAGCCCGTCTTAGACCTATTAAGTTCAATCCTTGCAATGAATTTCTATTTCCAGTTGACAATCCATAGGGAATTACGTCATGAAGTACACCTGTCATTCCTCCAATCATTGCCATTTTTCCAATTCTTGTAAATTGTTGAACCGCAGAATTACCACCAATCACGACATTATCTTCAATAATCGCATGTCCTCCTAACGGCACATTGTTAGCAATTATTACATTATTTCCTACCTGACAATCATGGGCAATATGAGATGAAATCATAAATAAACAATTGTTTCCAATAACTGTTTTGCCACCACCACCAACTGTGCCTGGATTTATAGTTACATATTCTCTTATTTTATTATTATCTCCAATCACTAAATTTGTTGGCTCACCATTATATTTTAAATCTTGTGGATCGTTGATTGATACAAAAGGGTATATTTTATTACTTTTACCAATTTTAGTATTTCCAAAAATGCTTACATGAGAGTGTATTATAGTACTCTCTCCAATTTCTACATTTGGACCAATTACACAATAAGGTCCCACCTGAACGTTTTTGCCCAATTTAGCTTTTGTGTCTATTATTGCAGTTTTATGTATCATCTGTTGTTTTTTATAAATTGTCTTAAATTTTTCGCAGGGTAGCCCATAACTTTTGTATTATCTGATATATCGTTAATAACACCACTACCTCCACCGATATGAACATTGTTTCCTATCTTTAAATGACCTGATATTCCAGCCTGTCCACCAATCATTACATTATTTCCTAAGGAGGAACTACCAGCAAAACCAACTTGACCTGCGATTATACAATTATCACCAATTTTATTGTTATGAGCAATGTGCACTTGATTGTCCAAGTATGTATTTTTACCAATCACAGTATTTGATAAAGAACCTCTGTCAATTGTAGAACCACAACCTATTTCACAGTTATCATTTATTATAACTATACCAATATGTGGATATCTTATATTACGCTTTTGGTTGGGAAAAAAACCAAAACCTTTTTTACCAATAACACATCCATCTAAAATACTTACATTATCCTTCACAATTGTATTCCTAATAATTACGTTTGAACCAATAGAACAATTGGAACCAATAAATACATTTTTTTCAATAATTGTATTGTGACCGATTAGACAATTTTTTCCAATTTTTACATTTTTACCAATTAAAATATTTCTACCGTGTTTAACTTTTTTTTTAAAAGGTGTTTTCGAGATATCTTTGACGGTTTCATCAAAATCATCAACAATTGATTTTGGATAGAATTCCGCAGTAATTTTTGCCATCGTTAATAGAACATTTTTTACAATAATTTTTTGGCATGTGTTAGGAAGAAATTGGGAAAGACTTTCGGTTGTAACACAATAGGAAGCTTTTGTCTTAGATGCTAGAGAAGCATAATTTTTTGAATGAAAAAAAGTTAAATCTTTTTTGCTGGCTGATGAAAGATCAGTAACATTGTAGATTTTATCCTTTTTTAAATTTTCTTTATTTTTAATATCAATTTTACTTAATAATTTTTCTATACTATGCGGTCCGACATTTTTAAAAAATGGATTTAACATAATAGAATATCTATCAAACATTTGATATTCTTTTAATCAACAAATATTACTGATTATTTTCTATCTACAATAGTGGCTGACCATTGAGCATCTGCCATTTTTTTTGTATCTACAAATGCTTCACCCTTATATTTCCAAACTCGACCGTGGGATCTAATTGCTTCAATNTTTAACTCTAGTTTGCAGTCAGGTATTACGGGATTTCTAAATCTAGCTTTTTCAACGCTCATCAAAAAAACTAATTTATTTTCATATGTCGATTTATCTATGCCATGAGCTGTTAAAGCAGCAGCAGCTTGTCCAAATGCCTCTACTATAAGTACTCCTGGCATTACAGGTTGATCTGGAAAATGACCTTGTACATAGAAACTATTTTTTTTCACATTTACAATTGCAGTAGCCGAATGAAGTTTTTTAATATTATTTAATTCATCAATTAAAAGCATAGGTTCTCTATGCGGAAGTAATTTAATTATATCTTCTTTTGAAAGGGTATCAGACACTTAATTAACTTTTAGTTTATTTATTTTTTTATCAACAATTTTTAAAATTTCATTTGTGATATCGAGATCTGTTTTTCCCATTATTATATTTTTTTTTTGGATAATCATATCTATGTTATTTTCTGATGCATAATCCGCTAAAATAGGTTTTATTTTTTCAGCGAAATCAGCACTAGCGTTCAAGCGTGACTTTGTAGATAAATCAATTGCCTGTTGACGAAGTGTTCTATAATTATTTATTTCTTTTGACAAATTTTCTAATTTTTTATTAAATTCGTCAGCACTAATAACATTTTTTTTTGTGATTAAGTCTTCTTCTCTAGACTTTAGTTCTTTCTCAATTTTTTGAAATTTACTCACATCTTTTTTCTTTTGATCATTAATTTTAGAAATTGCATCTTTGCCAGCTTTTGAAATCTGCATTATTTTATCCATGTCAATATAAACAATTTTTTCTGCATAAGCTAAGCAGATATTCACAGAAAAAAAAGAGATTAATACAAATGACAATAAATTTTTTATTCTTTTCATCAATTAAAAAGTAGTTCCAATATTAAATCTAAAACTTTCAGTTTTATCAGTATCAGCTTTTGTAATTGGTTGGGCTATAGAGAAATTCAATGGACCTATTACTGTAAACCAGTCAACACCAAAACCAACAGAGGATCTTAATTTTGAACTATCTAAAGAACTATCATAATCTACACCAAATACATTTGCAGCATCTAAAAATAATTGAAAATCAATATTTTCAAGATTCGCACCAAATTCGGGCAGTGTTGTTGCAGCATTTAATACTGTTGTATAATTTCCGCCAATAAAATCTCCTCCATCTACTGGTCCTATTTTTCCTGGCTCAAAGCCTCTTAATCTTTTACTCGCGACGTATAATCTTTTTGAAACTCTAACATCTTCATCTGTTATAGAATTAATTGCCCGTGCTTGAATAGAAAGTTTTGTAACAATTTCCTTAATTTGATTAAATGTTGTAAATTCATAACTATTAAATAATGAATAATCCTCTGAAATAAATGGAATTCTTTGGTTAAATCTACTTAAGTAACCATCGGTNGTTTGATATCTTCTATCTCTCTTATCTAAAACTAAACCATAAGCAAAATCAGCATCAGTGTATTCTCCTTCTTGTTTTTTTAATTTATCAGAAGCGGTTTGATTGGTATCTAATTTTTCATGAAACACGGAAATTTTAGGGCTAAAAAAAAGATCATCGTATTGTTCCCAATTAGATCCAAATGAAAATCCGGTTTGTGAGGTTTCATATCCGTAATCTCCCATTCTATCTGTAACACTACTCTCAATTGAGGCAATTAACGCCCTATCTGAATAATTCCAATTTGGGTTTACAACAGAAAATTTTCCTCTAATCGTTTCCTCATCTACTCTTAAATTAGAATCTAAAGATATATTTTTACCTAAAAAGTTATTTTCTTTAATTCCAAAACCAAATGTACCTCCTGAAGTACCTGTTCCTGCTGCAGCACTTATTTCACCAGTTGGCTTTTCTTCAATTGTAATATTTAATATTTTCTTATTATTTTCTGTGGGAACTAAATCGTATTCAACTTTACCAAATATATTTAAAGCTTTAAGATTGTTAATAGACTTAGCGAGCAAAATTTTATTAAAAGGATCGCCTTCATCTACTTCTAAGTTATCTCTTATTACCTTTTCCTCTGTTATATTGTTACCAAATACGTTTACTTTAGATAAATATTCTTTTTCAAATTCTTTTATTACAAATTCGAGATCAATTTTATTTGTGTCTACGATCGTCTCTTTAAAAGAAGCGTCGATAAACTCATAATCATTTTTTAGAGTCAAATATTCTACCTCTTTAGCAATTTTATTTAATTTATTTATAGAATATAACTTACCCTCAAGTTTAGATAAAAGTTTTTTAATTTTTTTGAAATCATTTTCGTCGTAATCTATAGGAAGTTTAAGTTTGGTCGAATTAACCAAAAATTTAGGTCCAGCATTTATATTATAAGTTAATTTAAATCCATTATCTTCAGTATATTCAACAAAGTTTCCTCTTATATCAATTTGATAATGACCTCTATCTAAATAATATTTTTTCAGCAACCTTTGATCAAGTTTTATAAGTTCAGCATTTATATATTTTTTTTTTGTTAAAAACTTCCAAAATCTTTTTTCTTCACTCGCAATAATATTTCTAAGTAATCTATCTTTGTAAAATTTTTCACCTATAAATTCTATTTTTTCAATAAACGCTTTTTCACCAAGATCGAGATCAAAAATAATATCAATTGTATTATTATTATTTTCAATAATTTTTGTTTTTACCTCAGAAAAATAATAGCCTGAAGATTTTAAAAGTTTTTTAATTAACAGCACATCATTCTTTACATTATTTTCAACAAACGGGTTTTTATCTTTTGAGGATATTCTTGATTTTAGATCTTCAACTAACTCTTTACGCTTAATCCCTTCTACGGTGATGTTTTGGATAATTTTATTCTCTTCAACATCTATAACTAATACACCATCTTTTATCTCTAATGATACGCTGGAAAAAAAATTTGTATCATAAATCTCTTTTAAGATTCTATTAAGGTCATTCTCGTCGTAATTTTCCCCGACTCTAATTTTAGAAAATATTTGAATAGTTTCTTTTGAAATTCTATCATTATTAATTACTTTAATCTCTTTAATTACCTCAGAATTTACAGGTAATATTAAAAAAAAAAGTAGGATTATTGATGATATTAATTTAACCATTTCGACTGGATCTTACACATAAAGAATATGTTTTCAATCTCACATATTTATTTAGTTTGGATATTTCTTCAAAGTTTTTAGGCTTTCTATGCTTCATTTTTTTAAATTCTTTTAAATTCATAATCATTATGAGTTTTTTTGTAATTTCTAAAAATCCTATTTTATTTTGTAAAAAAAGATTCACTAATTCATCATTTGCACTAACTAGAACAGTTTCATAAAGCGAATTTTTAACATTTTTAAATAGTTTTAATATTTTAACAGACTGAAACTGATTCATTTTTACTGCTTCGAACTTTAAATTATTTAGTTTTGAGATATCTAAAGAATTTGATTTGAGTTTTTTTTTTTCATTTTGATAAATTGAGTTAAATATAGGTATTTTCATATCTGTATCATGAATTAAAAGTTTTGTTATACCATTTTGAAATTTTACAATAGCGTGAACATAAGAGTCAGGGTGTATTAAAATTTTTAGATTTTTCAAATCAATATTGAATATATTTTTTGCTTCAATTAATTCAAAAACTTTATTAATCAGTGTAGCGGAATCTATTGAAATTTTTTTTCCCATATTCCATTTTGGATGTTTGATAGCTTGATGTGGTTTTATATTTTTCATGTGCTTAATTTTTTTTTTGAAAAAAGGACCACCTGAGGCTGTTATATAAATTTTTTCAATTTTTGAGGAAGTCCCCTTTAATAAAGACCAAATAGAAAAGTGTTCTGAGTCTATGGGTATAAAATTTATTTTGTGTTTTACTATTTCTTTTTTTATCAAATTCCATCCACATATTAAAGACTCCTTATTCGCTATTGCTACTGTTTTTGAAAAGGGTATTATTTTTAGTGTTGGTTCAAGACCATCAAAACCACTTACAGCGCTAATTGTATAATCAACTTTTTTTTTTAATCTTGAAATACCTTTGTAAGAATTAAAAACTTGAAAGTTATATTTTTTATTTCTAACAAATTTTTTGTAACTGTTACTATCGTTTATTATAATAAATTTCGGTTTAAATTTTTTACATTGTTTGTCGATTTCTTTAATATTTTTATTTGTTGATAAAAGTATTATCTCAAAATCTTTAATATTTTTTGAAATAATAGAAAGGGTAGATTTTCCAATAGAGCCTGTAGATCCTAGAATAGCAATTTTTTTTTTCATTATATTGTGATTAAATAACATATTGGAAATACAAAAATCATTCCATCAATTCTATCAAGCAATCCTCCATGGCCTGGTAAAATTTTTCCTGTATCTTTTATTTTTGCTTTTCTTTTAAAATAAGAAATTATCAAATCTCCTACTTGGCTTATTAAAGAGATGAATAAAATTATTATAAAAAAATAGAAACCATTATAAAGAAAAAGATCAATATATTTATACTGGTAAACAATCAAACCTGCTATTAGTGAAAATAGGAAACCACCAAAAACCCCTGCATATGTTTTCTTTGGACTAATTTTAGTTAATTTAGGTCCTTTAAATAATTTTCCAAAAATATAACCGCCTACATCTGTAAGGATGCAGATTATTATGATAAATAAAAAATCTTTAAAATTATTATCTTCTCTAAATTTGAATGCTGCATAAAAAGAAAACAATAAAAAAATTATTCCTAAAATTTTAAGCAAGTTATTTTTTTTAATCATTTTAAACCATTCATAACTTGTTAATAAAAAAATTGAGCTTAGAAAAATAATAAATAAAAAGGAACCTTGTATTATAAAAAAAAATGTTGCCGGGATCAATATTGCTGAACTAAATAATCTTTTTTCAAATTCATTAAACATTAAATGTTACCGTAATTTCTTTTAATTTTTTTAAATTTATTAATAATTTTATTATAGTCTTTCTCATTAAAATCTGGCCATAATTTCTTTTCAAAAAATATCTCTGAATAGGCCAACTGCCACAAAAGGAAATTACTCAGCCTTTTTGTATTACCTGTTCTAATAAGTATGTCTGGATCAGGTATGTTTTTCGTAAGTAAATATTTGCATATATTTTTTTCACTTATTTGTTTATTATTTTTTTGGAGAGACTTAAAAGCGTTTATTAATTCATATTTTGAGCCATAATTTAAAGCCAAATTAATTTGTAATCTTTTATTTCTTGATGTTTTTTTTTCCGATTCAATTAATAGATTGTTTAATTTTTTGGTAAATCTTTTTAAACCTATAATTTTTAATCTAATATTTTTTTTATGTAAATCATCAATTTTATTAACTAAAAAGTTTTCAAGAAGACTAAATAAAAAATTAATCTCTTTTTTTGGTCTTTTCCAATTTTCTGTGGAAAAAGCGTAAAGTGTTAAATATTTAATTTTATTTTTTATGGTCTCCCTTATTATTTTTTCGACTGTATTTAGTCCTGCTTTATGACCTGCATTTCTAGATTTTTTATACTTTAATCCCCATCTACCATTACCATCCATAATAATGGCCACATGATTTATTGGGTTCATATTGTCATTATTTCTTTTTCTTTAGCTATAACTTTATCGTCAATAATTTTTATATGATTATCTGTTAATACTTGTATATCTTTTTCATATTTTTTCTCCTCATCTTCAGAAATATCTTTTTTTTTTAGCAAATTTTTTAAATCATCATTTGCTTCTCTTCTAATATTTCTAATTGATATCTTACATTTTTCACCCATTGATTTAATTATTTTTTTCATTTCGCTACGTCTCTCCTCACTTAGATCTGGAACAGGTAGTCTAATTAGCTGTCCATCAATTTGAGGATTTAATCCTAGCTCAGATTTTTTTATTGCTGAGTCGATTAAATTTACATTATTTAGATCCCAAACCTGAATATTTATTGTCCTTGGTTCTGGTGTTGTTATTGTAGCTAGTTGATTAATAGGCATCTTTTGTCCATAGACATCAACTTTGATAAGATCCAACATATTTGCATTAGCACGTCCTGTTCTTAAAGCACCAAGTTCTTTATTAAAGACATCTAGTGTCTTTTGCATTTTTTGATTATAAATTTCTTTTTTAAACATCTATTCTCCAATTTTAAGTCTGAAGAAGTCATTAATTTTTAGATCTGATATATTCAACTCTTTTAAAATATCTTTTACTTTTTTCTTTGGTTCCATAACCCAAGGTTGGCTTAATAAACTATTATCTTCTTTAAATTTATTTATTTTACCTAAACTAATTTTTTTTACAATCTCATCAGGTTTCCCAGAATTTTTTAGTTCTTCAGTTACTAGTTCTTGTTCTTTTTCAATAATTGATTGAGGAATATCTTTAGACTCAAGTGCTATAGGACTAGAGGCTGCAATATGCATTGCAAGCTGTTTTCCAAAAATATTAATTTTTTCATTTTTTTCTTTAGTGTTTAAGGAAACTACAACCGCAAGTTTTGATAAATTATCTTTAACCACTGAATGCAAGTAACTAAAATTTAATGAATTTTCATTCGATATTGTTTTAGCCCGACCTATAGTTATTTTTTCACCGATTTTAGCAATAATTGATACAAGATTATTTTCTACCGTATCTGTATTTTTCATTTTAACTTTTTTGATTTTTTCTACATCTGAGTTGTTCAATAAATTTATCTCACTTAATTCTTTTACAAAATTTATGAAATCTTCATTTTTTGCTACAAAGTCTGTTTCACAATTTACCTCTATTATCGAGAACTTTTTTTCATTACCACTCAAAGCAACTACTCCTTCTTTAGCCTCTCTGGACATTTTTTTTGATGCTTTTGAAACGCCTTTAACTCTCAATATTTCTATTGCTTTATCAATATCTCCGCCCGACTCTTGTATTGCGGCATTACAATCTTTAAAACCTGCACCTGTAGATTGTCTTAATTGCTTTATCTTCTCAATGTCACTCATTTTAATTAGATTTTGGTTTTAGTGACGCTTTATTTTCTGGTTGTTTAAGGGTTTCTAGATCTTTTAATTTTTTTTCTTCGGCTGGTGATGGGGCTTCAAGTTTAGCACTTTCAATTGTTTCTTTTATTAGTTTACAATATAGATCAATTGATCTTCTTGCATCATCATTACCAGGAATAGGGAAATTTATACCGTCTGGATCTGAATTTGTGTCTAATATAGCAATTATAGGTATATTTAATTTAATAGACTCTTTAATTGCCAATGACTCATAATTGGTATCAATAATAAATACTAAATCTGGAACTTTTTTCATGTCAGATATACCACCAAGTGATCTTTGTAACTTATCACGCTGTATACTCATCTTTAAGAGCTCTTTTTTTGTAAATCCTCTATTTTCTGCAACTAAATCTGTATTTAATTTTTGTAATTTTTTAATTGAATTTGATATTGTGCCCCAATTTGTAAGCATTCCACCAAGCCATCTGTAATTAACATAATATTGGTTCGTTTCTTTTGCCAAATCTGCAATTGCTTCAGATGCCTGTTTTTTTGTTGAGATAAAAAGTATTTTTCCATTATTTTTAATTACTTCAAAGATTTTTTCCAAAGCAACTTTAGTAAGTTCTAAAGTTTGTGTTAAATCAATAATATGAATTGAGTCTCTTTTTCCAAAGATATATCTCTTCATTTTTGGGTTCCATCTCAAGGTTTTATGACCAAGATGAACACCAGCGTCTAATAATTGTTGTATACTTAGTTCAGGTAATTTCATAGTTTTTCCCGGTTATGCCTCCACAGTTATTTCCATTTAAGGACCGGAGGTTTTACAACCACTAACTGTGTGCGTGTTAATTTGGCTTTGTTTACAATCTTATTTAAAATTTAACAAGTATTTTTTTAAAAAATATTGGTGGAAATACCTTGGTTTTTAAGCAGGTTTAGGTTTTTTCTATCAACTAACCTCCTATTTTTTAAATTAAATACTAACTTATTATCCTGATCTAATATTTTAATGATGACTTGGGTTTGGCCATTTTTTTCTAATATTTTTTGAACATCATTTAAGTATTTCTGGTCTTTAATAAGAATTTCTATGTTGTTTATTGGTTTTTCATAGAGATTTTTTAAAGATGCAACTTTTCTTACATTAATACGTTTAAAACGATTATCATCTTCTAAGTTGTTTTTCGTAAGAGTTAAAATGATTGAATTACCCTCAATTAGTATATCTCTATTAGATTCTAAAACATCAGAAAAAAGGAAAAGCTCAAAAACTGATCCAAGATCTGTTAATTTAACTATTGCATAAGAATTCCCCTTTTGAGTTTTTTTTTCTTGGATCTTCAATATAGTAGCTGCAATATTAGCCTCTTTAATTTCATTATTATTAAAATCTATGTAACTAATTATATTGTAGTCCTCAAAACTATCTCTAAATTGATTTAATGGGTGATCAGATATAAAAAATCCTACAGCTTCAAATTCTTTAGATAATCTATCCTCGAATTTCCAGTCTTCAATTTTTTTTAATAAATCTTCCTCAATAATTCCTTCTTCTTCGAATAAATTAGATTGATTTACCGATTTATTTTCAAAAATATTTTTTGACTTTAGGATTAAACTCGGTATCGAGTCATATAAAGACTGTCTGTTATCTACAAGATTATCAAAAGCTCCTGCTTTTACTAACCCTTCCAATTGAAGTTTATTAAGATTTTTAGGATTAATTCTTTCAATAAAATTGTTTATTGATTTAAATTTACCATTTTTTTTTCTTTCCTCGACTATACTAGAGATTGCCTCAAAACCTACATTTTTTATAGCTCCTAATGCATAATAAAAATTCTCATTATCAGATCTAAAATCTGCGTAACATTTATTAATATTTGGTCTTACAACATTTATATCCAACCTATTCAACTCTTCATAAAACTCTCCTAATTTTGATTGACTTGAAATGTCCATTGTCATTGATGCAGAGAAAAATTCATTTGGATAATAACATTTTAAAAAAGCTGTCTGATAAGCAATTATTGCATAAGCTGCGGCATGACTTTTATTAAAACCATATTCGGCGAAAGGTTCTATTTTTAGAAAAATACCCGCAGCAACATCTTTTTTAATACCATTTTTAACAGCTCCATCAATAAATCTCATTTTTTGTTTTTCTAATTCAGCTCTCTTTTTTTTTCCCATGGCTCTTCTTAATATATCTGCCTCACCAGCAGTAAACCCTGAAAGCTTTTGTGCTATTTGCATAACTTGCTCTTGGTATATTATTACACCGTAAGTGGGTTTTAATATTTCTTCCAATAGTGGATGCAGATAATCGGGCTGTTGTTTGCCATGTTTACAATCATTGTAGGTTGGAATATTACTCATTGGTCCAGGTCTATATAGTGCAACAAGAGCGATGATATCCTCTAAATGGTTAGGTTTCATTTTTATTAAAGCCTCCCTCATCCCTGCACTTTCAAGCTGAAATAATCCAACGGTATTGCCTGTTGATAACATTTCAAAAACTTTTTGATCCTCGAAGTCAATATTCTCAATTGTAAAATCTTTTAATTTTTTATTTATTAATTTTTGAGTTCTATTGATTACTGTTAATGTTTTAAGACCTAAAAAATCAAATTTAATTAGACCAGAATTTTCTGCTGAATACATATCAAATTGTGTAGATGGTAAAAGTAAATTGGTAGACATATCTTTGTATAAAGGAACAGTGTTAGTAAGTTTTTTATCTGCTATTACAACACCTGCTGCATGAGTAGCAAAGTTTCTATTCAAACCCTCTAGNTTCAAAGATAGATCGATCAACTTTTTAACTCTTGTGTCTTCTTTAATAAGTTTAATTAGTCTTGGTTCATTGTTAATGCACTCCGTTAAGGTTTGGGGTCGTGAGGGATCAAATGGTATCATTTTAGATATACTATCTACAAAACCATAAGAAAGACCTAAAACTCTGCCAACGTCTCTTATTACCATTCTTGCTTTTAATTTTCCAAAAGTAACAATATGTGCNACGCTATCTTTATATTTTGAGTTTAAGTACTTAAAAACTAAATCTCTTTTTTCTTCACAAAAGTCTATATCAAAATCAGGCATGGATATTCTATCAGGGTTTAAAAATCTCTCAAATATCAAATTAAATTTTATTGGATCAACATCAGTTATAGAAAGACACCATGCAACTAAAGAACCAGCACCAGACCCTCTGCCCGGACCAACTGGAATTTCATTATTTTTAGCCCATTTAATGTAATCTGCAACGATAAGAAAATAACTAGAGTATTTCATTTCTATGATAATTTTAATTTCATGATCAAGTCTTTGTTTATATTTTTTAAATTCTTGATTTTGAAAAAGATTATTTTCATCAATTTTAAATATTTTTAAAAATTTTTCTTTTAATCCCAAATTTGAATCCTCGATAAGATTTTCATCTGCATTTCCACCTTTATCGGAACTTATATTTGGTAATACCGGCTTTGAAAAACTTGGCTTAAAATTACATTTGTATATTAAGTTATAATTATTTTCTAAAGCTTCGGGAAGGTCAGAAAAAATTTTTTCCATTTCATTATCTGATTTTAAATAATGATTGTTGGAATATTTAACTCTATTTTTTTCGTTCAGATAAGTTTTATTTCCTATACAAATTAAAGCATCATGAGCATCATGCATATCCTTGCTTATGTAAAAAACCTCATTTGTAGCAATAATCGGTATATCTAATTTTTTTGAAAGATTTAAATTAAATTGTTCAAAAGTTTTCTCATTTTCATCACCATGTCTTTGAATTTCTATATAAAAATTATTTTTGAATTTTTTTTTTAAGTTTGAGTAAATTTCCTCAATTTCTTCAATTCTACCCTTAACGAACAATTTTCCAATTAAACCATTTATAGTACCAGATAAGATTATAATATCATTAACAGTAGATAGAACATCATTGAAATTACAATGAGGTTCGTCTTTATCATTATTTTTCAAATATGAATTGGATGAAAATTCTATAATATTTTGATAACCTTTCTCTGAAGTTGCTATAAGAGGCAATAAACCTATAATATCTTTAAATTTAAAATTTATTTGGGTTCCAATGATTGGTTGGGTACCTGATTTGGACAAGTTTTCTGAAAATTCTAGCGCTCCACACAAATTTGATGTGTCTGAAAGACCTGCACCCTTAATTTTATTTTTTTTACAAAATTCAGCTAATTCATTTATTTTTAATGCTCCTTCACAAATTGAATATTGGGTATGAATTTTTATGTGATTGAAATTTTTATAATTGTCCATTGATTGATTTTATATTACCATCAATCATTTCTATTTTACAATCAGACATGTTTGCAAATTCTCTATTATGGGTTGCAAATATAATTATTCTATTTGATTTTTTTAAATTAATTAATACTTTGAAAACATTTTTAGCCGATGCAATATCTAAATTTCCGGTTGGTTCATCTGCTAATATTATTTTTGGTTTATTTATCAATGCTCTTGCAATAGCAACTCTTTGATTCTCTCCACCAGAAAGTTCTGATGGAAAATGATCAAATCTTTTTGATAGTCCTAAATTGCTCATAATTTTTTTTGCGTCTAAAAGTACCTGTCTTCTATTTTTGTTTAAAGCGAGTCCTGCTAGTGTAACATTTTCAATGGCAGTAAAATCGTTTAGAAGATTATAATTTTGGTAAATTATTCCAATTAAGCTCGCTCTTAAATTATCATTTTCATTGTTATTTCCTATAATAATATTTTGATTATTAATTTTTATATGTCCTGAGGTTGGGCTATCGATTAAAGATAACATATTTAATAAAGTTGATTTACCTGATCCTGATGGTCCAACGATTGAATAAATTCTTCCAAGATTAAATTCAAGATTTATATTTTTAAGTGCTCTAACTTTATTTCTTAAATCAAAAATTTTGTTTATTTTTTTTAATCTTATAAAACTACTCATACTTTAATGCCTTGATTGGATCTAGTTTTGAAGCTTTCTTTGCAGGAAATATTGATACAATAGTAGTTGCTAAAATCGAGCAAAAGGAAATTAATATTATGGATTGAATATTTATTTCGGAGGGCATTTTACTTAAAAAATAAATTTCTTCTGGAAATAGAGAAATATTAAATATCTGGCTTAGAAAAGTTCTTATATTCTCTATGTATATTGAAAATAATACTCCGATTATAACTCCGAATATTGTAGCGGTTAAACCAATATAAAAACCAATTAAAAAAAAAATTTTATATATTGATTTATTTAAAACACCGATAGATTTTAATATAGCGATATCCTTAGTTTTATTTTTTACTAAAATTGTAAGACCGGATATTATATTAAATGCCGCAACAATTATTATTAAAGAAAGTATAATAAACATGACATTTCTTTCAACTTTGAGAGCTGAAAAAAGTGACCTATTTAGGTCTGCCCAAGTATAAATAAAGTTTTTAGTAAATACTTTTTGAAATTCTATTTTTGCATTTTCAATTTCTAGAGGTGATTTAAGATAAACTTCTATATTACGATTTGTTGTATCCTGATTAAGTAAATTTGCTAAGGAGTTAATATTTACAAAAGCAACATTTTGATCAAATTCAAGTAAGCCACTCTCAAATATATATGAAATTTTATAAACTTCTTGCTTTGGTAAATTACCTATAATTGTATCCTCACCAATTGGTGACATCAAAAGAACATTGTCTCCAACATTAAGTCCCAAATCAAAACTGAGTTCTTTACCAATTGATATATTATTTTTATCAAAAATTTTATTATTTTTACTAAAATCAATATTCTTAAAAATCTCTAACTTTTTAAAATCGTTTACTTTATAGCCCCTTAAGGAGAGACCTTTTGTAAAATTTTTATTAATTAAAACAACCTCACCCATAGACGATTCCAAAATACTTGATGAAATATTTTTAATATTATTTGAATTTGTAAGTTTTAAATCATTTTCTATATCATTACTTTGAATAATTATATGTGAGTTAAATCCAACTATTTTATCAACAAGTTCTGCCCTAAACCCATTCATAACAGACATTACAATAATTAATACTGCTACACCCAAGGATATACCAATAAATGAAAAAATAGATATTATATTTAAAAAACCGTCTTTTTTTTTGGTTTTTAAATATCTAAAAACAATCTGTCTTTCGAGTTGTGATATCAATTTACTTCTTATTAATTTTAATTTGTTCTATTATTTTATCAATTGGTAAGCTTTTAGGCTCTTGACCAACTTCTCTAAATTCAAAGTTTGTGCCATCATTTTTATTTCCAATCATAATTTGAAATGGAATTCCAATTAAATTGAATTTTTTTATTTTAGATGAAAAATTATCATCTGTATCATCTATAATGAATTCAATATTATTTTTNCTTAATTCATTTGAAAGATTAATTGCCTTTTCCAAATTACTTTTATCATTTTTATTAATTAAAGGTAAGATTGCACACTCATATGGCGCAACAGAAATTGGCCATTTCATAATTTCATTTTTGTCGTCAAATTTAGCTTCTATAATTGCGCCAACCAATCTTGATACACCTACACCATATGACCCCATTTTAACAAATTCTTTCTTGCCTTGTAAGTCAACAGATGCATTCATAGGTTTTGAATACTTGTCACCAAAATAAAATATATGACCAACTTCGATTCCTTTGGTATTTAACCTATGTTCTTCTGGAACCTTGTCATCAAATTCTTTTTTGTTATATTTTTCATCTGTAACAGCATAAAACTTTTCAAATTTTTCTCTTAATTCAGATAGTGATTTTTTATTTATTTTTGTATTATCACTTTGAACATCAAAGATTCTTTTNTCTGTATAAATTTTACTTTCACCTGTTTCGGCAAGGATAATAAATTCGTGGGAAAGATTTCCACCTATTGGTCCAGTATCGGCAGCCATTGGTATAGCTGATAATTCTAATCTTTTGAAGGTTCTTAAATAAGACAAAAAAAATTTATTATACGAAAATAATGCTTCCTCNTCACTTATATCAAATGAGTATGCATCTTTCATATAAAATTCTCTACATCTCATAATTCCAAATCGTGGCCTTAATTCATCTCTAAATTTCCATTGTATATGGTACAAAAGTTGAGGCAAAGATTTATACGACTTTATTGAGTTTCTAAAAATATCTGTAATGAGTTCTTCGTTTGTTGGTCCGTATAACATTTCTCTATTTTGTCTATCTGTAATTCTTAACATTTCTTCGCCGTAATCCTCATACCTTCCACTTTCTTTCCAAATTTCACTTGATTGTATTGTTGGCATTAGCATTTCTTGTACACCAATATTATCCTGTTCTTCTCTTACAATTTGCTCAATTTTTTTCATCACTTTAAATCCTAATGGTAGCCAAGAATATATTCCTGAAGCTGATTGCTTAATCATACCAATACGTAACATTAGTTGATGCGATTTAATTTTAGCCTCTGTTGGATTATTTTTTAAAATTGGTATCAGTGATTTTGAAAAATACATTAGCTTATTAGGTTTCTTATATTTAAATATTCATATTTTACTAACAAAAATATAATTATAAAAATTATAGAGGTAATTAAAGTAGAATAAACAAACTTTTTTATTATTTTGGGGTTTTCTGGAGCTCCAGCGTCAATTCCTATGATATTTTGTTTTTTTTCTCTATTTACATCTATTGGTAGTAAAGCAAAAAATACTATCCACCATATTAATACATATATTATTAGGGAACCTGTTAAACTCAATTATATTCTCACTAAATTAATATTTGTTAAAGGTTTTTTTCCTGTTTTATCTCTTGAGTATTTTTTACAAATACTTTTGAGTGTATCTATTAAATTTGCCTCTTGTTTGGTATTATTTAAGGAAAAAGTTTTAGTAACTTTTTCAATTTCTTCCTCTAAACCATATGTAAATCCACTATCTTCATTAAGTGGTAGACCTTTATATGAAAGAATTGGCTTTTGATGAATATTTCCCTTTGGTGTAATGAGAATTGTTACCTCNAAAAAACCGTTAATAGATAAATTTTTTCTCTCTTTAATTGATTGCGAATCTTCCTCTACACTCATTTTTCCATCTAAAAAAAGTTTTCCACTTGGCGCCTTATCGTAAACTTCTGGAGCTGTACCCGGAGAAAGTTTGACTATATCTCCATTCTCTACTTGTACCGGATAAGCAACCTGCATTTCTTTAGCAAAATTAATATGTTCTATCATATGACGATGTTCTCCATGAACTGGGATTACACATTTTGGTTTTACCCAACTATACATTTCTTTTAAATCTTCTCTATTAGGATGACCTGATACATGAACAAATTCATTATCTTCTGAGATTACCTCAATGCCTTCTTTCACTAGCTGATTATGTAATTTATAAAGCTTTTTTTCATTTCCGGGTATAATTTTTGATGAAAATATTACTGTATCTCCTTTTTCAATAAATACATCTGGATGAGTATAATTTGATATTCTTGTCATGGCTCCCATTGGCTCTCCTTGACTTCCTGTGCACAAATAAACAATTTTGTCTCTAGATATATTTTTTGCATCTCTGGAGTCTATGGGTTCAATGGTATTTTCTAAATATCCACACTTTCTTGCAGCTTTATAAATTCTATGCATGGATCTTCCGACTAATGAAATTTGCCTACCCGTTTTTTCAGCACAAAAGAATATTGTCTCCATACGAGCTACATTTGAAGCAAATGATGTTACTATTATTCTTTTTTTTAATCTTTGCATAATGTTAAGAATGCTTTTTCTAACATCCATTTCTGATCCTGACTTTCCAACGCTAAAAACATTTGTTGAGTCGCAAATCATTGCTAAAACTCCATCATCACCAATTTCTTTTAACCTTTTTGAATTTATATCTCCTCCAATCAACGGATTAGGATCTACCTTCCAATCTCCTGTGTGTAAGATGTTACCTGCGGGAGTTTCAATTCTTAAACCATTTGGTTCTAAAATTGAGTGCGTTAGTGTTATAAACTCTATTTTAAATGGATTTAACTCTAATGTACTATTAAGCTCTTTTATTTTTAAAAATGGACTTATATCTATTTTTTTTTCTTTAAATTTTTCTGAAATTAAAACACTTGTAAATGGGGTTGCATATATATTACATTTTAGCTTTGGCCAAATATGTGCGATTGCACCAATATGATCTTCATGTGCATGTGTTAAGACAATTCCTAACAAATCATCCTTTTTATCTACAATAAAACCTGGATCAGGATAAATTAAATCTATACCTGGGACACTATCATCAGCAAATGTAACTCCAATATCAATAATTATCCATTTTCGATTATCTGGTTTTCCGTAAGCAAAAAGGTTCATATTCATACCAATTTCCCCAGATCCTCCTAATGGACAAAATAATAGCTCTTCTTTCATATTTTTAATTTTAAAATTACTTTTTTTAAACCATTTATAGTCAAATCTTTTTTAATTAATGGTTTGCCTTTTAAAGAATTTTTAAAAAGATGTGATAAACCACCTGTAAGAATTACTCTAAATTGTTTTTGTGTGTTTTTTTTAATCAATTTAATTATATTGTCAATTAGACCTGAGTATCCCCAAAAAAAACCTGATTTAACAGCATCAGACGTATTTTTCCCAATGATATTAGAGGTTTTATTTAACTTTATTCTAGGGATCAAAGAAGCTTTGTTTATTAAATTTTCTAAAGAAAGATTAACACCTGGGGCTATAATTCCTCCTAAATAAATATTATTAGTTATGACATCAAAAGTGGTAGCAGTTCCAAAATCTATTACTATATAATTTTTATTTTTTTCCATAATACCAATAGCATTTGCTAGTCTATCAGATCCAACTTGTTTTCTGTTTACCCTTAATTTTATTAGATTTTTTAAATTAATCTGTTTTAATTCGATAACTCTTACTTTTTTAATCTCTTTATTTAAAAATTCTTTAATTAAAAAAAATGATTTTGGAACAACACTGCTAAATATAATTTTTTTGACTTTCGATCTTTTACTTATCAAAAATCGCATATTTAAATAGAGATATCTTTTACTTATCTTAATTGATGGAAGATTCCATTTTTTTTTAATTTTAAAATTTTGATCAAACAAAAAGATTTTGGTTTCAGTATTTCCAATATCGCCAATTAAATACATTTATAAAACCTTATATTTTTTTCAAATATTTTTTGTAGATTTTTTATTACAGACATTTTATCTATTTTTTTTATAGTATGCTGATTTAAAAATGTTGTTTTATATTTATTGATTTTTGGAGATTTTTTTATATTTATTCCAATTCCAACAATCATCAGTTTTTTAAGTTTAAAAAAAATAACCTCTTGAAGTATTCCACAAATTTTTTTTTCATTAACAAGTATGTCATTTGGGTACTTAATTGTTAATTTTTTTTTTATATATTTTTGTATTACTCTTTTTATTATTTTTAAGTTCAATTTGGTAAATTCAGAAATTTTTCTTTTTTTGTTGATTTCAAAAAAAATTGTCATAAACAAATTTCCCTTTAATGAAATCCATTTATTCCCATGCTGTCCTCTGCCATCAGTCTGTTCTTCAGTAATTATAATGCCTTTATTATAGCCTCTTTTAATCATTTTAATTGCTTGATCGTTAGTACTTTTAATTTTTTTAAAATAATATTTCTTAATTACCATTAAATGATATTAATTTTTGAGATTATTCCTAAAAGGCTATTTGGATATGTGAAGTAAAAAACTAAAAAAATAGTAGACACAATCAATGATATTCTTAATCCTAAACTATGATTGGAGTCATACTTTTCTTTGCTTGGATCAAAATATATAATTTTAATTATTCTCAAATAATAAAAAGCCGCGACAACTGTTGATAGTAAACCGATTATTGCTAAAAAAAACATTGATTGCTCTATAACTGCCATAAAAATATAAAATTTTGCAAAGAATCCTGCTAACGGTGGAATTCCAGCTAATGAAAATAATATGATTAATAAAGATAGAGATAAAATCGGATGATTTTTAGAAAGACCAGATAGATCTTCAATATTTTCGAAATATTCATTATTTCTTTTTAACATAAATAAACAGCAAAACAGTGCTAGATTCATGATTACATAAATTGTTATATAAATTATTGTACTTTGTGCACCTTCGCTACTTCCTGTGGCAATCCCTGCAAGTGAATAGCCCATATGCCCTATAGAACTGTAAGCTATAAGTCTTTTCAAATTTTTTTGGCCAATTGCAGCTATGGCTCCAAAAATCATTGAGGCTATTGAAATAAATATTATTATCATTTGCCATTGTTCAATCATATTAACAAAGGGTACATATAAAAATCTTATAAATACACATGTGGCTGCTATTTTTGGCACTAAGGCAAAAAATAATGTTACTGATGTTGGTGAACCTTGATAGACGTCAGGTGCCCACATATGAAATGGCACGGCTGAAATTTTAAATGCTAAACCAACCAATATAAAAACAATTCCAAACGTTAAACCATAAGGAACTTGGTTTGTGTTGTTCGCTATTTCATTAAAATTTGTTGAACCTGTAAAACCATATATTAATGAGCAGCCATAAAGTAATAAGCCAGAGGATAACGCGCTTAATACAAAATATTTTAACCCCGACTCAGAAGATAAAACATTATCTCTATTAAAAGCAGCAAGAACATATAGAGCAAGAGATTGAAGTTCCAGGCCAATATAAAAAACAATCAAATCATTTGAGCTTATCATAACCATCATACCAAGTATCGAGCAGAGAATTAAAATTGGATATTCAATTTGGTAAATTTTTAAACTCTTCAAAAAATCTGTCGAAATAGATAAAACAAAAATTGCAGATATAGCTGTCAATATTTTCATAAAATTGGCAACATCATCTATCACATAACTATTATTGAAAATTAAAATTTTATTGACTGAGGATAAATTTAAAATTAAAGCTGCAAGAATAAATAAAGTTAATATTGATAAATTAAATATAAGATTAGAACTATTTTTTTTAAAAACTCCAATCATTAATAAAGACATTATTGAGAGTGATAAGAATATTTCTGGAAATATGAGATTTAAATCAATATTCATTTACTCATTACAATATTATTTGATAAATTTGAATTATACATATCAATTAAATTATTAATTGAGACCTCCATGGTATTAATTAAAGGTTCAGGATAAAAACCAAAAAAAATAATTGGTACTGCTAAACTCCAAAGAATTAATATCTCATGTTTATTTAAATCTAGCATTTTTGTAACTTCCTGATTTTTTATTTTTCCAAATATAACTCTTTTATATAACCAAAGTATATATGCAGCGCCTAAAATTACACCAACACTTGCAACTGTTGCTACTAAAAAGTTTTTTTTAAAAGCTCCCATAAGGATTAAAAATTCACCAATAAAGCCACTTGTACCAGGAAGGCTTAACGATCCTAAAGCAAATATCATAAAAACAATTGCGTATTTTGGCATTATTGACACTAAGCCACCATAATCTTTTATCAATCTTGTATGCATTCTTTCATAAACTACACCTACACAAAGAAATAAAGCTGCTGACACTAATCCATGACTTATCATTTGAAAAATACTTCCTTCTAAACCTTGTTGAGTAAGAGTGAATATGCCTAATGTGACAAAACCCATATGTGCTACTGAAGAATAAGCTATCAATTTTTTCATATCTTCCTGCATTAGAGCTACCAATGATGTATAAATTATAGCTATCAAACTTAAGATATATACTAATGGTACAAAATATTCTGAGCCAATTGGAAATAGTCCAATTGAAAATCTTAAAAATCCATAGCCTGCCATTTTAAGTAGAATTGCAGCTAATATAACGGACCCAGCTGTTGGTGCTTCAACATGGGCATCGGGTAACCATGTGTGCACAGGCCACATAGGAGTTTTAACGGCAAATGAACTAAAAAAAGCAAGCCATAATAAATTTTGGTATTTTGCATCAATACCAATTTCATAAAGTTTCTCAACATCTGTTGTGCCTGTTAGCCAATAAATAGATATTATTGCGACTAACATCAAAACAGATCCTAAAAGTGTAAACAAAAAAAACTTAAAAGCAGAATACACTCTTCTCTCACCACCCCAAATACCTATTATGAGAAACATTGGTATTAAGCCACCTTCAAAGAATAAATAAAAAATTACTAAGTCAAGAGAACAAAAAACTCCAATCATTAAAGTTTCAAGAAGTAAAATCGATATTAAAAAATCTTTTAGACGTGACTTAATGGTTTTATTGACTGATACAACGCATATAGGTGTTATAAATGTAGTTAAAATAATAAATAAAATAGAAATACCATCAACACCTACTTTGTAATTTATAAAACCAGGGATCCATTCTCTAGTTTCTACAAATTGAAAATCTGATGTTGATTGATCAAAAATTAACCATAGATATATAGATAGAAAAAAATTTGCTATAGTTATAAATAATGCAACATATTTGCTACTATTATATTTTTCATTTTTAGATCTAGAAAAAAAGATAAATATTGCTCCAATTGTAGGTAGAAATATTAAAGACGATAAAATCGGTATATTCATTATTTTACAATTAAAATTGTTAATAAAATTGAAAAACCTATTAGCATTACAAAAGCATATTGATATACATAACCGGTTTGAAATTTGACAGCTTTATTTGATAAAAATTTTATTATATTTGAAATACCATCAGGTCCAAATTTATCTATTACAGCTCCATCAATTTTTTTCCAAAAGAATTTTCCGATAAATTTAAAAAATCTTACAAATAAAAAATCGTATAGCTCATCAAAGTACCATTTATTTTTTAGAAATTGATAAAGTGGTCGGTTCGTTGAAACAAAATTTATAAGAAAATCTTTATTTTTAACAAATAAAATATATGAAAACGGAATTGTTAAAACAACTAATATTGGTGTAAGCAAAATGAACCATTTGGGTGGATGATTTTGACTTAAGGGCTCTAAAAAAAATATAGAGTTTCCCCAAAAATTAGCTGAACTATTATAGCCTATAAAAAGCTCTTTGAATAAGTAACCTGAACCAATTGCACCTAAAGCTAAAATAAATAAAGGCACAATCATCACTAAAGGCGACTCATGCATCTCATCTATTTTTATATCTTTATTTTCATAAGTTCCGTGAAATGTTTTAAATATCAATCGCCAAGAGTAAATAGATGTTAATAAAGCTGTGAATATTCCAATTGATGCTGCATAATATCCAACATTACTCCCACTTAGATAAGCAAACTCAATAATTGCATCTTTTGAATAAAATCCAGATAAAAAAGGAAATCCTGTTAATGCTAATGTACCAACGATCATTAAAGAATATGTTGCAGGTAGCTTTTTCCAGACTCCTCCCATTAAGTTTATATTTTGTTCGTCTTTAAAAGAATGAATAACTGAACCTGATCCTAGAAATAATAAAGCTTTAAAAAAAGCATGTGTAAACAGGTGAAACATAGCAACATTATATGCACCAACACCAGCAGCAAAGAACATATAACCTAATTGACTACAGGTCGAATAGGCAATTATTTTTTTAATATCATCTTGAACTAAAGCAATGCTTGCAGCAAAAATTGCAGTTGTCATACCGATTATAGTTATNAATGCCAAAATTAATTCTGAATATTCATAAATTGGTGAACATCTAACAACTAAAAANACACCAGCTGTTACCATTGTNGCTGCATGTATAAGTGCAGATACGGGTGTCGGCCCNTCCATGGCATCGGGTAACCAAGTATGTAANAAAATTTGGGCAGATTTNCCCATTGCTCCAATGAAAAGTAACAAACANATTAAATCNACTGCATTAAAATTTACTCCTAAAAAATTAATACTNGTTTTGTCAATTTGNGGAATTTGTTCAAATACAACATCAAANTTTACAGTTCCAAAATANTAAAAGATTAAGAAAACACCTAANGCTANACCAAAATCACCCACNCTATTTACTAAAAANGCTTTTATTGCTGCATTATTNGCAGTTTCTTTTTTAAACCAAAATCCAATCAGTAAATAAGAACATAAACCTACTCCTTCCCAACCAAAAAATAATTGTAAAAAATTGTCAGCAGTAACAAGGGCTAGCATTGAAAATGTAAATAAGGATAAATAACACATAAACCTTGGTTTATTTGGGTCATGAGACATGTAACCAACGGAATAAATATGAACTAATGATGATACAAACGTAACAACCACCAACATTACTGATGACAAAGCATCAATTTTTATGGACCAGTTTACATTTAGAGTACCAGAGTAAATCCATTTAAATAATACTATATTATTTTCATACCCCTCAAAGATAACATTATAAAAAATAATTATAGATAAAATCGCCGCTGTTGTTGTAAATAAGCTTGTTAGTATTTCTGAAGATCTATCTCCAATTTTATTTCCAAAAAAACCAGATATGATTGCACCTATCAATGGTAAAAATAATATTAGGTATTCCATTTTAACCTTTTAATTTGTCTATTTCCTCTACACGTATAGTTCCAGCATTTCTGTAATATACAACTATTATTGCAAGACCTATTGCTGCTTCTGCTGCTGCAACNGTTAGGATAAATAATGTAAATATCTGACCACTCAAATCATTAATAAAAATTGAGAATGAAACTAGATTTATATTTACTGATAACAAAATTAGTTCAATACTCATTAAAATCACAATAATATTTTTTCTATTTAAAAAAATTCCAACTACTCCAATAGTAAATATAACTGCCCCGAGTGTTAAATAATGACCAAGACCAATTTCAAACATCAATTTTTACTCCTTTATTTTTCTCAACATCTACTAAATCTACGCCATCACCTTTTTCTCTTGAAATTTGACTAAAATAACTTTGCCTTTTTAACCCTTCTCTTTTTCTATAAGTTAAAATAATTGCTCCAATCATAGCAACTAAAAGAATCATGCCAGAGAGCTGAAATAAATGTATATAATCTGTATATAGAACATATCCTATTGAGTGAGTGTTTGAGACCTCGCTTATTTCTAAAGAAATACTATTTATTAAATCAGGTTTATATTTCCAGCCACCAACTACTATTACTAATTCAAAAAAAATAATTAGACTTACTAGTAGTCCAATAGGTATGTGTCTTGATCCATGAGTTGATTTAAAAAATGTATTTTTTTGATGTGCTACATTTAACATCATAACAACAAATAAAAATAGTACTGCAACAGCGCCAACATATACAATTAGCATAATCATTCCCAAAAACTCTGCACCGATCATAATAAATAAACATGAAATGCTAATAAAATCTAAAATTAAAAAAAAAACTGAGTGAACTGTATTTTTTGAAACAGTTACCATTACTGCTGAGATAACGGCTATAAAAGAAAATATATAAAAAAAAATTGCGTGAGCTATCATTATCTATAGGGATTATCAGCTTTAATGTTTGCCGCTAATACACTCTCCCAACGATCTCCGTTTTCTAACAATTTTTCCTTATTATAATATAGTTCCTCTCTTGTTTCTGTAGCAAATTCAAAATTTGGTCCTTGAACAATTGCATCCACAGGGCACGACTCTTCACATAAACCGCAATAAATACATTTTAACATGTCAATATCATACCTTGTTGTTTTTCTACTGCCGTCAGCTCTTTCGTTTGACTCGATAGTTATGGCTTGAGCTGGACAAACTGCTTCGCATAATTTGCAAGCAATACATCTTTCCTCACCATTAGGATATCTTCTTAAGGCATGCTCCCCCCGAAACCTTGGGCTGATCTTTCCTTTTTCAAAAGGATAATTAATTGTTTTTTTCTCTTTAAATAGTTCTTTAATAGCCATTGATAGACCAGTGATGAAGTCTACCATAAATACTGTTTTAAATATTCTTCGTAATTTCATAATTAAACCATCGGTAATAAATCAAAATACATTAAATACCCTGCAGTTAAAACCACCCAAATTAAAGAAAATGGAAGGAATATTTTCCAACCTAGCTTCATTAATTGATCATATCTATATCTTGGTACGATGGCTTTAACTAGTGCAAATAATATAAATAAAAAGAGAATTTTGAGAATTAACCATAAAGGACTGGGCACTATATCAAATGGGTACATATTTATTGGAGATAACCATCCACCCAAAAATAATATAGAACCTAATGCACACATTAAAAGTATATTTGCATATTCCCCTAACCAAAACATTGCATACATCATTCCGGAGTATTCTGTTTGATAACCTGCTACAAGTTCCGCCTCAGCNTCAGGTAAATCAAATGGTGGTCTATTTGTTTCTGCAAGTGCTGATATAAAAAAAATCACAAACATTGGAAATAAAGGTATGACAAACCAAATTTTTTCTTGAGCTAAAACAATGTCGCTTAAATTTAGGGACCCAACACATAACAATACATTAATTATTATAACACCAATCGATACCTCATAAGATACCATCTGGGCTGCTGATCTTATTGAGCCTAAAAAAGGATACTTTGAATTTGAGGCCCAACCTCCCATAATTATTCCATAAACACCAAGTGAGGAAACAGCAAAGATATATAATATTCCGACATTAATATCGGCTAAAACAAATTCATCACTAAAAGGTATTACTGCCCAAGCTATAAGTGCCAACGTCATTGTAACAATTGGTGCTAATATGAAGATTACTTTATTTGAGCTTGCAGGTATTATTATTTCCTTAAATATATATTTAAGAGCATCTGCTAGTGATTGTAGTAGTCCAAACGGACCAACTACATTAGGACCTCTTCTTTTTTGAACAAATGCCCACACTCTTCTGTCTAGCCAAACAATCATTGCTACGGTAACTAGAACTGGAATCAATAAAAATAAAATTTTGTAAATCTCAGAGGCTAAAATTATAAAATAATGTTGCATCTATCCTTCTGTGCCTGTTTTTTTTAGATCAGTTTTAATACTTCTACACTCTGACATTGTTTTTGACGCTCTAGCTATAACATTTGAATAATAGTAATCTATTGGATTAATTATTATTTTTTCATCTATATAATCTACAGGAGAAAAGATTTTTGATTGTATTTTCTTTTGATTTAAATCTAAATAGTTAAGAAGATTATCAATAAGATCGTCCTTGTTTTGAAATAGTTTTTTTCTCTTCAAAAGTTCAGACAATTCATTTAAAATTTTATAATCCTCTTTTGCTTCCCCTGGCGGAAATGATGCTCTATAGGCTTTCTGTAATTTCCCCTCTAAATTTGTAAAAAATCCGTCTTGTTCTGTATAAGTAGCNCCTGGAAGAATTACATCTGCAATTTCAGCACCATTATCCCCATGACTTCCAATGTAAACTATAAATTCAGCTTTTTTTTTAAATTTAAGGTTATCTTGACCTATCAAAAATACTATTTCAAAATCATTTTCTTGTAATTTTTTTAATGTTAGATTTTCTTCATTGTTAACCAAATTTAGATCGTAACTACCTACAGATGATGCATTAACTGGAAGTATATTAAGTGGATTCCATTCATCTGTGATTTTTTTATTATCAACCAAAAATTTTTTAATATTTTCAAATATAAATTTTCCAGATTTTAAATTTAAAGCTGAGTTTCCAATTATTACCAAGGGTTTTTTAGAGTCTAAAATTTTCTTACTTATTTCTGATTTATTTTCATATATTTCTTTAATAATTTTTGTTTCTGCTGAAAGTTTTTTATATGGATATGTTTGATCTCCTACATCACCAATTGAAAAAATTTCTGTTTTGTTTGCTACATAATTTTTTCTAATTCTTGCGTTTAACATTGTTGCTTCAAGTCTTGGATTAACTCCAATCAATAGAATAAAATCTGCTTCTTCAATGCCATTAATTTTACTATTAAATAAATAATTAGTCCTATCTTCAGTATTAATATAAGTATTATCATCTCTTGCTTCTAAGTTTTTTGATTTAATTGTTTTTTCAAAAAACTCTTTTGTCACAAACATTGTTTCCATATTGGTTAGATCTCCAATAAATCCTGCTATTTTATCAGATGAAGTAATTTTAATTTTTTCTGCGATAGTTTCATAAGCTTCTTTCCAAGAAATTTTTTTAAATTCGTTATTAATTTTTTTTAAAGGGTGATCTAATCTTTGACTTTTTAAACCATCGCATGCATAACGTGTTTTGTCAGAAATCCATTCTTCATTTATTTCTTCATTTATTCTAGGTAAAACCCTTTTTACTTCCCATCCATAAGTGTCTACTCTGATGTTCGATCCTACTGCATCCATCACATCTATTGTTTCAGTTTTTTTTAACTCCCAAGGTCTAGCTTCAAATACGTAAGGTTTAGATGTTAGTGCTCCAACTGGACAAAGATCAATTACATTTCCAGATAATTCAGATTCCATCGCTTTTTCAAGATAAGTGGTAATTTGCATATCTTCACCTCTTCCTATTGCTCCAAGTTCAGGAATGCCAGCAACTTCTGTAGCAAACCTTACACATCTTGTGCAATGAATACACCTAGTCATTTGTGTCTTAATAAGAGGACCCATATATTTCTCTGGTACAAATCTTTTATTTTCTTTAAATCTTGACTTGTCAATTCCATAATACATTGACTGATCTTGTAGATCACACTCCCCGCCCTGATCACACACTGGACAGTCTAATGGATGATTTGCTAACAAAAACTCCATTACACCTTTTCTTGCTTTTTCCACTAGAGGTGTATTTGTTTTAATATTCATTCCCTCTGCGGCGGGCATCGCACAAGAAGCAATCGGTTTAGGTGATTTTTCCATCTCTACTAAACACATCCGACAATTACCTGCTATTGATAGTTTTTCATGATAACAGAATCTTGGTATTTCAACACCAGCTTGTTCACATGCCTGTAAGACGGTTAAACCTTCCTCTATCTCGATATCTTTGTCATTAACTTTTAATTTCAGCATTGTCATTCTCTAATAAATGTTGATCTACAAGGTACGGAATTTTATTATCTTTATTTACAAGTGGATTAAAATTATTTCTTTTTACNATTTCTTTTTTGAAATGTCTTAATAATCCTTGAACAGGCCATGATGAACCCTCTCCAAAAGCACAAATTGTATGTCCTTCAATTTGTTTTGTGACGTCCATAAGCATGTCAACTTCCTCTCTTGAGGCTTCACCTTTTGCCATTCTCTCAAGCATTCTCCACATCCAGCCAGACCCCTCTCTGCATGGAGTACACTGCCCACAACTTTCATGTTTATAAAATCTTGCGATCCTAGCCATACATTGAATTATGTCTTGGTCTTTATTGATAACAACAATTCCAGCTGTTCCTAGGCCACTTTTTTGTTCAACTAAAGAGTCAAAATCCATTTTAATAGTCTCACAAATTTCTTTTGGAAGCATAGGCATTGAGGAACCACCAGGTATTATAGCTTTAAGATTTTCCCAACCACCAATAACACCACCAGCATGTTTTTCTATTAATTCTTTCAATGGAATACCCATTTCCTCTTCTACGTTGCAAGGTCTGTTAACGTTACCAGAAATACAGAAAATTTTAGTACCAGTATTTTTTGGTTTACCTAAACTTGAAAACCATTTTGCACCTCTTTTTAATATTGTTGGAACTACAGCGATCGTCTCTACATTATTTATAATTGTTGGGCATCCGTAAAGTCCAATGAGTGCTGGGAAAGGAGGTTTAAGTCTTGGTTGACCTTTTTTACCTTCTAAACTTTCAAGCAGAGCAGTTTCCTCACCACATATATATGCTCCTGCTCCATAATGTATATAAATATCAAAATCCCAACCTGTATTTGAAGCATTCTTTCCAATCAACTTTTGTGAATATGCTTCATCGATTGCTTTCTGGAGTTTTTGTCCCTCGTTATAATATTCTCCTCTGATATAAATATAACAAACATGTGCATTTACTGTATAAGCAGCAATTAAACACCCTTCTATCAGTTTATGGGGTTCAAATCTTAATATGTCTCTATCTTTGCAAGTACCTGGCTCAGATTCATCTGCATTGATTACTAAATAATGCGGTCTTGAACCAACTTCTTTTGGAGCAAAAGACCATTTTAGTCCTGTTGGAAAACCTGCTCCACCTCTACCTCTTAATTCAGATGATTTTATTTCGTTGATTATCCAATCTCTACCTTTTAAAATAATTTCGTTAGTATCTTTCCAATCTCCTCTTTTCTTGGACGACTCTACGTCCTCTCCTAAGTCATTATATAAATTTTGAAATATCCGATCTTTATCTTCAAGCATTTTTAATACCTACCAAAGTTGTTCTGTTATTTTCAGGTTCTGAATTAACTCTTCCTCTATAAGATCCTGGTTTTGGTGTTTTTCCTTTCATGGTTTGTTCAATAATATTTTCTAGTTTTTTTTCATCTAAATCTTCATAATACTCATCATTAATTTGAATCATTGGAGCATTTATACAAGCACCTAAACATTCCACTTCCATCCATGAAGAATTTCCATCGTTTGATATTTCGTTTTCTTTATTTGAAATTTTTTTCTTACATACATCTACCAATTTATATGCGCCCCTAAGCATACAAGGTGTCGTTGTACATACTTGATAAAAAAATTTACCTACTGGTGACAAGTTATACATTGAATAAAATGTAGCGACTTCATAAACTTTTATATACGGCATATTCAAAAACTTTGCTATATACTTCATTGCAGCTAATGGGATCCAATTGTTGTTTTGTCTTTGAGCTAGATAAAGTAATGACATAACAGCGCTCTGCTGTTTACCTTTAGGATAATTATTAATCATTTTTTTTGCTAGCTCGATATTTTTATCATTAAACTCAAATTTTTCTGGCTGGTCTTTTGAAATTTTTTTTAGACTCATCTATCAATCTCCCCAAAAACTATATCTAATGATCCTAAAACTGCTGGTACGTCAGCAAGCATGTGTCCCTTTATCAAGTAATCCATTGCTTGAAGGTGTGAAAAACCTGGGGCTCTTATTTTGCATTTATAAGGTCTACTAGAACCATCTGAAATTAAATAGACTCCAAATTCACCTTTTGGTGCCTCAACAGCTGTATAAATCTCATCTTTTTCAACTCTATAACCCTCAGTAAAAAGTTTAAAATGATGTATTAATGCTTCCATCGACTCTTTTAACTCTTTTTTTGGTGGTGGAGAAATTTTACCATCTGTTGATTTAATAGGACCCTTGGGCATTTTTTGTAAGCATTGATTGATAATTTTTATGCTTTCTCTCATTTCCTCAACTCTACAAAGATAACGATCATAGCAATCACCATTTTTACCAACAGGAATTTTAAAATCCATTTGATCATAACAATCATAAGGTTGTGACTTTCTCAAATCCCATGGAACATTTGATCCACGTAACATAACGCCAGAAAAAGAATAATCTAATGCATCTTGTTTTGATACAACGCCAATATCAACATTTCTTTGTTTAAAAATTCTATTTTCTGTAAGTAGACTTTCTAAATCATCAATAATTTTAGGAAATTTTTTTGTGAAATCAAAGATATCTGCGTCTAGTCCTCTAGGCATATCCTGGTGAACTCCACCTGCTCTAAAATAATTTGCATGTAATCTTGATCCAGAAACTCTCTCATAAAATGTCATTAGAGTTTCTCTTTCCTCAAATCCCCATAAAGATGGAGTAAGCGCTCCAACATCTAATGCTTGAGTTGTTATATTTAAAATGTGGCTAAGAATTCTACCAATTTCACAAAACATCACTCTTATAAATTGAGCTCGAATTGGAACTTCAATTTTCAAAATTTTTTCAATAGCAAGAGCAAATGCATGTTCTTGATTCATAGGTGCTACATAATCTAACCTATCAAAGTAAGGGACTGCTTGAGCATATGTTTTATTCTCTATTAACTTTTCTGTTCCCCTATGAAGCAGCCCTATATGAGGATCAGCTTTTTCAACCACCTCTCCATCTAATTCTAAAATTAATCTCAAAACACCATGTGCCGCAGGATGTTGGGGGCCAAAATTTAAATTTAAAGTTTTAGTTTGTTTTGCCATTATTCTTTCGTTTGGTTTTTAATGTATTTAGTTCCTTCCCATGGACTTTCATAATCAAAATTTCTATAATTTTGTTCAAGTTTTACTGGCTCATAGATTACTTTTTTTGATTCTTCACTATATCTAACTTCATTATGTCCTGTTATTGGGAAATCTTTTCTTAAAGGATATCCCTCAAAACCATAATCAGTCAAGATTCTCCTTAAGTCCGGATGATCTTTAAAATCTATTCCGTACATATCGAAAACTTCTCTTTCCATCCAGTTAGCTGAAGGAAAAATTTTTGTTAAAGATGGAACTTTTTCTCCTTCAGAAATATCAAATTCAATAAGCACTCTTGTATTAAATTCATGGCTTAACAATAAATATACAATTCTAAATCTTTGCTCTTTTTCAGGAAAGTCAACAGCAGTTATATCAATTAATTGTCTAAATTTTGTATTTTCATTAGTTTTCATGAAAAGTATTACATCAATTATATCATTGCTATCAATCGATAAATAAATTTGATTATGTTTGACTCTGGAAGAATTTATTTTTGTAGTTAGCTCAGAGTTTATTTTTTTTTCTAAATTGATTAAGTTTTCCATAACTATCTTGCGATTGATCCATGGTTTCGTATTTTTTTTTGTAATTGCATAATTCCATATAGAAGAGCTTCTGCAGAAGGTGGACAACCTGGAACGTACACATCAACTGGTACTATCCTGTCACATCCTCTGACGACTGAATATGAATAGTGATAATATCCACCTCCATTTGCACAACTACCCATTGAGATAACATATCTTGGTTCTGGCATCTGGTCATAGACTTTTCTAAGTGCTGGTGCCATTTTATTTGTAAGCGTTCCAGCAACAATCATAACATCTGATTGTCTCGGTGAGGCTCTAGGCGCGGCACCAAACCTTTCTAAATCATATCTAGGCATTGATGTTTGCATCATTTCAACTGCACAACAAGCCAATCCAAAAGTCATCCAATGGAGTGATCCCGTTCTTGCCCAATTTACTAAATTGTCCATAGAAGTTGTTATAAAACCTTTGTCTGCGAAATCTTTAGCTAGTGTTTTAAACTCATCAGGAATTTGTTTTTCTCTATCGATTATATTCATATTACTCCCAATCTAATGCTCCTTTTTTCCACTCATAAATAAAACCTATAGTTAGTATAAATAAAAATATCATCATAGAAACAAAACCAAATATTCCAATTGCTCCAAGAGAAATTGCCCAAGGAAAAAGAAATGCTATCTCTAAATCAAATATAATGAAGAGTATTGCAACAAGATAAAATCTTACATCAAACTCCATTCGTGAGTCATTGAATGGCTCAAACCCGCACTCATACGCAGATAGTTTCTCTGGATCAGGGTTATTGGGTGATAGTAAAAAATTAATTAAAATAAAACCTGCACTTAGAATTAGTGCAATTACTAAAAACAATATGATGGGCAAATAATCTTTTAAAAATTCTACGAGCATAATATTTTAATTAAAATTTTAGAATACGAAAAATCTGATAAGATTCATATTATATTTGTTTTTTTAACTATTTAAAGTTCTATTATTAAACAATTTAATTAATTTGATTTTTTATAGGTATTTTTAACAATAATAATAGTGAAATTTGGTCACGTTTTTTAGCCCTAATTTATTGAACGATTCATGTAATGAGAATCGTTATCAATTTAATGGCGGGAGTGACGGGACTCGAACCCGCGACCTATCGCGTGACAGGCGATCGCTCTAACCAAACTGAGCTACACCCCCATTTTGGTGGGCAGTAAAGGACTCGAACCTTTGACCCCCTCGGTGTAAACGAGATGCTCTACCAACTGAGCTAACCGCCCAAAATATTCGGTACTATTACATCAACGTTCGTACAAAGTAAATTATAAATTATTGAATACTGGCTTGAGATTTGTCGTCTTTTTTTCCGTCTGAAATTTTTTCTACTTCAACCCAATCGATTTTTTTTAACTCTTTTGTGAGAGCTATTTTCAAAACATCATCTACCATTTCTACAGTGGTTAATTTTATATCTTTTTTTACTTTTTCAGGAATATCAGTCAAATCTTTCTCATTATCTTTTGGAATTAAAACTTCTTTTATACCTGCTCTATGAGCTGCTAATAATTTTTCTTTTAAACCACCTATAGGAAGAACTTGACCAGTTATTGTTACTTCTCCAGTCATTGCTATATCTCTTCTGACAGGTATTTTTGTTATTGATGAAACAATTGATGTAACCATACCTACACCTGCAGATGGTCCATCTTTTGGTGTTGCCCCTTCAGGTACATGAATATGAAAATCCTTTTTTTCAAAAATTGGAGGTATAATTCCAAAGTCTAAACTTTTTGACCTTACATAAGATTTTGCAGCTTTCACAGACTCTTGCATAACATCTCCAAGTTTTCCTGTTATTTGCATACGACCTTTTCCTGGCATATTTACTGTTTCAATCTTAAGAATTTCTCCACCAAACTCTGTCCATGCAAGTCCTGTTACGATACCAATTTTATCCTCATTTTCTAGTTCTCCAAACTTGAATTTTTTTACACCAAGAAAATCATTTATGTTTTTCGGTTCAACTTTTACTTTTGTTTCCTCTGAATTCACAACTTTTTTTACAACCTTTCTAGTTATTTTAGAAATTTCTCTTTCTAGATTTCTTACCCCAGACTCTCTTGTGTAATTTCTTATAATTTCTTTAAAAGTTCCCTCTTGTAGATCCATTTCACCTTCTTTTACTCCATTTTCTTTTAATGCTTTAGGTAATAAAAATTTATTTGCTATATTTATTTTCTCATCTTCCGTATAACCAGGAATTCTTATAACTTCCATTCTATCAAGCAATGGTGGTAAAATATTCAGTGTGTTAGCTGTAGTAACAAACATTACATCGGACAAGTCATAATCAACCTCTAGATAATGATCGTTAAATGTTGTATTTTGTTCAGGATCAAGAGCTTCTAACAATGCAGACGATGGATCGCCTCTGTAATCATTTCCAATTTTGTCAATTTCATCTAATAAAAAAAGTGGGTTTTTAGTTCCCGCTTTTTTCATCATTTGAATAATCTTACCTGGTAATGATCCAATGTAGGTTCTTCTATGGCCACGAACTTCAGCTTCATCCCTAACACCTCCTAATGACATTCTGACAAATTGTCTATTAGTAGCTTTAGCAATTGATTTTCCNAGAGATGTCTTTCCAACACCAGGNGGACCCACCAAACATAATATAGGACCTTTAATTTTTTCCATTCTTTTTTGCACAGCTAAAAATTCAATTATTCTTTCTTTTACCTTTTCTAAGCCGAAATGGTCTTCATCTAAAATTTTAAGAGCTTTGTTTAAGTCAATATCTACTTTGTCTTTTTTAAACCATGGTATGTCTATCATCCAATCCAAGTAATTTCTAACCACTGTTGCCTCTGCAGACATAGGACTCATGTTTCTCAATTTTTTCAATTCAGCCATACATTTTTTTTGTACTTCTTTTGGCATTTTTGCTTTTAGGATAGCTTTATTTAAATTCGATGTTTCGTCCTTTCCATCTTCAATTTCTCCTAATTCTTTCTGAATGGCTTTTAATTGCTCATTTAAATAATATTCTCTTTGTGTTTTTTCCATTTGTGTTTTAACTCTTCCTCTAATTCTTTTCTCAACACCTATGATGCTGGTTTCATTTTCCATGATTTTAATGACTGCATTAAGTCTTTTCTTTACATCGCTTGTCTCAAAAATTTGTTGTTTTTCTGAAATTGTAGTACTTAAATGAGATGCAATATTGTCAGCTATTGCTGATGGATCCTTTAATTCTTTAATACTATTTATTGTTTCGCTAGAAATTTTTTTATTTATTGTATTTAACTTATCTAATCTTCTAACTGCTGTAGTAGCTAAAGGCATAAGATCCTCATTCTTATCAAATTGATCATTCAGATACTCAAAAGTACAAGTTATAAATTTATTATCATCTTTGAAATCTACAATTTTTACTCTTTTGGTTCCTTCAACTAATACCTTCACGGTTCCATCCGGTAACTTTAGTAATTGTAAAATATTACTTTCACATCCATAAGCAAAAACATCCGTTTTTTTAGGATCATCTACTTCAGAATTTTTTTGTGTTACTAAAACTATTTTTTTTTCATTTTTCATAACCTCATTTAATGCAGTTATGGACTTATCTCTTCCAACAAACAATGGGATCACCATACTAGGAAAAACTACTATGTCTCTTAATGGTAATAATGGTAGATTTACTTTGATATCCATAAGTTAAATATGGATATAAATATAGATATTGCAATAGAAAATTATCAATTATTAACGTCTATTTATGCCGCGATGTATTTATGCCGCTGATGTTTTGCTAGTTTTGCTTTTAGATTGTGAGCTTTTTGAATGTACTATGATTGGTTGAGATGACCCTTTGGCCGCACCGGCGTCTACTATAACTTCCTCTACATTTTCTAAGCTTGGTAAATCAAACATAGTTTTTAATAAAATATTTTCAAGAATCGATCGTAAACCTCTTGCACCAGTTTTTTTGGAAATTGCTTTAAGAGCGATTTCACGTACTGCATTGTCTTTAAAGTTAAGCTTAGCTCCCTCGAGTTTAAATAATTCTTGGTACTGTTTAATTAAAGAATTTTTTGGTTCTGTTAAAATTTTTACTAAAGATTTTTCGTCTAAGTCTTCAAGTGTTGCTATGATAGGAAGTCTTCCAATAAACTCTGGTATCAAACCATATTTTAATAAATCCTCTGGTTCCAAAGTTTTCATCCACTCACCTGTTTTTTTATCTTCTGAACTTTTTACCTCAGCACCAAAACCAATTGCAGTCCCTTTGTTTCTTTGGGAAATAATTTTATCTAAACCTGCAAAGGCTCCTCCGCATATAAACAAAATATTTGTTGTGTCTACTTGTAAAAATTCTTGTTGTGGATGTTTTCGTCCACCTTGTGGAGGTACACTTGCGATTGTACCTTCCATAATTTTTAATAACGCTTGTTGAACACCTTCCCCAGAAACATCTCTAGTTATAGAGGGGTTCTCTGATTTTCTNCTTATNTTNTCNACTTCATCAATATANACTATTCCTCTTTGAGCTTTTTCAACATTATANTCAGNNGCTTGNAANAATTTTAAAATAATATTTTCAACATCCTCACCAACATAACCCGCTTCTGTAAGAGTTGTTGCGTCAGCCATAGTAAAGGGTACATCTAAAATTCTTGCTAACGTTTGAGCTAACAATGTCTTTCCACATCCGGTTGGACCTACTAATAAAATATTTGATTTTGACAACTCAACAGTTTTGGAAGTTTTGTTCTCATAATTTAATCTTTTGTAATGATTATGAACAGCCACAGAAAGCACTTCTTTTGCATGATGTTGTCCAATTACATAATCATCTAAAACTGAGCAAATTTCTTTTGGTGAAGGTAAACCATCTTGGTGTTTAACTAATGTATCTTTGCTTTCCTCTTTAATAATGTCCATGCAAAGCTCCACACATTCATCGCAAATGAATACTGTGGGACCAGCGATTAATTTTCTAACTTCATGTTGGCTTTTACCGCAGAAGGAACAATATAAAATGTTTTTGTTGTTACTCATAAAATTTTTAAACGAATCAATTTTAATACTTTATTACAGATTATGTTGGGTAATCAAGTATAGGTTGTGGATAAACTATATCTTGTTGTTCAACTTCTTTTATCTACAACTTTATCTATTAAACCAAAGTCTTTGGCGTTTTCTGCTGTCATAAAATTATCTCGCTCCAAAGCTTGTTTAATTTCATCTACAGATTTTCCTGTATGCTTAGAATAAATTTCATTTAATCTTTTTTTTAAAGATAAAACTTCATTTGCGTGTATCTCAATATCTGTTGCTTGACCTTGAAATCCTGCAGATGGTTGATGAACCATTATTCTAGAATTTGGTAAAGAAAATCTTTTTCCTTTAGTTCCAGCTGCTAGTAAAAAAGATCCCATCGAAGCTGCTTGACCAATGCATAGAGTTGATACTTCAGGTTTAATATATTGCATTGTGTCATAAATACCTAATCCAGCAGTAACTAGTCCTCCAGGACTGTTTATATAAAAGTAAATTTCTTTTTTTGGATTTTCAGATTCTAAAAATAAAAGTTGAGCAGTTGCTAATGATGCAACTTGATCGTTTATCGGACCAGTTAAAAAAACAATTCTTTCTTTTAATAATCTTGAATAAATGTCATATGCTCTCTCACCTCTACTTGATTGCTCAACAACCATCGGAATTAAAGTATTCATATGTTCTGAAATTTTAGATGTCATAAACTGATTCGACACCTTTATACAACTTGTACTTACTTTTTGCTAACTTTTTTTGCCGTTTTCTTTTTTACTTGAGGTGATTTCTTTGAAATATCTGCTTTTTTTGTTTTGATTTCGCTTGTTGATTTATTAGCTTGTTTAACCTCTTTTAAATCTTTTTCATTTTGCTCTTTGATTAATCTTTCTGCCTCAACTTTGCTAATTTTTTTTTTCGATGCTTTAGATTTCGAGATAATTGAATTGATTATTTTTTCTTCGTATATATTTCCTCTTAAGCTAGCAACCGCTGAGGGATTTTTTTGATAGTATTCCATTAAAAATTTTTCTTGGCCTGGCATCATTCTTAGTTGCTTTTGAACTTCAGCTTGCATTTCATTTTCTTCAACTTTTATTTTATTTTGTTCACCATATTCATTAAGGATAAGACCAACTTTTATTCTTTGTTTAGCTTTTGTTTCAAATTCTTTTTTTTTCGATTTTAAATCCTCTTCCTTCAATCCTTGAGACAATATTTTCATTTCCTGTTCAACTAAGTTCTCTGGAATTTCTTCAATTTTAAATTTTTCAATTTGATTTAAAATTTGCTTTTTTGTGATCATTCCTAAGGAATTTTTGTATTCCTCATTTATTTGTTTATCCAGTAATGATTTTAGATCATTTAAATCTTTAGCTCCTAGGTTTTTTGCGAACTCGTCATTAATTACTACCTCTTTGGATTTCTTTACTGATAAAATTTTACAAATAAATTTAGCTTGTTTTCCAACTAAATCTTTTTCTGGAAAGTTTTCAGGTAAAGTGACTTCAACTTCAACTGTTTCATTCTTTTTTACCTTTAATAATTGTTTATCAAAACCTTTAATAAATAAATCTTTACCTAATTCTAATTGTGTGTTTTTACCCTCGCTACCTTTAAAATCATTTCCATCAACAGTAGCTTTATAATCAAAGGCAACAAGATCTCCTTCGTTAGCAACTTTTGCAGGATCCACCTCTACAAAATTTTTTTGATTTTTAGCGATATCATTTATTCTTTTATCTATTTCTTTACTATCAATTGTTACTTCGTATTCATCCGCTTTAATATTTTCTAATTGTTTTAAATCTATTTTAGGAAGTTCTGTGACTGAGATTATGTATTCTAAATCTTTGTCTTCTCCGAAAGATTTCAAGTCTATTTTTGGCTGTCCTGCTGGTTTGATTTTATTATCAGATAATGCTTGTGTTGAGGTTTCTTTAAGAACTTTATCTAAAACTTCTCCATAAACTGCTTTTCCAAATTGTCTTTTTAGAATTTCTTTTGGAACTTTGCCAGGTCTAAAACCTTTTAATTGAACAGTTTTAGAAACTTCTTCATATTTCTCATTTAAATATTTTTCTAAAGTTTTTTTATCTACTAAAACTTTTAGATCTTTACTTAAACCTTTTTTATTTTGTACTGTTACTTTCATAATTTTTGGTGGGCGAGAAGAGACTCGAACTCTTAAGCCTTGCGGCACTAGTTCCTAAGACTAGCGCGTATACCAATTCCGCCACTCGCCCTTAATTCCTGCTGCTTTATATAATATTGAAATGATTTGTCCAATCTGAATAATAGAGTAAATTATAAAAAAAATGATTGTTTCTCCTTGTATTAGTATTTGCAAAATGGATCCTATTACTGGTTTTTGTACTGGATGTGCAAGAACTAGTGAGGAAAAAATAATTTGGAAGGACAAAAATACAGCTGATGATTGGAAAACTAGCAATTTAATTGATATTCAAAAAAGGATGAACACATCAACCNTTAAAAACTTTAAAGAATCTTATGAATTTAAATTAAAAAATGGTATTTCTTTAATAAAGAAAAAAAAATTAGATGAGCAAAAGTAGTTTAGCTATCATTATATACGTTGTAGGTCTTGTTTTTGGAGCCTTGTTTTTAAATCTTTGGGGAGCAGAAACTAGTCCACAAAAAGCACTTTTAGGCCTGGGTTGGACAGCAATTTTTTTAATTGCTTTATTTTTTGCTGAAAAAGATAAACATGACTAAATGCTTTCTCAGCTAAATAATTCGATCATCAAATGTAATAAGTGTCCAAGGCTTGTCCAATTTAGAAAAAAAATTGTAAAAAATAAAAGAAAACAATATTTTAATGAAACATATTGGGGAAAACCAATTACTGGTTTTGGAGATAACAAGGGGAAAATCTTATTCGTAGGACTTGCGCCTGCTGCTCATGGAGGTACTAGAACTGGAAGAGTTTTTACAGGTGATAAATCCTCAGATTTTTTATACAAATGTCTTTTTAAAGCTAAAATCTCAAATCAACCTACATCCAAACATATAAATGATGGTCTTAAATTATATAATGCTTATATCACAACAGCACTAAAATGTGTCCCTCCAGAAGATAAACCTACTAGCGAGGAATTACATAATTGTTTTAATTTCTTTGATAAAGAAATTAATAATCTTAAGAATTTAAAAGTAATTGTAGCTTTAGGCAAAATAGCTTTTGATGCTTGTGTATCTTTTTATAAAACTAATTACAATTTTAGTGATAAAATTAAATTTCAACATAATAAAATCTATCCACTATCGAATAAAATACTTTTAGTTGGCTGTTATCACCCTAGTCCTAGAAATGTAAATACTGGGCGTATAAATGAAAAAAAAATGACAAATTTATTTAAAAAAGTTCTAAGGCTAGTTTAGGTTAATTGCTTAGCTAATATATCTGGTATTTTAACTGGTTTTCCAGATGAATTAACTGTTACTAAAACAACTTCCGCCTCAGATGCTAAAATTCCATCTTTCTCTATTAATTGTTCCATTACAAAAGATGATTTGCTCATTGATTTAATTTTTGATTTAACAACTATTAAATCCTCTAACATTAATGGTTTTTTATATTCAATTTTACAAGACTTAACTATTATTAATACTTTATGTTCATCCAATAGTTTTCGATTTGAAAGATTTAATGATGATATCATTTCTGTTCTTGCTCTTTCTAAAAACTTTAAATAATTTGCATAATACACCACTCCACCAGAGTCGGTATCCTCGTAATAGATTTTAATTTTTAATTCTCCTGTAATCATAATTGTTTATATAAAATTACTAAAATATTTTGTACAAATGAAGACATAATTATATGAATATTTACATAATATGGCTTATAGGTGTAGTAATTTGGAATTTCGGAGTTCCTAAGGCTAGTCCTTTGGAAGATGTAATAGTTGCGATATTGCTATCTTTATTAACTCTTGCCTTAAAAAAATATACGAAACTATAATTACTTTGATGAGAAAAATATATTTTGGTAATAAGCCACTGCTTTTAGTTTTGAATTATCTGTATCTGTCATTATAGCGACTCCATTAAGTTCACTAATATCTAGATCATGGAGTTTTTTAAAATCTTCTTTAACATTTGATTTTACCGTTATCCATTCATTATCATTTTTTAATGTAGTGGCTAGAACATAATCAATAGATTTCTTGGTATATGGACTTCTCCAAGTTTCACCAACATTATTATTGCTAGAAAAAACGTAATTAATTGCTCTATTAGACAGTGCTGTTGATCCGGTTTTTTTTACAACAAATACTCTTGCAGCGTAATCGTGACCTTTTTTAGAGTTTTCAATTATACCTGACAAATTTTTCTCAACTTTCCAAGTAATGTTAATAAACGGTGTTTTGTTTAGATCTATTATTACTTCTTTGCCTAGACCTGAGCCTGTACCCTCAGCTTCGGCTCTTATATAGTTTCCATTTTCATTACTACCTAAGGCCCATTTTGTTTCACCCTTTACTTTTCTTACTTTCAGTTGTTTGAATTCATCCTCGGTAAATTCAAAAATTTTAACTATATCTGCGTTAGCTGGCAGGCTAAAAATAAGAAGGACAAGAAATATTTTGAATAAAATTTTCATAAGTAATTCATATACATTAAGGTTAAAATGAAACAATAAAAAAAAATCAATTTTCATAGTTTTGACATTTTTAAGACAATCTAAAATCAAAATTTGTATGTAAATTTAAATTATGAAATTAATTACATTTACAATCCTTTTATTATTTTTGACAAATTGTAGCACACACACAGTAAAATTAGGTAAAAGGTGTACTAAGCTTGCTGCAGATAATACTTACGAAAAATCATTGATATGGTTGATTGATAAAAAAAGTGTTAACGATTTTGATAAAAANATTAACAAAGANAACTGTGAAAAAAANGGAGATAATTCATGAGGATTTTCACCGTNATAACTCTTCTACTTTACTGGTCTGTAATGATTTTGGCACCAGTTATAGCTAAAGAAAATCAAAAAAAGGCTGAAAATTTTATTTATCCAGAAAAAAAGCCTAATAAGTAGACCTACCACCACTTATATCAAAAACTGCTGCAGTTGAAAAAGAGTTTTCTTCAGAGGAAAGCCAACTTACTAAAGAAGATAGTTCCTCCACCTCTAAAAACCTGCCTCGTGGCACCTTTGAAAGCATTCTTTGGACGTGCTCCTTTGACATCTGATCTAAAATTCTTGTTTTTGCTCCGGCTGGCGTAACTGCATTTACTGCAATATTATACTGGGCTAACTCTTTACCTAAAGACTTGGTTAGACCTATTACTCCTGCTTTTGAGGAGCTGTAGGCACTTGCGTTTGCATTTCCATCTTTACCTGAAACTGATGCAATATTTACAATTCTCCCATAATTGTTTTTAATCATCACAGGNGCCACTGCTTTACAGCAATAAAAAGTTCCGTGGAGATTTATATCAATAATTTTTTTCCATTCATCAACATTATAGTTCCATAATTCAGCTGTTGAGCCAGTAATCCCAGCACTATTTATTAAAATATCGATTTTTGATTTTTTTGAAATATTGCTTACAGTGCTATTTACAACTTTATAATTCGATACGTCGACTACATCATACTCAAGATTTACACTCGAGATTTCTTTTTGGGCTTTTTTTAACTCATTTTCGTCAATATCCCACAATCTGACTTTTGCACCAAAATCTAAAAATTTTTTTGCTATATCAAGCCCAAATCCTTGTGCACCACCTGTAATTATTGCTGTTTTATTTTTTAAATCAAATTTATTCATTATTTTTAGGAACTAATAAAAAGTATATTATAAAGCTTACAACTGCACCAATTATCCAAGAATAAGATTGTAAAAAATTTAAATTAGAATTCCAAATTGTTGCGGCAGAAAAAATAAAGCCAATTAAAACTGCGTATAAGCCTTTTATATGCCACCCATTTGANTAATAATAAGCACCATCTTTGTTTGAGGAAAAAATATCTTTATTAATAATCTTTTTATTTTTAATGAAATAATAATCACAAATAATTAATCCAAATAATGGACCAAAAAATGATCCGAGAGTATCAACAAATGATAAAATTCCTAATTGGCTTATAAATGTTAACCAAAGAGATCCTATTACTAAACCTAAAATTATTATAATAATGCCAGCACTTTTTAACCCAAGTTTTGCTGGAAAAAAATTTATTAAAGTATTTTGAGAGGGAACATAATTGGCTATTAAATTTGAAGATAAAGAAGCTAACAATATAAATAAAAGACAAGTAACTGTTAAATAAGTATTATTTATTTTACCGATTATATCGGTTGGATTTGTAAGAAATCTATTTGGTTCAGCAAGTTCTTTATTAATAACTATATCTGATCCTAAAGTAATAAAAATTGCTAAAAAAGAAAAAATTATTAAATTTAGTAGTAAAGTAAGATTTCCCTTGTTCAATTCCTTTTCATTTTTTGCATACCTTGAAAAGTCTCCAAAATTTAAGATCACTATTGAATAATATGCAAACATTGTACTGGTAATTGTTAAAAAGGGCACAATATTGTTTTCAACAAAAATATTTTCAAATTCTAATATTTCAAAAAAACTGTCTTGTAATTGTTGATTATATTCTGCAAATAAAATAATAAAAAAAAACAAAATACCAAAATAAACTAAAAGACCTGAAAAATTTATAAAATACTTCATAAACTTATGTCCTTTTGAAAAAAGATAATACTGAAAAAGTAAAGTAAATAATAAACTTATCCAATCAATTAAATTTAAACCCATGAAGAATAAGAGAAGGTATTCATGTTCTAAAAAGCTACTGTCGATTGAGAATAATGAAATTCTAATTAAATAACCTATTGATTTTGAAATAAAATAAGTTTGAACTCCAAAAAAAAATATTCCAACAAAACCCCTAAGTATTCCAAAATACCTTGCACCGTTTAAACCAATTGAGGTTCTAAGAAATACAACAAAAGGAATGCCGTGCTTACTTGATGGTTTACCAATTAAATTTGAGAAGAAATAAACTAAAAGACCTGCAAAAATACTTCCGCTAAAAACAATTATTATATTTAAATCGTACAATATATAAAGAGATGCAATCAAAGAGAATGCAATTAGACTTTGTGTTGTATTTGCCCAAAAACAAAAATAATCTTTCCAGGACCAGGTTTTATCAATAGGATTTACTGAAACAATTTCCCAATTTGATAGCTGAAATTTAGGTGAATCTTGACTCACATGTTTATATTAAACAAAAAAGTCCTACTGTCCATACAAGAGAGTTGGTAACCATAAGGCAATTTTTGGGAACACTATGATTAGTATCAATCCAATTATTTGAAGAACCATAAATTGCATCATTCCAAGATAAATATCCTTTAAATCCCATTCTGGTACAACTCCTTTTAAAAAATATGCAGAAAGTGCTACAGGTGGTGATAGCCAGGCGGTTTGGAGATTAACAGCTACTAAGATTGCAAACCAAGTGAGATTAAATCCTAAAGCTTCTACTAATGGTAATATTATAGGTATAATTATCATTACAATAGGCACCCATTCTAGTGGCCATCCTAAAAGAAAGATCATCACCATAATCATTCCCAAAATAAGATACTTATTCATTTCTAAACTTAATAAAAATTCTGTGAGTAAAGTTGGAGTACCAAGTCTTGCAAAAACAGCACCAAAAAAATTTGATGCTGCAACTAANACCATGATCAAAGCAGTAATCTCTAAAGTTTTTACTAAGGCNTCTTGNAGCTTNGNNAANGTTAATTTTTTATAACATAAAGATAATAATAAAGCTCCCATGGCNCCACATCCTGCTGCNTCNGTTGGNGTTGCAAAACCAAATAAAATACTTCCTAAAGCTGCAAAAACTAACGCCGCTGGAGGTACCAGACCTAAGAAGAATTCGATCCATACTTCTTTCATACTTGTTGCCCTCAAATCCTCTGGTAAAACTGGTCCTAATTTTGGATTAATCATGCATCTAATTGTAGTGTAAGCTGCATATAATGAAGCTAGTAATATTCCTGGCATAATTGCTGCAGCAAAAAGATCGATAACTGGTATCTCCATTATTGGTCCCATTACTACCAACATAATACTAGGAGGAATTAAAATTCCTAATGTACCTCCAGCAGTTATAGTTCCTGCTGCAAGTTTTACATCATAATTAGATCTATTCATGGACTTTGCTGCCATTATTCCAAGAATTGTAACCGATGCACCAACTATTCCTGTAGCGGCTGCAAATATAACTGAAACAAATAATACAGCATAATACAATGCGCCCCTAACCCTTGATAACATCATTTGAAATGCTGAAAATAATCTTTCCATTAATCCAGCTTGTTCCATCATAATTCCCATAAAAACAAATAACGGTACGGCGGCGAGTGTTTGCTCTGTCATTACCATGGAAAATTGTAGCGTCATTAAATAGAATACTAATTTTCCAAAACCTAAATATCCAAATACAAAACCTAAAAATATTAATGTAAAAGAAATTGGAAACCCAACGAAAATTGCAAATAACATTACTCCAACTAAGATAAAACCTAATATTGCTGGATCAATAAACTCTGCAATCATTTCTTATCTCCTGGCCATTCTCCTTTTTTTGCTGCCCAGTAACTTTTGAGAAGTTCAGAAAATCCTTGAATTAATAAAAATATTATTCCAATTAATAAACAAGACTTAATTGGCCACATAAAAGGCATCCAGGTAGTATCCATTCCTCTTTCACCTCTCCTAATTGACTCCTCAACAAATCCAATAGTCATATAAAGAAAAACAATTAATCCTGGAAAATAAAATAAAATATATAACCAAAAATCTATGAGGCCTTGTGTTTTAGTTTTAAAATTTCTATATAAAAAGTCTGCTCTTATGTGAACTCCTTTTGATAAAGCATAAGCTGCACCAAGCATAAATAATGCTCCATAAAGAAATCGGCTAATATCATAAGCCCATATAGTAGGTGCTAAGAATAATTTTCTTGCTAAGACTTCATAAGTCATCGCAAATATTAAAGGCATTAAAATCCAACAAACAACATTTCCAACTATCTTGCTAAATTTATCGATTCTAATTATTGAATTTGCCATCCATCTAGGCATATCATTTGGCATTTTATCAGAACCACCTCGCCTCTCAGCTATCATTTCATCTGATATATCTAGTTTTGATGGCTCTTCTGACATAAATTTTTTTATAAAAAACTAGAGCGGACTGTAAAGTCCGCTCTAATTAAATCAAGATTAATTACTGATTACTTTAATGTTGCTGCGTGAGCCATTCCTAGCTTCGCATTAGACATTTGAGCACCTGCCCAGAAAGGCACAGCTACATCAGCAAACTCTTTCATAGAGTCATAAACTTTTTTGAAAAATGCATTTTTCTCAGCATTTTTATTTAAAGTTGCTTTTGCTGCAGCCATATATTCTGTGAAATAGTCAGTTGGAGTATCTTCTAAAATTACTCCATGCTTAGTAGTAAGTTCTCTTAAAGCTTTTCCATTTTCATAGATTCTGTAGCTTAAAGATTTAGCTAGTGAAGCATTTGCTGCTACTTCTAGAGATTTTTTCTCATGAGCAGTCATTGCATTGTATGTTTTTCCAGTAATATAAAAGTCAGCATTAACAACTACTTGGTGTAATCCTTGTAGGTAGTAATGTTTAAGAACTTTTTGGAAACCAAATGTTAAATCTGGCTTTGGACAACACCACTCTGCTGCATCAATTGTTCCTGCCTCTAGTGCTGGTAAAATATCTCCACCACCCATAGCTACAGATGCAATTCCAATATCTTTATATGTTTGTCCTGGAATTCCTGGAGGTGTTCTGAATTTATATTTTCTAAAATCAGCCATATTTTTTATTGGTTTAGGAAACCATCCTAAAGCCTCTGGGCCAACTGGTTGAAGCATAAATCCTTTAATATCTCTTCCCATTTCTTTCCAAAGTTGGTCGTAAAGTTCTTTACCACCACCATATTGAAACCATGATAAGAATGCTAAGTTATCTATTCCTACACCACCACCTGCAACTGGCGAACCAAATAACATTGCTGCTGGGTGATCTCCAGACCAATAGTGTGTCCAAGCAAATCCACAATCAATAAGTCCTTTATCAACTGCGTCCAATGTCTCTTTTACTCCAACAACTGCACCTGCTGGTAAAATTTCAAATTTTAGTGACCCATCGGTTAAAGTCGTTACAGTGTCAGTGAAGTCTTTTAACATTTTTACCTCATCNGCTTTTGTGTTAAGGACCGTCTGACATTTAAGTGTTTTTGCATTTGCATTAGATATAAATCCAACTAATAAAAATGCAGAAAACATTAATGTAATGATTTTTTTCATTATTTATCCCCTTTATAGTTAATTTAAAAGTTAGCCATCCTGTCAAAAATTTACATAATTGACAAGTTACATTTATAAATATTGTTGATAAAAACTCCTGATATTTAATAAAAAAAAAAATTATTTAAGTTTCTATGGAAAATTTTGATTATATTATTATAGGCGCAGGTTCAGCAGGATGCGTATTAGCAAACAGGTTATCAAAAAATATAAATAATAAAGTCTTATTAATTGAAGCTGGTGGTAAAGATAATTATCCATGGATACATATACCAGTTGGCTATTATAAAACGATGCATAATCCTAAAGTAGACTGGTGCTTTCACACTGAAAAAGATGAGACAATGAATAATAGATCAATCAGATATCCAAGAGGCAAAACCTTGGGTGGTAGTTCTTCAATAAATGGACTTTTATGGATTAGGGGCCAAAGTAATGATTATGATAATTGGAAACAACAAGGAAATAAAGGGTGGGGATGGGATGATGTTTTGCCTTACTTTGTAAAATCAGAAAATAATGAGCTTGGTAAAAGTAAATATCATAGTGACTCAGGTCCAATTATGGTTGCAAATAAGAAAATTAAATTAAAAATGCTCGATGAATTTATAAATGCAGCTGAAGAAAGTGGAATTCCAAAAACTGATGATTTTAACACAGGGGACAATTTTGGAGTTGGTTTTTATCAATTCACAACATCACACAGTAAGTTTGGTCTTAAATTAAGATGCAGTTCTGCAAAAGGATATTTAAATCCGGTTAAAAGAAGAAAGAATTTAAAAATTGTAACAAATGCAGTCGTACAAAAAATTATTTTTGAAAATAAAATAGCTATTGCTCTAAGCTATATGGTTGGAGATAAAATATTTGAGGTAAAATCGAATAAAGAAATAATTTTATCAGCAGGTTCAATTGGATCTCCACATATATTACAAATTTCAGGAGTTGGTGATGCTCAAAAACTGAAAAAGCACGGTATAGATATTAAAAAANATCTTAAAGGGGTCGGAAAGAATCTNCAGGACCATCTTATGTTTAGACCTGTTTATAAGGTGAAAAACCTAAAATCTTTAAATAAAAAAATTAATAGTCTATTTGGAAATTTTTTAATTGGTTTAGAATACATTTTCAATCAAAGTGGTCCAATGACAATGGGAGCAAGTCAAGTATGTGGTTTTGCAAAAAGTGATAGTTCCAGAGCCACNCCAAATTTACAATTTCATGTTCAGCCAATAAGTACTGATATTCTTGGAGCAACAAAGCTACATGATTTTGAAGGGATAACCCCAACTGTAGCTAATGTTAGACCGACAAGCAGAGGTGAGATTAGTATAGTAAGTAAAAATATAAATGATAATCCAAAAATTAAAATGAATTACCTTTCAACTGACGATGATCGATATGTAGCTGCACAAGGACTAAAATTAGTCAGAAAAATTATGCTTGAAACAAAAACTTTTAAAAAATATGAACCTGANGAATATAGACCAGGCTTACACATTCAAGATGATGAAGAGCTTGTAAAAGCNGGAAGTGATTTCACTCAAACAATATTTCATCCAGTTGGTACCTGTAAAATGGGAAGTGATGAAAATGCGGTTGTAGATGATAGATTAAAAGTCCATGGCATAAAAAATTTAAGAGTGGTTGATGCCTCTATTATGCCAAATATTACATCAGGTAATACTAATGCACCAACTATTATGATTGCAGAGAAAGCTTCTGACATGATACTAGAAGACAATCTATCATGAGTGAACAAATAATAATTTTTTCTCAAATTGTATTTATTGATCTAGTCCTTGCTGGTGATAACGCAATTATAATTGGAATGGTTGCATCCCAATTTCCACCCGAGCAAAGAAAAAAAATTATTTTTTGGGGAATAGGTGGTGCTGTTCTTTTAAGAATTATTTTAACATTAATGACTGCTTATCTTCTGCAAATTACAGGATTAAGATTAATAGGAGGAATAGCACTATTGTACATATGCTATAAACTTTATGTAGATGTCATAAAAAAATCGTCTAATGAAAGTGAAAATATTAAAGTTGATAGTTCAAGTTTTTTAAAAGCAATTTGGACAGTTCTTTTAGCAGATTTTACAATGAGTTTAGATAACGTTTTAGGTGTAGCAGGAGCTGCTAAAGATCATTATGGTTTATTAATTTTTGGTTTAGTATTGTCAATAATTCTAATGGCAACAGCTGCAACNCTAATTTCTGGATGGATAAANAAATATACTTGGATTGGATGGGTTGGATTAATTGCTATACTGGCAGTGGCTATTGATTTGATTTATACTGATTTAAAAATACTTGTTTTATAAAATGTTTTTAAAAAAATATAACTTAAAAAATAAGATTGCTTTAGTATCTGGTGCTGGTAAGGGCCTAGGTAGAGCTTGTGCCATTGCTCTAGCGGAAGCAGGTTGTAATCTAATTATTATTAGTAGAACTAAGAAAGATCTTGATGAGGTTTCAAAAAAAATCAAGAAATTAAAAGTAAAATGTAAGTCGTTTGTTTGTGACATAACTAATTATGATCATTTAAAAAATTTTATTAATAAGCAGTCGAGAATAGATATTCTTATAAATAATGCAGGTAATAATATTCCAGAACATTTTACAAAAGTTAAAAGAAAAAATATGGAGTATTTGGTCAAAGTTAATACTATTGCTGCCTTTAATCTTGCTCAACTTTGNACTTTAAAAATGATTAAACTTAAAAATAGAAAAAAAGTTGGTGGAGCAATTGTAAACATGTCTTCACAAATGGGCCATGTTGGTGGACCTATAAGAAGCGTTTATAATATGACCAAATTTGGTCTTGAAGGTTTGACAAAAGGTATGTCCATAGATTTAGCAAAATATAATATTAGAGTAAATACAGTTTGTCCTACTTTTGTAGTGACACCAATGACAAAAAAATTTCTAAAAAGTAAAAAATTCAAAAAGGAAGTTTTAGGAAATATTCCGCTNGGAAGATTCGCTGAGCTTTCCGATGTTGCAAGTGCAGCAGTTTTTTTAGCATCAGATGCTGCATCAATGATAAATGGAACCTCTTTATTAGTTGATGGTGGATGGACAGCAAAATAATTAAGATACTATTAATTTTAATATTTTTAACATCAACCGCTCAAGCCGTTGAATTTAAGGGAAAATTCATTCAAGGTCATTATATTATTGGTAAAACTGATCCTGGTGCTCAAATAACAATTGATAAAAAAAAAATTAAAGTAACAAAAGATGGTTTCTTTGCTTTTGGTTTAGGACGAGACAGGAAAAATGACGTTCTAATTATAAAAAGTTTAAATGGAGAGGATAAAAAAATTATTAAAAAAGTTTTTAAAAGAGAATACAAAATACAAAGGATTGATGGGTTAGATAAAAAAAAAGTAACACCTCCTGAGGAGGTATATGAAAGAATTAAAAATGAGAATAAATTGATAGGTAAAGCTAGATCCATAAATAGTAATTTAGTTTTTTTTAAAGAAAAGTTTATTCAACCGCTAGATAATGCAATTATAACCGGAGTATATGGAAGTCAAAGAATACTCAATGGAAAACCACGTTGGCCACATTATGGATTAGATTTTGCTGGAGATTTAGGTACACCAATAAAAGCTATGGCCGACGGTATTGTAACTTTGGCTGAAAAAGATTTATATTATACTGGTGCGACTTTAATATTTGACCATGGTCATGGCATTTCAACTTTATACATGCATATGGATAAAATATTTGTAGAAAAAGATGATATTGTTAAACAAGGTGATATAATCGGAACTGTTGGATCCAGTGGGAGATCGACAGGACCCCACTTGGATATTAGACTTAATTGGTTTAACGTGAGATTGGATCCGGCAACAGTATTAGAGATGAATTGATGAAAATAAATTCTGCAGAAAAATTAAGTAACAAATTAGTTAAAGCTTTTTTAAAGAATAAAATTATATCTCCATTACCTCCCAAATTTACAAAGCAGCTTAAAAATGCTGATAAATTCAGAAAGTTATGTGAGAGTAAAGTAAATGAGCCAATAATTGGTTTTAAAGCAGGTGGTACAGCATTACCAGTAATGAAAAAATTAAGAGAAAAAGAGCCTTTTTATGCTTCGGTGTATAAAAGAAATTTTTTACAAAATGGGAAAAATGTAAAAATAAATAAATTTACTTTAGGCATCGAGTTAGAAGTAACATATCTTATAAAAAAAGAATTTTTTAATTTTAAAAAAAATATAACAAAAAATAATATTTTAAAATTTATTTCACATATTGCACCTAGTATAGAGGTTGTTGGTTACAGGCAGAGAAAAAAAGGAATAAAATCTTTTGGTGATTTGAGCAGCGACTTTGGTGCAAATATTAAATTTGTTATAGGTAAAAAGAAAAAATATAAAAAAATAAATGTAAATAATCTAAAAACAATCATTAAAAACAGGAGAATAAAACAAATTGTAAATGGAAATACGAATACGGTTTATATCAATCCACTGAACTCATTAAAGTTTGTTCTTAATAAACTCAGAAAAGATAAGGTTGTTCTAAATACGAATTTTTATGTATTTACAGGATCAACAGTTGGAGTTGTACCAATAATTTCAAAAGGACTTTATGAGGCAAGAATTGAAAAAATTGGTAGNGTAAAAGCATTNATAAATTAATGAGTGAAAATAAAAAATTTTTTTTATCTAGTTTGATCTCAATTTCAATATGTATTATCTTGATTGTAATTTTATGGGATAATATAAGTTTACCCTACTCTAATAAATATGAGGTTGTTGGCGTTTATTCTGAAAATAAACATCACCAATTTAATGATACTCTAAGATTTATAATATTTATATCCTCGCCCTTATTGATTTATTTATTTAATTGTTTATTTTTTAATAAAAAAATTATAAAAGAATTTTTTGCAATATTTAATGAAAACAATCGAAATAATATTGAAAAAAATAAAGATTTAATAATATTTTCAGTTTCTTTTTTAATACTTTTAATTTTTTTTTTTTTTTCAAAAGAATTTATTTTTCATAAACTTGATCATTTTCATGAAGGACAGTATTTAGGTGGTGGTTTTAACTTTTTAGAAACTGGAAATTTGTGGATTGATAATTTTGTTGGAACTGGGTTATTTGTTGATGTTCTTTTATCTCCTATTTCTTGGGATATTTTTAATCAAGTATCAATTGGGTCTACAAGATTATTTGTAAGTATTTTAAACTTAATATTACATTTTTTTTTAATTTATTTTTTTTATAATCTTATAATTTTAATTAATTTTGAAAAATACTTAAGATTATTATTTATAATACCCTTTTTTTTAATTTCTTTATATTTAGTAAATTCAAATTATTTAAATTTTAGAGACATTCCAATTATTCTTTCTCTCTCACTAATAATAATATTATTAATTGAAAGAAGTGATCGTTTTTTTCTAAAAATTTTAGCTTTGGGAATACTTTCACCCGTTTCATTCCTTCTGAGTATAGAAAAAGGGGTGTATCTAAATATTTTATTTTTTTTTTTAATACTTACTTTTTTTCTCATCAAAGAATATAAGTGGATTAAATATTTTATAATATTTGTATTGTTGTCGTGGGTTGCTCTTTATACTTCAATTGGTAAAGAAGAATTTATATTATTTATCTCAAATTCAATTGAAATTTTAAAAAATATGGAGTCTTCAAATGGAGTCATATATCCAAAACCTTTTTCTGGACTAGAAGACTCTTCCAGAGCAACTAAAAATCTTCTTGTTTTATTAACAAATGGTATTTTTTTAATCTCATTTTTTATAAAGAATACTAATAAAATCACTCACAATTTTAAAATCTTTTCGATATTATTTTTTATAGAAAGTTTAATATTTTACAAAACCGGTCTCTCAAGATCAGATGGTGGTCATTTAAAGCAGGGAATCGCACTGGGATATATTCAATTTTTAAGTTTTTTAATAATAATTATTAAAGTTTATATAAAAGAAGCATCCTTTATTAGAAATTTTGCAAAGTTATCATATTTATATTCACCAATAATTTTTTTGATTTTTACATCTTATTTTTTTTTAAATTTTAATAATATTACTAATTATAAAAAAAATTTAAAAAATTTTATTAGTGCTAATGACAATTTTTTTTTAGGTGAAAATGATAAAATTTTCTTATTAAATTTAAATAAGTCTTTGGATAAGTCTAATTGTATTCAAGTCTTAAATTATGAGGCGGCCTTAAATTATCTCTTAAAAAAAAGATCATGCACAAGATATAATTTAATATACGCTGTTGGATCAAAATCAACTCAAATAAATTTATTAAATGAGATAAATAAAAAAAAAGTTGAATATATAGTATTAGGTGGAAAATATGATTCTTGGGCAATTAATCCTAGAGCCAGATATCCTTATATATATAAATATTTAGATGAGAATTATAATATTTTAAACAAATTTGATAATAGAACGCTATTAAAAAAAAGAAATAAATAATGAAAAAATAATTTTATAAAAAAATTCTTTTTTTGAAAATTTCATTTTAATTATTAATTTTAATAAAATATAATTTAATCAAGCCAAATAGTGATTGAATAATTAATTTAAAGTTTACCGAGCTTTGTCCTCTTTTTCGATTTACAAATATTGTTGGGAGTTCGTGGATTTTAAAATTATTAAGCTTAATCATTAATAAAATTTCAGATAACACTATAAATCCATCGCCTATTTTTCCGCACTTCTTTGTAATTAATCTGACAGACCTTCTGGAATATACTCTATAACCATTCGTATAATCTGTAACACCAACATTCAATAAAGCCCCAGCTAATAAATTAGACAATTTTGAAAATAATAATCTTTGAAAAGACCAATTAATAATTTTACTTTTCGTTAAATACCTACTTGAGATTAATAAATCTAAATTTCTTTTTTTAAAAAAAAGAATTTTACTTTTAAGTTCATTTGGGTCATGCGAAAAGTCAGCATCCATCTCAATAAAAATTTTACTTGTTGAATTTTGGAGAGATTTTTTTAGACCATATAATACAGCAGAGCCTCTTCCTTTTTTATTCTTTCTTAAAAAATATTTAATTCTTTTGCTCTTAAATCTTTTTTTTAAATTTAAATTTTCTGTATCATCGACTATAAAAATAGTTGCCTTGGGATAAAGACTTAAAATTTTTTTTGTTAGTTTAAATATGTTTTCTTTTTCTTTATAAGTAGGTATTATAATGGAGATATTACGCATTTGAGTAAAAATAATTTATACTATTTTTAAATTTTTTTGGCTTCCATCCTAGCTTTTTTAATTTACTGCTGTTGCTAATTAAAAAGGTTGGCTTATTATCTTTTTCAAAAGATATTTTTTTCTTATATTTTTTTGCAATAATTTCTGCAATTTTTTTTAAATTTATTTCCCTTCCACTACCAATATTATAAATACCCTTTTTACGAAATTTACTAAGAATTTTTATTGCTAATGCAATATCATCCGTTGAAAGAAAATCTCTATAATGATTTAAATTACTAAATTTTACTTGTCTTTGTTTTGTATATTTAATTTTAGATATAAGGCTTGGAATAACAAATGGTTTTTTTTGATTTTGATCAGTGAAACTGAAAATTCTACCTATACAAAAGTTAATTTTTTTATTTTTAAAATTTTTTTTTATAATTTTTTCTCCTCCAAGTTTTGTTTTACCATATTGAGAATAAGGTTTTACTTTATAATTTTCAGAAAACTTTTTTTTCTTAAAAGAGGATGGATAAACGTGAGATGTCGAGGCATAAAAAAACCACTTAGGAGGGTTGGTAGTTTTTAAGATAGCTCTAACTAAATTTTTAGTACCATAAATATTGACAGATTTTGCTTTATTAAAATTTTTATTTACTTTATTTATTGGTACGATAGCTGCTAAATGTAAAACTATATCTAGTTTATTTGAATTAACCCATTTTTGAACTTTTTTGGAGTTTTCAATGTTTTTTTTAAAAATGAAAAATTTATAAGGTAATTTTTTAATAATCCGTCTACCCAAAACACCTGTTGCACCAGTAATTCCACATTTTAACATTAGAAATTATTAACATTAAGCAACAAATTTGTAATCTTGTTTATTTTTGATCTGTTAAGAATTTCTGTAGGTAAACCTATAAAAAAACCTCTATCTTCTATATCTTGCGAGTTTATTAAATCACTTCTTTTATATTTAATCTTATATTTTTTGATTGCTGGCTGGTTAATAAAATTTCCACTTATTATTGGTCTAGTTTCAATACGATTTTTATTGAGAAAATTTAAGAAATTTTTTTTGGATTTTATTTTATTTTTATTAATCATCAATGGAAAACCAAACCAACTAGGGTCAAGATTTTTTTGAGGATTAAAAAATGAAAATTGATGATTCCATTTTTTTGATAATTTTAGGGACTTAATTAAATTATCTCTATTTTTAGCTCTTGTGCTTTTTAATTTATTTAATCTTTTAAATTGATTAAATCCAATAGAAGCTGTTAAGTCTAATGGTCTTAAATTAAAACCTTCATTTATAAAATTAAAATCTTTAACATTTTGTTTATTTATCTCTCTGTCCCAACCATGTGCTCTGAGTGATTTTAATATATTAAAATCTTGNTTGGAGTCNCAAACTATCATTCCTCCCTCTCCAGATGTAATTTGATGTGAATAATAAAAGGAAAAGGTTCCAAAATTGCCAAAAGTTCCAAGATATTTATTTTTATATTTTGAACCAAGTGCCTCGCAAGAGTCTTCAATCAAATAAATATTTCTTTTATTACAAAATTTTTTGATCTTATCTAGTTCAGAGCAATTACCAAGAACATTCAATATCATTATGGCTTTGGTTTTTTTGGTAATATTTTTTTTTATATTTTTTAAGTCTAGTGTAAAGGTTTCAAGATTTACATCAGCAAAAACAGGACTTAAACCAGCCTGAATAATTGGCCATAAAGATGTAGACCAGCATAATGATGGGACAATACACTCNTCACCTTTTTTAAGTCTATTTTTTTTATANGGATTAATTAAACAAAATAAAGCTAGCAAATTTGCAGATGAGCCTGAATTTACCATCAGTGCATACTTCGACCCGATTTTTTTTGCAAAATACTTTTCAAACTTTTTTGTAATATTAGACATTGTCAGTCTGCCACTTAACAGTACTTTTGCTGCTTCTTGTAAGTCAGAACTTGAGTATCCATCTGTTAAAAGAGGATAAGAAAATTTTTTGTTTTTACTTTTTTTTTGAATAAATATTTTTTTTATTAGTTGAAGTTTTTTGTTGTTATTCATCTATTATTTTCAGAAATCTGGGGCTTCATATCCTCTTTTTTAATACCTGCAACTTCAACAGGTTTTTTCATTGCATCTCGTCTAAAAGGTTCCCCTAATTCCTGATTAAGAATAATTTCAATAAAAGTTGTAATTCCTTTTTTTTGATCCTCACATGATTGTTTTATAGCTGCTGTAGTCTCTGCCATTGTTTTCACTGTAACGCCCTTTAAACCACACGCATTTGCGACTTTTGCATAACTTAATTCTGGATCAAGTTCGGTACCAACAAAATTATCATCAAACCATAAAATTGAATTTCTTTTTTCAGCACCCCACTGATAATTTCTAAAAATAACCATAGTGATTGCTGGCCATTCTTTTCTCGCACATGAGCTCATTTCATTCATACTGATTCCAAAAGCNCCATCTCCAGCAAAACCAATAACAGGTNTNTCAGGACAACCGATTTTTGCACCAAGAATTGCTGGAAAGCCATATCCACAAGGACCAAATAATCCAGGTGCTAAATATTTCCTTCCCTTTTCAAATGTTGGATATGCATTACCAATCGCACAATTATTTCCGATATCACTTGATATAATTACATCAGTAGGCATCGCTTCTTGTATTGCTCTCCATGCTTGTCTTGGAGACATTCTATCTTTNTCTCTTTCTCTTGCTTCTTTATTCCAAACAGTTCCTGGATCATCTTCCTCATGATCTAATCCGGTTAAAGTTTGTAACCACGCAGATTTAGTCTGATGAATTAGGTTTTTTCTCTCTTCTCTACCGCTATCTCCTGCATTTTTAGATAATTTCTCTAGAATTTGTTGTGCAACCATCTTTGCATCACCACAAATTCCAACAGTAACTTTTTTTGTAAGCCCTATTCTATCTGGGTTCATGTCAACTTGAATAATTTTTGCATTTTTTGGCCAGTAATCTATTCCGTAACCAGGTAAAGTTGAAAANGGATTTAATCTAGTCCCTAATGCTAATACAACATCAGCTTTAGAGATCAGTTGCATGCCAGCTTTTGACCCGTTATATCCTAAAGGTCCAACCGCTAATGGATGACTTCCTGGAAAACTATCATTATGTTGGTAACCATTACAAACTGGAGCATCTAATTTTTCAGCTAGTTTTTTACAATCTTCAATAGCATTTCCAATAACAACTCCGGCACCTGACAATATTACTGGGAATTTTGCATCTGATAATAATTTAGCTGCACGATCGATTGCATCTTTGCCACCACCTTGTCTTTCAAATCTAACTATCGGTGGTAAATCAATATCTATGACTTGTGTCCAATAATCCCTTGGAACATTTATTTGTGCTGGCGCAGATCCCCTAATTGCTTTTTCAATAACTCTATTTAATACTTCTGCCATTCTTGATGGATCTCTTACCTCTTCTTGATAACAAACCATNTCTTTAAATAAATTCATCTGCTCTACNTCTTGAAAGCCACCTTGGCCCATAGTCTTATTNGCNGCTTGTGGNGTGACTAATAAAAGTGGTGTATGATTCCANTAAGCNGTTTTTATTGGNGTTACTAATCCAGTTATACCTGGACCATTTTGAGCAATTACCATTGACATTTTACCTGTTGCTCTTGTGTAACCATCAGCAATNAATCCCCCGTTAGTTTCATGTGCAACATCCCAGAAAGTAATTCCAGCTTTTGGAAACAAATCTGATATAGGCATGAATGCAGAACCAATAATACCNAAAGCATGTTCTATACCGTGCATTTGAAGAACTTTTATAAAAGCTTCTTCTGTAGTCATTTTAGTCATAAGAATTCTCTATAATTTTTTATTTGTTAATGAATGTGATTAATATATAAGATATCAGGAATTTCAAACAAGAAATAGATAATGAGTAGTACAGAAGTCATAATCCACGATGAAAAAGACAACGTTGGGGTGGTAGTAATCGAAAAAATTAAGCCAAATCAAGAGTGTAATTGCTGGATAATGGAAAATGATAAGTCAGCAAAGATCCAATCTATCAGCGAAATACCCCTGGGACATAAGATAGCAATGACCGATTTGAAAGAGGGAGACACAATATTAAAATATGGTCACGATATAGGAAAGGTTGTTAAAAATATAAAAAAAGGTGAGCATGTTCATGTTCATAANGTAAAAACAAAAAAGTGGTAATATGGAAATACCAAAAAGTTTTTTAGGATATAAAAGAGAAAATGGAAGAGCTGGAACTCGAAACCATGTAATTATTTTACCAGTTGATGATATTTCAAACGCATGTGCTGAAGCAGTAGCAAATAATATAAAAGGAACAATTGCACTTCCCCACTCCTATGGACGACTTCAGTTTGGCGCAGATTTAGAATTGCATTTTAGAACAATGATCGGTACTGGAAAAAATCCAAATGTTGCAGCAGTGATTGTTATTGGAATTGAGCCAAAGTGGACAAAAAGAATTGTGGATGCTATCGCAAAAACTGGAAAGCCAGTAGAGGGTTTTAGTATTGAAGGAGTTGGAGATATAGACACAATTGCAAAGGTTTCAAAAAAGGCGCAAGAGTTTTCAATGTGGGCATCAGAAAAACAAAGAGAAGAATGTCCAATGAGCGATTTGTGGATTTCTGTAAAATGTGGTGAGTCAGATACAACATCCGGACTTGCTTCAAACCCTACCGTTGGAAATTTAATGGATAAATTAGAACCTTTTGGTGTTCATTTATGTTTCGGTGAAACTTCAGAGTTAACTGGTGCTGAAACAGTGTGTGCCAAAAGAGGAAAAACTCCTGAGGCTCAAAAGAAATTTATGAAAACTTGGAGCGATTATAATGATTTTATATTAAAAGAAGCAACCGATGATTTGTCTGAGAGCCAGCCAACAGCAGGGAATATAGCTGGAGGACTAACCACAATTGAGGAAAAAGCTTTTGGAAACTTTCAAAAAATTGGGTCTAGACAATTTATTGATGTTTTAGAACCTGCTGAAGAACCAACAAAGGGGAAAGGATTATATTTCATGGATACTTCATCTGCTGCTGCAGAGTGTGTAACATTGCAAGCTGCAGGTGGTTTTAATATTCATTTATTTCCAACTGGACAAGGAAATATTATTGGTAACCCAATCGAGCCAGTAATTAAGTTAACAGCAAATCCATTAACAGCTAAAACTATGAGTGAACACATAGATGTAGATGTTTCAAAAATACTTTCTCGTCAAATGAATCTTGATCAAGCTGGAGACGAATTGATAAAGGCAACTTTAAGAGTTGCTAACGGTAGACTTACTTGTGCAGAGGCTCTAGGACACAAAGAGTTTGTGATGACGAAACTCTATAGAAGTGCTTAAATTATATTGAGGATTCAATCGCCTTGTAAATTTTTTCCTTACTAATTTCTCCAATACTTCTGTAAACCTCTTTATTATCTTTAAAAATTAACAGTGTAGTTTGAAACTTCACATTTAGTAAATCTGAAATTTCTTTATTTTTTACATCAAAAGCAAGGTACTGAATATTTTTAAAATCTTTTTCTGCGTTTTGCAAAATTTTCATTTGGCTGGCACATGAACTGCAATATTTAATCCAAGAACTAACTACNACNATTTTTCCTTCAGATTGTGCTTTTGTAAATATATCTTTATTAAATGTAGTGCTTTTTTCCATTGCAACAGCACTAAAGCTGAAGATGCAAAAAAAGAAAATTAAAATTTTTTTCATAATTTACTTTTAACAAATTTTTTACTGATTAAAATTACTTTTGTGAAGCAGGCGGTGCAGTGTGTATATATTTCTTTCTAATATTTGATAAAAATCTTCTCAAGATTGCCGCACCCACACCAAGCACAAGAGCCAATACAATTGAAAACATTCCATAAAGGATAGGCATTTCTTTTGAAAGATCTCTTACAAATGTTGCNAGAGGCCCCAATGCCTCAACACCATTGTTTTGAACTTCTTTTATAGTTTGTTCTGCAAAAAATGAGTCGTAGGCAACTGCAATACCAACTAAAAGCAAGAGAATAGCCAAAATTGTTTTAAATTGTGAGCTATCAACTTTTTCTCCTAATTTTTGACCAACCTGAACACCTAAAATTGAACCTAAAATTAATACCGTAACTAAGATTAAGTCGATTGAGCCATAATTAAATGCATGTAAAACAGTTACAATGGCACTTATAAAAATAGTCACAAATAATGACGTTCCTGGAATTAATTTAGTTGGCATTCCAATTATATAAATCATTGCAGGAACAAGAATGAATGCTCCACCGATACCCATTATCGCTGCAATAAATCCAACTATTAATCCTATTATTATTGGTGTAAAAGCACTTTCATAAAGTTTTGATTTTTTAAATCTCATCCTAAATGGTAATCCATGAATCCAATAATGTTCATGGAGTTTTTTTTTGACAACAATTTTTTTTCTAGCTCTATCTATTTCTGTGATACCCTGAACAAGCATTAACGTTCCAATTATTGCAAGTATATACATATAAGATAATGAAATAACGACATTGATTTTTCCAATATCTTTAAAATAAGTAAAAGTTAAAATTCCAAGTAAAGTTCCCGCAGTACCTCCAACAACAATCATCAAACCCATTTTGTAGTCTAAAGTTCCTTTTAAATAGTGAGTTGTTGATCCCGATATTGAAGTTCCTAAAATATTATTAGCTTCATTAGGGACTGCGTAAGCTGGGGGAATACCCATAAAAATAAGAAACGGAGTCATTAAAAATCCTCCACCAACACCAAAAAGACCTGACAAAACTCCTACAAATAAACTTAAAAGAAATATTAAAGGTAAACTTACATAGACTTCTGCAATTGGAAGAAAATACTCCATTAGGAATAATTATTCCTGTAAAATATTAAAGTCAACTTATGATTACTAATTAATATGAAAAAAAGTTCCTACTAAAATTACTCCCCAATAGGCAATTAAACCCAAATACACAAGTATCTTAGAATTAAAAGAATTAAAAGTTTGTGGGATATGCTTAAAAGTTTTTTTTATATCTAAAATTTTAAGCATAATTCGAAATAACACGAATATGCCTAATATTGCAAGTTATAATTAAAAAATTTAAAACTTTTTATTAAAATATTGTAGCTCCAAAAACCTTTATATCACCGCCTTCTTCTCCCAGAACAAGTCTGCCGATAAAGTCACCGGGTATCTTAGAGCTGTTTTGCTTGTAGATTACTGTTACATAGGCTCCCCTTCTCAAACAGCCCATGGGTTTACAATTTTCTTTAAGACTTGATATTAGATCGTTATTTGCCCATTGTTTCCCAAGCTCAACTTCATTGGCTCCGTAAAGCATCTGTGATGAAAAATCTTTAGTAAATCCTCCATAATCTTTTATGTTTGAGGATTTTACTAGATTATTCCAAATAGGGTCGGCTATCTTGATGATATCCTCATCTGACTTTTCGATTAAGCTCATGATAAATAATTAAAATTTAAGAAGCCTGCTTTTTCTCTTTTTCGTCAATAATATGATAAACAGGTTGTTTTTCCATTGTAAACTTACCAGTTTTTGGATCTCTTCTAGAAACTGTTAAACAATGCCAATTCTCATCATCCAATTTCATATAATCGCCTCTGTAATAGTAACCTGGCCAACGAGTTTCTTTTCTAAATAAAGTATGCTCAGTTACGCATTGAGAAGTTAATGTTCTATGTTTAAGTTCCCACGCTCTCATTAATTGATGATAATCCTCAGCTCCAACATTCTCTAAGTCCTCAGTTAACCAATCTAATAATTCCAAACCTTTTTTAAGTAGATTTTCATTGGTCATGTAGTTTACTGAGATACCACCTACATATTCGTCCATTATTTTTTGTAACCTTTGAAGTCCCTGAATTGGAGAAATATAACTAGGAGATACTGTTCCTCCTGTAATTTCATTTCTTCCAACTGTGTAGTTCTCTAATGGTTTGTAAATAACTTCTCTAAAATCTTCACATTGTTTGCTTGAAACATTTAAATTTTCAGCTTTTTTATCTTCGATATATTTAACTGCAGCCTTAGCAGCTAACCTTCCTTCAGTGAAAGATCCTGATGAGAATTTATGTGCGCTACCACCAACTGTATCTCCAGCTCCAAACAGACCTTCGACGGTTGTCATTCTATTATATCCCCAAAAATATTCAGGTGGCGATAAATCTTCAGGTCCGCTTACCCAAGCACCAGAACATGTTGCGTGAGAGCCCATAACATAAGGCTCAGATGTTGTTAGTTCTGGGTTAGTATATTTTGGATCTATATTTTGTGACGCCCAAACTACAGCTTGGCCTACTGTCATCCCAAGAAAGTTTTCCCACCCGACAGTCTCAAGGTGTGGATCTTGAAAGGCTTCTTTTGTTACCATGTGAATAGGTCCATTACCTGACATTACCTCTTGAACAAATGCATGATTACGTAAACAAGTTGGAGTTGGGTGATGATCTATATACTCACCTACTAATTCTTTGGTTTGATTGTACCATTTCTTCTCATAGTTTTCCCCATTTGCATTTTGAGTGTATGTTTTTAAATGTAAAAAATATGCACCAACAGGACCATATCCATCTTTAAATCTACACAAAACAATTCTATTTTCCATTTGAGTCATTTTTGCCCCGGCAGCAATTGGAAGTGCGTAAGCAGATCCATTAGACCAAGGTGCGTACCAAGTTCTTCCCATACCCTCACCAACTGCTCTTGGTTTAAATATGTGTGATGCTCCTCCAGCTGCAACAATAACTGTTTTTGATCTAAATACGTGGTAATCTCCAGTTCTCATATTAAAACCAACTGCACCACCTACTCTATTTTCTTTAGTCTCATCCATTAATAAATGAGTGATCATTATTCTATTATAAATTTTATCAGCAGATTTTTTTGCTGCTTCAGCAACAATTGGTTTATAACTCTCGCCGTGGATCATAATTTGCCATTTACCTTCTCTTTGGTATCTTCCTGTCTCTTTATTTTTCATCATCGGCAAACCCCACTCATCAAACATATGAACTGTTGAGTCAACGTGACGGGCCATGTCGTAACCTAAGTCTTCTCTAACAAGACCCATTAAATCATTTCTTGCATAACGAACATGGTCCTCAGGTTGGTTTTCACCCCATTGCATTCCCATGTAACAATTAATTGCATATAGTCCTTGTGCAACTGCTCCACTTCTATCTATGTTTGCTTTTTCGACGCAAATAATTTTTAAATCTCTTCCCCAGTGTCGTGCTTCAAAAGTTGCACCTGTTCCAGCCATTCCTCCACCAACAACTAGTACGTCACAATCTTCGTAAACTGTCTTTGATTTTGGCATTAATAGTAAACCCCTTTTTTAAATTTACTTTTATCTACAGTCGGTAAATCTTTATTTGTATTTAAACCGTGTGGTTCATTATAAAGAATTTGAGAGTTTATTTCACCTTGGTTGGGTGTATCTGCTTCTGCAAGTTTAGGAATAAATTTTCCCCAAGGTTTTGTTGTGATCGGTGATACGAAGTTTTTTTCTGTACCATTTCTAAATTTTATTCTCCAAGAGATTGTTCCTTTTTCCTCTTCTCTTCTTACTCTTACACTGTGACCCATTGGAGCAAAATCTGCATAACCTCTTACGTCAATTGCATGGTTAGGACACGCCTTAACACACGAATAACATTCCCAACAGAAATTTGGTTCTATATTTTTTGCTCTTCTAATAGTCTCATCGATGTGCATGATATCTGATGGACAAATGTCTACACAATGTCCGCATCCATCACATCTAGTCATATAAACAAAAGTAGACATAATTAATTTTTTCCTTTCAATTGTATCATATTAATAATGTTTAGGTTGCTCTCTTTTTATCCCTAAGCCAAACTGTTCTGGAGCATCTGCTGGCGCTGGTAGATTATCTCTAGAACCATCTGCCTCTGCTAAATTTTTTTGTATTGCAGCTCCAGGCTTATAAAACATATGAGCAAATTTTGACCAATATACCCCCCCAAATAGAACTATATTTGAAACAGCGAATAGAACTAGAAATAAAGTGTCCCAGCCAAACATGCCGTTTGCTTGAAAAAATGACCACAATAATCCAAACAGTGAAGACGCCAGAAGTGCTAACACAAATAAATCTGCTTGAATGATTCTAAAAACTGAGTGAGCTTCTGCAGCTACATCAACTCTTAGAAAAAACCAAAACCAAAAGCCACCAAGACAAGTCATGAACGCTCCTAAGTGCCATATAGCCGGCCAAAAAATTGGTGTTTCTGCATTAACTGATGAATAACAAAATATCATCACAGCTGAGCCAGCCCAAAATAAAATTGTTCCATACATTCCTAAGACATGAGCAATTCTTCTTTTACCCATTCCTAACTCAGAAGTTGTTCCAATGTCGTGTACGATTGTTTTTCCGATGATAGCTATTCTTTCACCAGTCCCTAATTCTCTTGTTGCATTTTTTTTTGCTTTTTTTGCATTATTGAAAAAATATTTTACATTTTTTTTATGGATGATATCCAAAATTGTTCCAGCAGCAACCAATCCAACCATTACTAATACAAAAGCTTGTAATGCAATTGATGGTATTGTTTCTGAAAGTAATGAAAAAGGATTTGTTGTTATCATAATATTTTGAACTTTCTAATACAGATAAAGTTTTAGTTCAACAGTGATATAGACACATTTTAAGGTTGTTAATATAAGTAAAATATTTACTTTTTTCTAATATAGTGCTGTTTTGATGGTATTACGCCCCTAACTCCACCCTGTGGATTGTCCACATCACCTTTTCTTCTTGGAATCAAGTGTAAATGACAGTGCATTATAGATTGTCCAGCAACTACCCCAGAGTTTGTACCAATATTAAAACCGTCAACTGTTTTATCTTCGTTTTGAATTTTTTTTTTTATTTTTTTTATAAGATCATTGCATGCTAGCAGTTCATCATTGGTAAGTTCGAAATAATCTAAAATGTGTCTTTTAGGAACTATTAGAGAATGATATTTTGAAACAGGATAGCTGTCAAAACTTGCAAAGGCGAATTCATTATCAAATATTAAATCTTTGCTATTGATATTACAAAATAAACAAGGGTTATTTGGATCACGCATAATTAATTTTTTTTTGATAAATTTTGTTTAATTTGTTAAAAAAATTAAGACTTTTTCTTTTCCATTTCAATTCATCTATTCTCAGTACTGATGTTACTGCTTTACCAGATCCTATTAAAAGGATTTCGTCAAAGCTATTGATATTTTTTAAATAGATGTCTCTTAAATTAATTTTAATTTTTTTACAAAAAAATTTAAATGTAATACCACTATAAAAATTATTTTTGGGTGAGTATACTCTGTTGTTTTTAATAAATAACAAATTAGAGGTACCTGTCTCTAAAAATTTTTTATTCTTGTGAAGTGCTATATCATACTCTGTATTATCCAGCTTTTTTAAATAGCTTAATATCTTTTTATACTTAAGATTTTTATGACTTGGATCTATTCTTTTGTAATTTAACAATTTTAATTTAAAATTTAATTTAGGTTTATTTCTTTTTCTTAGTGAGATTGAAATCATTTTTTTATTTATTGCAACCCTCAAAAGGTGATTATAATTAGTATTTTTAGATAAACTATTTTTAATAATTTTAAGAATATTTTTTTTAAGATTTGTTTTATTTAATCCATAAATTTTTAATGATCTCATTAAATTTTCAATATGGTTTTTAAAAAATAGAATTTTTTTATTTTTACCAACAACTCGCATTGTTGTAAAAACACCATAATCATTCCAAAGATCTTTAAATTTTATTTCTTTTAGATCTTTAATTAGATAGGATTTTTTTAATAATAGTGTCGCCATTTTTGGTTAAAAAAGATTCTGGGTGAAATTGAAATCCAAATATATTATTTTTAAGATCCTCAAAACCCATCGCTATGTTTGTTTTTGAACATCTCATTGTTATTTTAATATCTTTTGAATTATAAGGCTCATATAGTTTAAGAGAATGATATCTGCCAACAAAAAAAGTTTTATTTTTTTTAAATAATTTACTTTGTGATGTGATTTTTATTTTTGATTGATATCCGTGATAAATTCTCTTTTGTTGAACAATCTTACCTTTTTCACAAAACAATATTTGTTGATACCCTAAACATATTCCAATTATTTTTTTTTTATTTTTATATTTTTTATATATTTTCGATGTCATTGGATAATCCTTTGGAGAACCTGGGCCAGGCGACAGAACTATAGTATTACTCTCTCTAATTTTATTTTCATTTATTTCATCAAAGTTAGAACAATAAACCTCATCAAATTTTGAAAATTGATGAACCACATTCCAAGTAAAAGAGTCTTTGTGATCAATAATATAGATCATTTGTACAACTCCAATAAAGATTTTGCTTTTAAGAAGTTTTCATTAAACTCTTTCTTTGAATTACTATCTAAAACCACGCCAGAGGCTGCAGATATTTCGGAAATTTTCTTAAAATTTAAAATTGATCTTATAATTATGTTAAACCTCATATCTTGATTAAATTTTATATATCCAAAACTCCCAGTAAAAATATTTCTATCTTCTTTTTCCTGATTATTTAAAAGTTCAAGTGTTCTAATTTTTGGGCACCCGATAACTGAACCACCTGGCATCATTGATTTTATAATTTCCTTAATTGTAATATTTTTTTTTAGTGTTCCTTGTATTGATGTAACATAATGGAAAAGGTGTTTATATTCTTCAACAAATTTTTCCCTTAAAATTTTAACAGAGCCTGGTTTGCATACTCTTGAAAGGTCATTTCTTTCCATATCAACAATCATGTTGTGCTCTTTTGTTTCTTTGTTGTTATTTTTAAAGAATTTTAATGCTTTATTGATATTTATTTTATTTAATTTTTTTAAAGTGCCCGCTATTGGTTTTGTAATAATTTTATTGTTAGATTTATTTATCAATGTTTCTGGAGAACAACTAACAATAGAATAATCTTTATCTCTAATCATAAATGATTCTGGGGCAGCATTTACTTTCATTAATTTCCAAAAAAAATTAACAGGGTTTATTTTTGATTTATTTTTATACTTTGTGCATATTTTTATTTGATAAGTTTCACCCTGCCTTATTTTTTTAGAGAAAATATTAAATATTTTATTGTATTTTTTATAATCAATATTCAGTTTAAAAGATGACAGTATTTGTGTGTCATGAAATGAATTTTTAAATTTAAATTTTCTAATTCTTGAAACAATTTTTATGTCTTTTCTTATTTTGATTATAGTTTCTGGTTTATAAAATATGCCTTTGTAAAAATTAATCCTTTTTTGGTTTTTTATCTTTATATTTAATAGATTGCATAAAATCTCATATCCAAAAAAGCCAATATATAGATCAGTTTCTTTACATGGTCGTTTTTTATTAAACTTATTTAAAAAATTATTAATATTTTTATTATTTAAAATAATTTTTTTTGAAAAATCTGTATAGATATTATAACCGCCATCAACTTTATAAATAATAAGTGCTTTATCAGACTGATAAAGTCTTTCTAAGAATGGATTAAATTTTAGTTTATGCTTTTTGTAATCTTTCAACTGGTTGCTCTTTTATTGGTAAGTGTATTAAACCAGCAAATATAGACAATGCAATTGCCAAATACCACGCATAGTCATAAGATCCGTATAAATCATAAAATAAACCACCTAGATAAGCTCCAAAAAAAGAACCAACCTGATGGCTAAGGAAAACCAATCCGTATAATAATCCTAAATACTTTGTTCCAAATATATGAGCCACTATTCCGCTAGTTGCTGGAACTGTTGATAGCCATAAAAAACCAAAACTAGCTCCAAAAATTATTGAGCTTATGGTGCTTGGTGGGGTAAATATAAATAAACAGATAGATACACCTCTCAATAAATAAATTGCACTTAAAATTATTTTTTTACTCATTTTAGTTGAAAGATAACCACTTAAAAGTGATCCAAATATATTAAATAAACCTATTAAAGATAAGATCATTGCTGCAGTCCAATCATCTAATCCTCTATCAATTACATATTTTGGAACGTGGGTTCCGACTAAAGTAATATGAAATCCACATACAAAAAATCCAGCTACAAGTAGTACATAACTTTTAGTTTGAAATGCTTCTTTTAGTGCGCTTAAAGTATTTTGGTCAGTAGGTTTTTCTAAAGACTCGCTTAAATTTGGAGACCTTACAAAAAATGCTACGATCAAACCTACAATTAAGAATATCATAAAATAAATTAAAGTCTGAACCCAGCCATTATTCTCTAAAGAATAATTTGTATAAAGTGGAGAAATGAAATACCCAAATGAGCCAACGGCTGTAACGATGCTCATTGCAATTGTTCTATTTGACAAAGGAAAATGTTTTCCAACAACCGACATCGGTATACTTATTGCTGTGCCGCCACATCCAATTCCAATCAATACACCCAAACTCATTTGAAAATAAATACCTGTATTTGGACCAGCAAATAAAAAATATATCCCTAAAATATAAAATAAGAATGCTAAACTTATAGCCTTGTGTCCTCCGTACTTGTCAGCGATAGCACCAAATATTGGACCAGAAAGACCCCATCCTAACATTTGGATACCAATTGCTAGACCAAATTCTGTATTTGTTATTCCTAGATCTGTATTAAAATCCATGAAAAACATCCCAAATACCTGTCTTACGCTAAGTGAAATTAAAACAACAAGACATGCAGCTATTAAAGTTATTAAGGCTGTATTGTTTCTAATGAACTTTTCGGTTGTCATCTGACGAATTTAAGGGATTTCCTTAAATCTTCAATCAAATCTTTTGGGTCCTCAAGTCCTATATGTAATCTAACTAATCTTTCATCATTATCTAAATTTAAATATTTTCTATTACCTCTTTCAGATTTTCCTTGATGTAAAGCAAGACTCTCAAAACCACCCCAACTATATCCATAACCAAATAATTTTAAAGAGTTTACAAATTTAATTACTGAATTTTTATTCTTAGTTTTTATTTTAATACCCATTAAACCAGAAGCTCCTGAGTAATATTTTTTCCACATTTTATAATTAAATGAACCTTTTTTGTAAGGATATAGAAGTTTAATTTTTTTATTTTTGGATAAAAATGCTGCAACTTTTTTTGCATTCTCCTCATGCTTATCCAATCTTACATCAAGTGTTCTTAGTCCTCTTGTAATAAGATATGCATCATCAGGTCCTAACCTCAAACCTGTAATTTTTTGAGCCTTTTCAACATGTTTAAAAACTTTTTTATTCACAGCTAAACTTCCACCCATAACATCAGAGTGTCCAGAATAATATTTCGTAGCAGATACAATTGCCATATCAAATCCTAATTTGATTGGTTTAAAAAAGTATGGTGTTGCCCAGGTATTATCAATTGCAGTTAAAATTTTATTTTTTTTTGCAATGCTAATAATTTTTGATAAATCTTGAAATTCAAATGTATTGCTTCCTGGATTTTCGACAAAAATTAATTTTGTTTTTTTAGTTATATTTTTTTTAATGGAATTTAGATCATGTGGATTATAAAAGGTAGTCTTAACTCCAAATTCTGTAAGATAATCCTGAGTTAGCATTCTCGTTGGATTATATACTGGATCTGCTGTTAAAATTTCATCACCTGGTCTTACGATACTAAATATAGCTAAAAAGACAGCTCCAAAACCAGTCGGAGTTAAAAATACATGATAAGATTCCTCAAGTCTCGTTAATATTTTTGAGAGTATGTGTGTGGTAGAGGTTCCTTGACGACCATAATCAAAATACCCTCCTCTTGGATCTCTTTTATACTTAGCTTGAGTTCTTCTAATATCATTCATCGATTTAAAAATTATTGTAGAAGCTCTAACTACTGGTGGATTCACTGAATGATTATGAAAATCTTTTGCGGTGTGTTTTAAAAACGTTTTAAATGATTTATCCATAAAAAAATTGATATGTTTTGATGACAATGCTATATCCGTCAAATAAGTCAATAAAATATTAAAATTGAGGTGATTATGGGATATCCTAAGAAACATAGAGGCCGAAGAAAAATGGGCTCAAAAAAGAGAAGAGCAAGAAAAAAAAATAAGAAAAAGTAATCTAGCTCAAAATGGATAGTATTCAGAAGGTAAGATCCATAAGTATTTGGATTTTTATCATTCCTTTAATTGCTGTAAACGCTTGTTTAATAATTATTACAAATTTTCATGATCTATTCCCAAATAGAGAAGATGTATTAGTTGGCTTTATATTTCCTTATATTGATGGTGGTGCATCAATCAGCAGAACTGCTCGAGTTTTTCCAACATATTTAATTTTTAAACCAGCAATGTTTTTTACAGCATACTTATTAATAAAATATTGGATATATAATAAATCTATTATCCAAAATATTAATGGTGATCATAAAAATATAAATAAGTTTTTATTTTTTGGAATTGGTTCAGCAATATTTTTAGTTTTACATTCAATTTTTTTAGGTATTAAGTTTGATAATGATTTGTATAAGCTTTTTAGAAGAGTTGTGATGTTGTTATTTATAATATTTGAGATTGCGGCTCAGGCATATTTAGTCTCTGCTCTATACTCTTTCAAAAATAAATTGGTAGAATTTATAAACCCTAAAGTTTTATCAATTAAAATATACTTAGTTTCTTTTTTAATCATTGTAGCAGTAATAAGTATTCCAATTGTAAGTTTGCCAGGTGATGATTTTTTAGGTTTTAATTTAAAATCTTTTAAACATGCATTAGAGTGGGATTATTTTATTGGTGTGATAACTTTTTACTTATTAACATTTTTGATGTGGAATAAAACTAATTCTTAGATATCCATCCACCTCCTAAGACTTTATCGCCATATTTATCCTTTGAATAAAATACACATGCTTGTCCAGGAGAAATTCCATATTCATCTTCTAATAATTCTAATTTAGCATCATTTTTTTCAAGTATAAGTTTTGACTTAATCAGTTTTCCTGTAGATCTTATTTTTACTAAAATTTCATTTTCAAATACTTTTTTTTCACAAAGAAGATTGATATCTCTCAGTGAAATATGTCTTTTAATAAGATCTTTTCTAGTACCCACTATTATTTCATTTAGTTCAGGATTAATATCTACAACGTATAATGGTTCTTCTG